>Ga0213868_10001903_pt1 | contig 20148 bp, 4 predicted proteins | sample PICome_9_FD_160087 | JGI IMG/M metagenome (GOLD analysis project Ga0213868, IMG submission 160087) | Coastal seawater microbial communities near Pivers Island, North Carolina, United States - PICO127 | ecosystem: Environmental > Aquatic > Marine > Coastal | place: USA: North Carolina | collected...
TGAAAAAGTATTGAATGTCACATGTGAGAGTGCTGCCAGCAACGATGCCCTCATAAGCAGTGTAAATCATATCTTTCGGCATCGGAAGGGTCGAAAAGGACATTGCAAGAGAAGTGACCAACGTCGCGACTGCTATACTCATGATTCTTCGATGATATAATGAACTTACGCGATTATCGGATCTGAGCAAAATAACAATTAGTGCGATTGATGAGGTGGCGGATAAGACAGAAGAGAAGCAGATCAGACCGATGCCCAGTTGACTCGTGTAGACTGTAGACGAATGCCTCCTTTCGTCGTCCATGATGTCTTGCAGTGCATCTTCGTTCATGATAGAACTTGTAGTCGTTTTGTTTTATTACGTTGTAACTTTCAACCCTGAGACCTGAGACCTGAGAGTCGTGGGTCGTGGGCGGACCCATGTTGCTGCCAGTCAGAATTGCTACCAGAAGAGCAATTTAGCACGAATGGTCTCTCTACTTGCAAGACTCACTCAAACCTTCCAACTAAAATGAGCTGACACCTGACACAATCAGTTCACACTCACTTTCTAACGAACACGTATCGACTCAATAGTAGAGCTCCACGATGATGTCCACGATGCAATCCGCGATGATAAATCCAAAACATCGTAAAAAATTGAGAAGAAGAGGAGATCTTGTTTTCTCAGAGCAGTCAACGCGATTCACTGAACACCTAACTGACGTTCATGCATCGAAATAAAGTATGGAAAAGGATCCTGACGTCCGTGTTTGAATCGTCATCTGATCCTGAAAACCCTACCGATCCATCTTTAGCTGTGGTATCCTCGTCAGAACAAGAAGTTGATGGTCAGCAGGAAGAGCCACGACAGTCAACTGCGTCGTCATATGAAATCACGAATAGTCAAGAATGCAGCTCAGACGACGACGGCGACGTTAAAAAAAAACTCCTGTGCTGCGATAGTAGAACACGAATATAAAACTGATGATCTTGAAACGATATCTCTTGAAACATCAAAAGATCTCCCTTTGATATCAAATGAAAGGAGATACAATTTGGAGTACATGTTTCGTTGCCCCTGCAGATGCCACCACTTCATGAAAAGCAACCCCAAATACTATTTTCTATTGCAGCTAGCTTTAAGCAACTTGATTTCTATTTAATTAAATACTGATGAAATACTAAGATTCTGATAATAAAAAATATTGAGATACTGCAAAACATATAGTAGAATATAGATAGTGATTCTTGTGGTCAAGTCAGGTTTATGATTAGTCGTGGCCTATTTATCGCTTTATAGCTAATCGAAGGAAAATGGGGGAGGAATGGGGGAGCCGGGAAGGAAATGGTTTATAAAAAAATGTCCAATATAATTGAGTAACCTTCGACGATTTGTTCCGAAGATGTCACGTCGTCGATCTTCAAGTACTTCCAATGCTTTCACAGTTTATCATCTACTTTGGGACATTGGGACATTTTAAAATTTCTTATCAGTATCTTAATCATATAATTCACTTGAAATGTTCGCGCTTCTACCTTCTTTCCTGCACTCTCCGACCCCTGACCCTGACCCCACTACACATCTACACACTAACTCTTGTAACAAGACTTAGGTGGATACTTGTTGACTTTCGTTTTGGACTCATTCAAGCTTATCATAAAGAACCTTGTGAACTATCTAGAATAAATAATTAGATCCAGTCTTTCTAGATAAGCGACATAGCTTTCGTTGTTGAACGTAAAAGATGTCATCTTCCTACTTGGCAAAATATCCATTTAACGGAAACCCAGCTCAATCTCAATTGTCATTCCCCGCCGGGGCTACAATTGTTGCTCGCGATGGACAAGATGGAAAGCCATGGTTTTGGGGGAACTATATGGGTAAGGACGGGTGGTTTCCCCCGACTTATGTGACAAAGATACTATCGAACCCTGCCCCGCCTGCGCCAGTACAACCTCAAGTATCCATGCAGCAACGCATGGCAACTGCTAGCTTCACCAGTTCTACAGCTATGAAGCAGCAGCAGCAACAACAGCAGCAACAACAGCAGCAATCGCAATATCCAATGCAAGGAATGATGACCACCGCTTCGACAGGTATGTCTGGATTCGGTGGGACGAATCCTAATTTGATGAACACTACTGGTTCAGCAACGCCGTCAATGAATAGCTTAGGGGCAGCTCAGCTCCAATCTACATCATTTGGTTTCAGTCAATTAAAACCTATTAGTGGGTTTCAGGCTGGGATTGATGACCCCTTTGCCGAACTGGATGCTGCCCCAGCACCGGCTCCAGTCCCATCTTTGCCATCTCCAACCGGTTCTCAGACGAATACCCCTTCACTTGGATTTGGGACTCTATCAGCCTCTACGCCTCGACATAGCACAGCTCCTGGTGGAACGCTTCCAGTGGTCAATCCATTCAAATCAGGAGCGGGATTTAGTATGATGACTACAACGCCAACTCAACCATCAGTGCAACATACTCAAGCTCGCATAGATCAGGTGCTTTCCATGAGTAGTACCACGGATAGTTCGTTTTCCGACAAAGGCGCTTTGAACGTGGATACAGCCACATCTTCAGCAATTCATTCTCCAGTGAGACCACCTATGACTACCCAGACCCAGATCCAGACTCAGTCAGCTACCACTCCAGCAGCTTCCACTTCTTCTACTATTTCATCTATGGCGACTTCTATTACAGGTGTAATTTCATCGGCGTTTACTTCTGTCACGTCCACAGGAATTGCACCCACAGAACCGCCTCTGAAGCAAGATGCATCGCAGAAGCAGCTTATTGAAGAAATGTTGGCGAAGAAGAAGGCAGAGGAGGAAGCGAGAATTCAAAAGGAGAAAGAATTAGAATGGGAGCGAAACATGCAGTTGGAAAGAGAAAGAAGACTTCATGAAGCGGCAGAGTCACGTACTCATAAGGTTCAACAAGTTGCGCTACCATCGCCTCGATCTGAGGGATTAGGATCGAGTGGATCTGCTCTTTCCGCTTTGAAACCAGGTTCCATGAACTCAACCGCAGGAATTCCGATGTTGCACCCAAATGGTAAAATGCCATTTTTCGATCCATATGCATTCCTTTCGGATGCTCGCAGTGAACCAATAAGGAAGTTTAACCCTATCTACCGAGTTCAGCCATTTTGGGCTTTAATGAATACTGATTTATACGTGAAAAAGTTGCCTCCTGCTCCGGAGACTCAAACCATCGCGGCAAAATACGATCAACTTGCGAAAGCCCTCAGCTTCATTTGCCATATTGTCCAAGAAAATGAAAGATTATACTCGGGAACTAGTGGAATGGATGCTCCATTATCATTTTTGAAGTCTAATCAACTCGGCCTTGAGGCTTGTATTAAATTGATTTCCGCCTTACCGCATTCTGCAGGCGCTTCCGGGAAACAGTTGGACACGTTGTTCCTTACCTTCGTATCAACATTCGTTACTTTTGTCACTAAGATACAACCTCATCAGCAAATTGTGATTCCCGGTGGTTGGCAGCGTCCAGAAGGCAAAGGTCACGTATGTCTATATATTCTACGAAACTTGGGAGGCGAAAAATTTTGTTTCACTGTGGTAAACACCGGTGATGGCTTACAGTATCATCCATCTCAATTTGATCAAACTTCTGGATTGGAATTGAAGCAGATGGCCATGACAATTTGGGATATTCCCGCGCATCGCTTAACGGACAGTTCGTTTTGGGTTCTCTTATTCCGTATGCAAGTTTATCCCGACAAAAGAAATACGGCCGAAGTCCTTTACACAAAGCTTCTGCCTGCTTTGAACTCTCGCCCGTTGCGGAGCAATTTAGATTTGGGCCCAGCAGAATTTCTGGAGGTCCCAGACAAAATATCTCGAGCAAATTTTCACTTGTTGGCAAAACTTGCCCTTACGACTAATCCTGTAAATGGAGCAAGACCGTCCAAATTCAACACTCTCTTACTCATGAATTCTGCATTAGATCTTGCTTATGAATTCATCAAAGATGCCCCTCCAGGGTCGATGGATCCCGAAGACACCCGTATTTTGAAGTTGAGTGGTCGAAACCTAGCAAACTATGGTTCATCGTTGGATCCAACTACTATAAGTGACGGGGCGTTGGGTTCGGCTCTTTCGACGACCTGGGACTTATTAGATCGTCTTTTACAAAAAATCAATTTTGCTTCTTCGAAACCAATGGATCAACACTCTCATGGCATGTCTGTCTCAGCCTTGAATGATAATTTTTCTCAGGGCGTGGTCTCATCATTGCATGTCGAACCCGGACTTACATCACATCCTTTCTTTGGTCGTTTCCGTCGTGACAATTATGATGAAGTTGTAAAGAAGTTGATGGGCGAGCAAAGGCCAGATCCGATTTTGATTCCAGCAGTCTTAACCGATGAGTCAATGCCAGCAGTTGCGACTGATTACCAAACGGCCTCAAGCTCTCTGCAAAGACTTTGTCATGCATGCAGTTTATTGTTACATCAGCGACAGCTCGTAAAAAACGCTCCAGCTTTTGTTTCATCTGCTGCACAGTATGCTTTGACAGTAACATTACCAATGCCCAATCTTGATCCAAAGTACTGTTTCTGGCGAAAAAATCCTATGCGCCGCGAAACACAGATAAATTTGCTCTTCTTAATTCGAAGAATGTGTCGAATTTATTCAGCTGCTACCACTTGCGTGCAACAATCTCGTGGATTGGTTGCTATTAGAACGACTGCTTTTGCATGTGCAGCTTGTATTGCCGATGCTATTTCTCGCGTTAAGTGTGTTGACGATCCTAGTCTCTTTGCCCTTCATTACAGTGGTCTTTGTGAAGGTCCAACAGAACCTTTTGGTATCGAAGCGGGAGCGTTCGAAACTCTTGGAGCCAATTTACCTATATTTGATGCTCATTACACATCACTAAGATTTCTTTGTCTTGACTATTTGCGCGGGGTCTCTGTGAAGGAAGATGGATCAAAGAGACCAACCATATTCAATTTTGACCAGAAAATGCTGCCCATGGAAGGCGATATATTACTTATCGATCAGCTCTCTATTGAATTGGCTTTACCCCGACCTCATCCCCGCACTGAAAAGGCACTTATTTCTAATGCCTGTTCCCTTATCTCTGGTCGAAATGGTTGTCTTCTTGAAGTATTACCTGAGATGGAATACTTTCGTGACATTATATTCCACTTTAAACATTCTGTATCAGGCAAAGCTGCCGCCCCTACTGACGTCGCCGAAGACTACACCTGGCTACCACATCACGCTACGCTAAAATGGAGTACGAAACCGATATCAAGTGAAGATAACACTCAAGTGTACAAAGTGAATGCCTTTCGTGGTACTGATCAAGATTATGTTGAAGTGGAGGTTAAGGAGACAACTACTTCGGCGTTTAAGAGCTTTATGCGTTTTTTTGGAAAAGGAAAGGAGGAGAGAAGAAGAATTTCAGCTGCCGACCCCACAAACATTGTGAACTCATGCGGTGAAAAATTTCTGAACAAAAAGTAAGTGCGATTAATTCTGTATACATTTTCAACAACAATAATATTATTTATTTTTTATTTCTACTTCTAATTCCTTTGAACAGAGCAAAACCGATTTCGGTCAAGACTGAGGATGATATTTTACACCTTAGTAATTCAGAACTTCCAACATTCGGAAATGTGTTGAAGCCAGCTGACTCTGAAAGATTTCTTTCGTTTCTGACTGCCCCATACATCAGGATCCCGCTTATTCTCGATTTCTTTGCGAACGGCGATCCTGGCAGACTAGCTGCTCTTCGATCAAAAGCTTTACAATCTATTGTAGATGCAGCATTATTCGAACCAGGCCGTTGGAGATCGGCAGACTTCACTGATATCGTTCAGGAAATCCCTGTCATCGATCAAGACAAACTGACGTTGCTTCTGGCTACTCCACTTGGAAATATGTTCAATGAAATAGCGAAGTCACCCGATGTACTTGTGACATGCGTGACAAAAATGTTAACAAGAGCATTAGATATGGACGTTGGAAAGTACACCCAAAAGTCATCATCAGGCCCTCTCATTTTGTATTGTATTAGACTTGCAGTCCGTGTTGAGGGCTTTTTAAAATTTGCATTGAAAAAATGTTCAACGCCAGGAGAGCCTAGACCACGAGGACTTGAATCCCTCGATAATGTCAAGATTCAAGACGCCATGTTGAAGATCAGAGGTCTCCTAGATAAACAAGCACTTCCCATCTTAGAGTACTGGATTGATCCATCTAGAAACCAAAAAGTTGATGTGTCTTGTCTTGTACATGCACATTTACTGTACTTGTATAGGAACTATACTTACGAAGAATTGGATAAACAAGCCATATCGGTTCTTCTTTCGTCTCAAGTTTATCTTATGATAAATCATCGATTCAGTTTTCTGGCATATGATGATTTACAAGATATGACCGATCCCATTAAACCTCCCCCATCAATTCAAATTGCACAATCTGAGGTATTTGATATTATTCAGAAGCAGCGCTATGAGATTCTTAAGTATATGCGTGTGCACCCAAACGATGCCGATGAAGCAATGGAGTCTGTAGTTCGTATTGCCACTGCAACCGGGACTAGGACCACGCTATCGTCAGACCAGAAGGGATTGAAGTCACGTCATTGGCAGAGTATCAGCCACCCTACTTGTTACGGCCGTTTCATCCCAGATACCGAGAACGAAGCCATTCGTGATGGAAGTTATCGTATACCGAAACCAGGGCAAAGCTTTGAGGATTGGATGCTTCAAGTTACAACGAAAGCAATTGGGAGCGAAGTTAATGTTCAAATCAGTGAATTTACCTTGCAAAATCATAAGATGATGCTTCTATCCCCGCATATACTGAATCACAAAGATTTTCAAAATACAAGAAAAACCGCACTCAGTGATGCTACTGACTTGGCCTGCGCTGAAGTAATGCACACGACAAATAGATATTGGTGGCGTCTTGTGGGACGAAGGTATGACCTTCAGTCATGGGCCCCTGATCGACGAAACTACATTGATGAGCAGGAGATGAGGAACCCTTTATTTTCCAGAAAGTTTCCCAACCAATTACGTCCAGGAGAACGATGGATTGAAGCTGCTCTTAGTGAGAAGCTGGCTATGATTTTGCCAGGAGTAACGCTCTACATGTTGCCTGATGACCATTCGCATGCACCTTACGTTCAACTTGCCGGTTGGATCGAGAATCCAAAAGGCGCTGAGTCCATAAATACCCATACGTTGAAGGAGGTAGTTGTTTGGCAGAACCCTCCCACAATTAATGTCTTTAATGTTGTTGAATATGGTCGGAGATTTTTCCGAGTACTTGAATACACATCAAATATGTCAATTTGTTTGCATGAAGTCGACGGCGAGCCTTATCCAGACCGAATAGCTGGTATCCTTGCAATGTCAACCGGTATTCCCATGACTACACTAGATCCGTCCGATTCTCTTTTGGTCTCTCGGCGATTGAGCAAAGAGGTCGGATATCAATTTTACTTGCCTAAGCGTTTCTTGGCTGGTATTTTACCATCAGCTTTGGTTGAAAAATTTTCATTTTGGCAAAGTGAAAATGATGATATAATTGGTTACGAAGAGTTACCAGACCATATTGTCGACGACAATGACGTTGGAGGAGTTGAAAAGGAGAAAAGAGGTGGACATCGTCTTCACATCAAGCTTCAAAAAGGACAAGAAGTTGATATGAGCGGATTCTGTAACTCTACTGCTAGCGCTTTGGTGCAGCGTGTATCATACACTGATGTTGATCCACTGGTGGACAAGAGAAATACGAATGTTCCGATCTTGACTCTTTTGAACGTTGTATGTGCTCCACCATCTTCACTTTTAAAAAGGATTGGCATGTTACTATCAAGACTTGATAATCTAGCCCATGTTCTGATATGGAGCCAATCGCCTATTCGTAATTTGGGTGATGCTGCTTCGATCGATTTGGTAGAGCTACCGCGAGTTAATCTTTCATTCAAAGCCAAGCGTATCGAAACTATTGATGGGCGGATTGAACAAAGGCTTTACAGTAATGATCATGATGGATTGTATATATCAACATCTACTGAGTCAAGAGAAGTCGCTGAAAAGTTAGTTGGTTCTATATCTCATTTCATCGTTTTACAAAATTCAGATAATGACCTTTTTGTCTTGATGCCTGGTTGTGCTTTGCCTAGAAGACTGAATACAGATGGCACAGACTTGTCTGTACAGGTGATTCTGGACAGAAGAAATAAAGAATGGATTGACAGTATGGGAGAAGTGCGATGTTATTTGTATCCCGTGCATAACTCGCAAGCCTTTCTTTTCACACCGTCCTTGGCGTCATCGATGTATCTTATGGTGATGTACTTCATCACAGGATCTTATCGTGATGTTTTCAAGATGGTTGAGTCATGCGTCAGTGAAGAATTGTCTCCTGAAGAGATGCAAATATTCAACCAACTGGAATTTCTAGGAAATGATTTTCACCCCGATGCTCATGCATGCAGATTGAAGCTTTCTGCCGTAACTGTGGGTCTCGGTGATGTTTCAATGAAATGCCCATGGAGCGTAAAGGACGAAATGAGAGAATACGTTCTCAAATATGCTTATGTTTCTTCTGCTTGTCGACTTTCGAAGGATGAGGAGTCATTACTGTTACAGCTTGCATCTGCGGAAATGGGTGATACACTGTACCCTGAGCTTGTGAATCGTAGAGCTTTCATCGATGCCATGACAACCCTAGACCACATTCCTCCTCAACAAGCAGTTACTGTTAAACTAGGATTATCGAGCGTACCGGCTATTGCCAATTTCGATGGCGATCCTGATACAACTATTATGGACAACCCTAAAAAGACTATGCTCTCATCAAAATTATTTGGTAATGCCTACTCTAGACCAGAAGATGCAACAGTAGCCTACGGCGGACTGAATGCAATTTCATTTATAAATTCTGCCTTGCTCTCCGGCGTTGTAGTATCTAGCGCACAATACGGCTTTCCATTGTTGTATGATCTACTGCTTGGATCTGTACCATTGAAGGTTCATCCTAATGACCGGCCACATAACTGGGGACGACTGTTGTTGAGAATGCTACCGGCATCTGATTATCAACATAAATCTGCGGAAATGTCTGCTTTAAGAATTCTAGCGGAGAATCCGCACATAGCGAGTCATCCAAATGTACCGAAATTTCAGATTGAATCTGGTATGACAAAGTTCAAAAAGATGTTCAATGGTACCGACGCCGTCTCGAAAGTCGTTGAGAATTTGCACACATTCCTAACGAATCCCCAGCTCAAAGCTATGATAGAACATCCTCAAATGTATAAAGAAGCAGCAGCTACCAGTGGTTCTATTCAACTCAGGGCTCCATCATCATATTCCGAGAATCGTCTTTGGGTAGTTCCACGCATATCAGACTACTCACAAAATCTCTTCATCCTAGATATTCAAAACTGTGCCAATGTGAATATTCCTACAGCACAGCTTCAAGCCTTCGCGACGAAACCACTTGCCCCAATTAAGTTGGAGCAATTTATTCAATTCCTGGATCGAAGTCAACGCAGGCTGGGTTTAGTCTCGGGAGCGGTTCCATTTGAAATAAGTGGTGACAAGGCCACAAAAACTCACTGCTCTGAAGCTACTTCTCGCCGTATCGCCTCTGATATACAAAATTATGCCGAACAGGCTAATCGTGAGTCGTTGCCCACTTTGATTGGGTTTTCTCCAGTGGATATTGATTCTTTGCATCACAATCCAGCATCAATGAGTAAAGCACTTGGACAGTTAAGTGCCATGATCAAGGCCTTACAGGGTTCAATGTCATTCGATAGAAAATCCTTGGGAAATCTGATGTTTCGTGCACTCTCAATAGCAACTAGTGACGAAAGAAGTGATAAGCCTTTTGCCCAAGGAGAGTTGGGTGAGATTAATTTCCTCAGATTCCGACTAGGGCAGTGTAGCGAAAGAGAAACCGCAGTTTGGTTCGAACTCCTTGTCGCTTCGATATTGTCAACGGACTCAGAGCACAACATACGATCGTTGAATCCATACCTCTCACCCACGGCATATAAGACAGTGCTGAGCCTTACGGTTGTATCTATGTTAACGTCAATTCGAATTGGTCAGACTCATCGGGCTCTTACAGGACTTAGCAATTTAGTTCGTCTTCTGAAAGAAGTCAAAGCCTCCAATGATGAGAAGACTAAGAAAAGGTTGTGCAAAGAAATTTCACTACAGAGCTCCAAAACAGCAGAAGATCTCACATGTCAAAGGCATTACATGACGATGAATGCGTCTTCTATTCAGTTCGACCCACGATTTCTAGTCTTTGAATATACCTATTCCTTAATGCTGCGCAAAAGTCAAATCATTCTCGTTAATAAATTTATGGATTCTTTGGAAAATGAAAAGTCTATGTGTCACCAAATGATCATGGGCGCTGGCAAGACTACTGTCGTCGCACCTTTACTTGCGTTGATGCTTGCTGATGGTAAATCTCTTGTAACTCAAGTTGTGCCTCACGCCTTATTAGAGTTTTCAAGAGGTGTAATGCGCGAAAAATTCTCCGCTGTAATCAGAAAACCAGTTTTCACATTCACTTTTGATCGAGGAACTAATGTTACGAAGGATTTGTATTTAAAACTGATCAAGGCTCGAGATAGCAAAGCTATTATTTGCGCTACTCCAACAAGTATTAAATCCTTCCAACTCAAATTTATTGAGATGATGCGACACCTAGAGCGTGCAAATGTACATGTGAAAAAGAAGGGCGGTTTTATGTTCAGATTATCAAATATTGCACGGCGGATGAAAGAGCAATCTGTCATAAAGGAACTCACTGTGAATCCAGAAGACGTTTACTACAGCACTGAAATACTGAAAATTTTTAAAGCAGGCGTTTTGCTTTTAGACGAAGTTGATCTTCTTCTTCATCCTTTGAAGAGTGAGTTGAATTGGCCGCTTGGAGAGAAAGAGCCAATCGATTTCTCCCGAACAAAATTAGGTGTCGGTCTTCGTTGGGAAATGCAGTGGCACATAATGGATGCTATATTTTATGCGACTACAAAGAAAATGACTGTTGCTTTCCGTGATAGTAGAGAGGCTCTGCATGTTTTGGATCAAATTTCATCTGTGATTCAAATGGGTATTTTGACACAGCAAATTCAGAAAACTCCACACTTGGTGTTGCTGCAAAGAAAATTTTACACCAAGGAGCTGAAAATGCACATGGCTCGATGGCAGCTTCTCTATCTTCGAAACAAAAGACTTCCTTCTGTCGAAGACAAGCATTTACTGTCGTATCTGGTGAACGGTCCACTCAAAGACAGACAAGCAGCCCAAGCGGTCAATGCAAAACTCAGCGATGAATATATGAAAATGCTGAACTTGAGTCATGATCTTTTGACAAATTTCTTGCCACATTGTCTTAGCAAAATCAACAGGGTCAGTTATGGTATTCTTTCGAAACAAGATTTGAAGCAGGCACTTGAAGCGGATCCGAATATCTCACTTACTCGTCAACTAGCCGCCATCCCCTTTGTGGCTAAGGATGTTCCCAGTCGAGCGAGTCAATTTTCTCATCCTGATATTGTGATCGGTCTAACAATTCTTGCTTACCGTTATGAAGGCTTGCGTTTCACTGACTTTGAAACTGTGCTGTTTGAACTCCGCGAGAGATTGGACAGCGAAACGGGGCCTTTCCACAAACGACCTAGTGCTCTCCGATGGGTATCTTGGGTTGAAGAGGCTGGAGCAAAGGTTCGTGGTCCGAAAGAAGGCGATAAAAAGAAAGGCACTGAAGAAGATATTATCGATGAATTTGCTATAACTGAATCCATGGATAATTTACTTTTGAATCCCTTTATTGCTGGGGGAAGGCGATCAGACGATATATGGCCGCTCCACCTTATTGATTTGAAAGATGTCGATCATATGGCTGTGACCTACAAGCTTTTGAAGAACATACCCGAAGTCATTGAATTCTATCTCGACAGCTTTGTATTCCCTTTAACGATGGAGCACCACATGGAAAAAATCAGTGCGTCCGGACAAGATCTTGGAGGCGATATGCTTTTCGGAAGGAGAATAGGATTTAGTGGTACCCCCAGTGATTTATTACCAGAAGAGCTAGGTCAATGTCACTATGAAGAGGGAACAGATGGAAAAATTATTCACTTTCTCACTAACCCTGCCATTGTATCAAGTCGCTTATTGACAGCCGATTGGAATGTATCTACATTGTTGGATCAGATTGCAACTTGCGATCCACCTTTCCACTGCTTAATTGACACAGGTGCCCTCATTACTGGTATGAGCAATTTTGAGGTAGCGAAATATATTTTGACACACGGATTACCCGATTCGTTTGATGGTGTAGTTTTTCTTGACAGCAAAGATCGTCAAATGATTCTTCTTCGAAATGGTATGAACGTAGTACGACTGAACCAAGCCGGAGTACCACCTGAAAGAAGGTTTTCATTCTATGATCAAATTCATACAACTGGAATGGATATTCATCAATGCATTTACGCTCGCGCTGCCCTTACACTTGGTAAAGACATGACGTTCAGAGATTACGCGCAGGGCGCTTTCCGTATGAGACAGATTGGTGTTGGTCAGACTATCGAGCTGATGATAATTCCAGAAGTCAAAAAGTTGATTGAAGTGCAAATGAATCGTTGTAAACCGAAGTTCACTACTCAAATATCGCAACCAAGTACAGGTACTTACAGTGAAGATCTTCTATCTTTACCCAATACTCCGTCTTCCACAGGAACAATATTTGGAAGCAGTGGTAATCAATTACTGGTAGATGTAACTGCATGGCTCACAGTGAATGGTATGAAGTCTGAAAATATGCAATTTCGAATGCTCTGTCAACAGAGCATAGATAACGTTTTCAGAAAATTTGCTTATCAAGAACTCAAGGATCACTACAAAGAGCTTACACAAAAAGCCTTTGCATCGAGACTGAAAGATGCTGCATTAAATACTGCGTCTGCTGCTGGACAACATGTTGAAAGCATGCTTGGTGGCAAAGGCAAGTTATTTGCGAAAGAAATTCAGAGTGTAGTGAATCCAAGAGCCGATACAGGTCCATCAGCAGGTCTGAAACCTATCGGATTCCAGAGAATTCAAAGGTGCCTCGATGTTCTTGGAGAAAGAATTGATTTTACAGTTTTGAATAACATCCCAACACCAAGACCTTTATCTGAGAATATTCACCACAATATCATGCGTAACAAAGATTTTATCAATTCTGATTATGACCGCGCAGTGATCGATAAAATTATGCTGGTCCTTCAAAATTCAGAAAATTTGAATGCCTCACAAGTGAATACAATCCAACCAGCCCAAGTAGAAGATGATGAAGTGGATGATGATCATGAGCTCCAACGTGAACAAGTTGCAGAAGAAGAAGTACTCCAGGAGCAAGAGGAGGAAGAGGAAGAAGAGGAAGAAGAAGAGGAGGAGGAAGAGGAAGAAGAGGTAGTCGTCGAAAGTGCGAAAAAGAAAAAATACTCACGTGACGAGGAAGATCCAAAGCCATGGGCTGTTCGTGGGTTGGCAAAGCTTCAAAAAACTGGTACATTTGGTGCGGGTGACATAAAAGACCCCGATTTGAAGGGAACCCCCAGTTGGGAGAGAAGCTTTTATGCAGCATCCGAGTTCACAGTGAAAAATTATCTTTTTTCTAGAGCGGTAGGTATGACCTTTCCAGAATATATGTTTGTTTCAAGTAATTACTACAAGAAATCATGGAGTTTGAAAACGCACAGAAGACTTAAAAACATTATTGTATTAATGGACTTTGCTCCATCTAAGGCCGCTTTGATTGAAATTGCCGATTTAGGTCGTGGTTTTACACCTATTCAAGAGCAGAATTTGAAGAAAGCATTTCAAGTGCATGGTGGACGAGGAAATGGTACAGAAGGAATAAATATAGCCGAAATTAAAGAGGTTCTAAAGGCAGTTGATGTTGGTCTGGAAGGCGAAAATTACGACAAGATGCTTGCTAGTCTTCAGAATCAAAATGGGACAATAAGCTTTGATCAGCTGAAACATATGCTTCAAGACCGTATTAGCCTTCGCAACCAGGCCAATCGCCATTACGTCGCATTATGTCTAGCCGAGGCTGAATGTATGCGTGCCGCTATTCACCTATCGTCAGGAATGCCTATTGTACAAGGCAAAGATACTATAGTTGCATTACGCACTGAAAGAACGATGCTTGATGCCAGTGTTGGCTATGAACCGGCCCAAGCGCAACAAGATGCAACTGCCAGAGCTTGTTTCAAGTTTATTGATAGTGCAGTGAACTACAATCCCCATGAAATAAGTTTAATGCTTCGTGCCTTGGCTAGCAACAAATGTGACAAGCGTCTAGATTTTTTCAACGAAGTTCGAAGCAACAGAAGAAGAAAAGATATCGACCCTTCTACAACATCACTTGCCAAGTTATTCATTACACCAAATGAACAGCATCTACTTCAATACAGAATTGCCAAAGGTCGTGTTACTGCTTTACTCAAATCTCGAGGTATGTATGCTAGAGATGCCTTCGCAGCATTTGACAATGACAGAGACGGTCTACTTTCTGCAGCTGAATTACGCCGTGGTCTTCAATGGCTAGGCATGAAGATGGACGATTCGCTAGTTAGTGATATTATGCTCGAAATAGACAAAGATAAGGATGGGTACATAAATCTTGATGAATTCAAGTCTGCTGTCGGTTGGGATGAAAGTGCTGATGATGCTGCTATGGATATGGGATTGGGTTTTACCGGTGGGTACCCCGCGCCTCAATTACCACCACCTCCTAGTTCATCAGAAGGAAAGGCGCTAAAGGTCCCGATTCCGGAACAGGTACTCTCCAGTATTAAAATCAAAATCAAAAAGGTACACAAGTTTAACTGCATATGGACTTCTCGCGGCACTATGAGTAGACAGCAAACCAGTGTCTGGGAGCCGATTGTTGGCGCAGGTGCTTTTAGAGCTAACAGAGCGTATGTATCGTTGGGTAATTATGTTGGCACAGGATATGAAAATCCAGCTAGAGATGGACAAGACAGATTGACACTTGAAATAACAGATACGCAAGGGAGCTTTATGGGTGGCAGTGGATGGTTGGAACATGTTCTTGATCGATTCATGCCAAGACCCGCCCGTTTCCGTTTAGCTTGGAGTTTATCACACGGAAATAATCCATTCTACGCATGGGAGCCTATTCCTCCCAATGATTCTTATGTAGCCTTCGGATTCGTTGGGACTACAGATGAAAACCCACCTGATGTCAGAATCATGCGTTGTCTACCAAAGGAGTGGCTTGTGCGAAGCAACTTTGTAAAGAAGGTATGGGATGATAGTGGAAGTGGCGGCCGTGAAGGAAGTATCTGGATTTTCAATACTCTCAACCTTGTCGGATTCGTTGCAGGTCACGATCCACCAAGAGAACAACCATGGGACCTACGGAGCCGTAGGTTTTTCCTCAGGGACTTTACAAACATTAGAAATCACGGGGATGGAGGTTACAGGGATAAATAATCCTCCTTTGAAACCAAATTAAGTTAGAGAGAAAGATATGTTATTCAGCTATTGCTTTCTGTTCCGCCAGCGCTTCTTCAAGCTTTCTTCTTTTCCTTCTTCTCGCTCTTTCTTTTTGTTTTTCGATCCTTTCAACTCGGTTCCATGGCATCTCTTGATTGCCTCCCTTCTCTTCCGCTACAATTTTCATGAGAGAGTTTCTACCATTTTCATCTTTCTCAAGTATAGATTTAGGTATGGATAGACCATCTACTTCCGAACAAATCTTTTGTATTCCTTCCGAGAATGGATTAGAATCTATAATCTTGAATAAATTTTCAGTTGTCTTCTCAAAGGACACACAATAAGTAGAACCATTCAGCAGAGCAATCAAGTGTTCATGTTCATCAAATGATATAGCAAGAGGAGTTGCAGACAATTTAATCCTCTGAATCTTTGTCAAAGTCTTATCAAAAATATCAATGACATCTTCTTCATCATAAATGACTGCAATGTTTCCTTCCTTATTCATAGTCACTTTGATTGGAAGTCCAGCGAATCCATCTTCATCGTCCAAGTTTGTGCACAAATCTATACTTTGAATCTCCTTGAATGAGACACAATCCCATAGTTTCATGGTATAATCACCACTGACGCTGACACATAAGTCGCCATTCATTGAAATAGCAATATCCGTAATGTAAGCTTCATGACCTAACAAATAACCTTCAGTATGAAATGTTTCTGGAAAAGTAGACACACGAATCTTTTCATCGCGATCGGCTGAAAAGATTCTACCATTAACGATGTTGATACTGGTGAGAATGGATACTGTGTGCCCAAGTAGGAGCCGATTTGTTCCATCTGGAGTAGACGGAGTGGTTGGATATGCAGTTACATCTCCAACCAAATCACCAGCGATAAGGATTTGTAAGTCATTTTCAGAGTTATTGGCGGATTGGATGGTGGAAAATACAAGACTACTGCAACGCTTATTGGTTTTGTGCGTGACAATAGGAGCTATTTTCATGTGAGCGGATTCAGATTCATCCTGATCCATATGAATATTATAAATATCCATTGTTTTATCTTGTCTACACACGGCGCATATGAATTTTGACTGTGTATTTTGTGTCAAAGCGACAGATTGGACATCATTTTCCAATGATGATGAATTGGATGCCAATAGTTGATAGACTTTGGCTCCTTTCCCATCCTTTCTTACAACAATAACTAGAGCTAAACTTCCATATCCAGTAATAATTGCATTGCCAGATGTCTGTAGTAATTGCTTCATTTGTTTCTCTTTTCTATATTTCTTTATTCATAGGAACAACACTGCGTGTTGCATACTCATGTTTTAAACTTGGTTGGTTGTTGTTGGTTGCGAAGGTAATCAAGACTGATAAACTGTGTGATATCAACCCAACGTGGACTACTCTTTTTCTCTCTGAGGCTGGCGGCTGGCGGCTGGCGGCTGGCGGCTACCGATTACCGATTGTCGACTGTCGACTGTACAGGAGAATATTGCTGTAGTTGTAGAAATACTATTACGAAATCAATGATGGGCTGTTTCTTGTTGTTCTGAAGAAGATGGGGATAAGATGACGACATGCTGGTCGCATGACAAGCAGAACCACCAACAAAAGGGCAGTCGTAAATGAAGTTCGTAGTGACCCAATTTCCTTCTTATGGCCGCCGTCAAAGAAGTTTTTTTCTTCAATACTTCCAACTTTTTTGTGACATTGTTCAGAGGCCGGCGCTCATGCTGGACTTGATAAGAAGACGTACCAGCATGATGCGTTGTTTTAAGAATTTGGTGGAGTATTTTTTTTAAAAGCTGCAACTCTGGATTTATTAGCCCACAGAAGATACAACTAGAGCTACTGTACGACAAGCTCCTGAACGATTGTGATATCATGTGTAAAGTATGTGATGGAATTCATTTACAAATAATCCAAATATAATCAGCACTATTACATTAGATTTCATAATGAAAGAAGACTATTTCGGTCATCTTTCGGATTTGAACGACCTTTTTCACTGATCAAAAGAAACGTTTGCACGATCAAAAAGTAAGTATGAGAAACACCATAGAAAGATTCTGACACCTACTAGCTCCTCAAGGAAAAGGTTACTGAACTTGGAGAAAAGCAGGGAGATCAAATGAAGCATCCAACCGAAGCAGTTGCTTCATCATTATCATCATGATATTCAACGCTCATCATGATCGACGACTGATTCCACACTCAACTAAAAATAACCCGAAAGCTGAGAAGTGAACATCGTCATTTTCAGGACAATTGGTTAGTATATTTATAGTAGTAGCTACTAGTAGTCATCCTCTTTTTCTCATCATTAGGGCTTTTTTAGTTCTTAATCAGTTCTACGATATCAAAGATGAGATTTTTTCCTTACCAAGTTAGTAGTCATCCTCTTTTTCTCATCATTAGGGCTTTTTTAGTTCTTAATCAGTTCTACGATATCAAAGATGAGATTTTCCTTACCAACTTATACTACTAGTACGAGTACTAGTAATACTGTTCTACACGCTACACGCTAGTACACTAAGGCAAGCTAGTAGGCGAGAGAGTATGCAAGTCAACTCCAGTGACCCTCATGTTGGTCTCTTCGTGCTGGACAATCACGACCCAGTCATTGACGATCACATCTAGATCAGTAGAATCTTCCATACTAACTCTAGTCTCCAAATCGATCGTGATACTTGCTTGCAAGAAGACGTCACCAGTTCCCTTCCCAACTAGAATAAAATTAGAATCATTGGTGCTGGTGAAGATGTCACGATGATCTTCGTCATCAACTATATCAACCGGGTGATCATCATCTGGATTTAGGACGTCGTCGTTGTAGTCAATCCAGGTTTCTTTGTACCAACCAAACATCTCAACCATCTCTGGAATGAGAGGAGTGGGGGTGACACCCGCACAAGTTGCAGCACTGTCACAACCGGCATAAGCGAGAATCTGCAAGAAAACTTTAGCATCCATTTCATTATCTACGGCATCATCATGATCATCCCCTTCTTCCCCAAAGCTATTCCAAAAATAGTTAATAGAAGTCGTGAACGAGGTCTGCACGATTGCCATGGTATCCTTTCCAAACAAATTTTTCACAGTTCCAAGGTCAACATTGTACACCAAGGTACCAGAATCGGATACATCATTATCATCATCAAATGATGTCGCATTCACATGCATCGAGAGCTGTGTAGCTTGATTGCTGTAAAATGCTTGGACACGAGGTGTCAAAGTGGGGGCATCAGATGGTGCCTCCGTGGGGGACGAAGAACCCTTGGGAGACTTTTTAGAAGCAGTCGGATTCTTGGAACCCCCTTTCTTCTTCTTCAAGAACCTGACATCATGATCACCACGGTTGTTTACAGTGGTGGTGGGGTTCTTCTTGGCTATTAGTCAGGGAATCAATCGAGTATAAGAACAGTAGTAGATCAAGAGTGAAGAAGGAGACCCATGCGTTAGTAATAGTTCGTATCAAAAAGAACAAGAAGAAACACAATCCTCCTGCTCAGCCTGACACACCACACAACCCAGCAGCACGCAGCCACAAACACCAAACAAATAACTTACCAAGAGTAAGGAATGGCACAGTGGCAAGTACTAGGACGAGAAGAAAGAGGACCTTCATGGCGATGATAAGTAGAATAATTGAGAGTCAAATATTGTAAAGATTGATTCCAAAGATCTCGTTTGCTCGAGGTGCTCTATGCGAGGAGGAGGGTTACAACAGGAAAACAAGACTCAAGAGTGACTTTTAAAGTCACTTAATTTTGTCTTACTTTACCTAATTATTATACTTGGCCTTCAAAATTACACATTGCATCGAACAAGTTCATTACTTTTTTCAAACTTGTCAACTCAAAAGCCGATCCCGGCCAAAAACTTGGGGGTTTCTTACTTTGAGTCGATGAGTTGGAGACATTTGGACACACACCCTTCCGAGATGTTACACGACTTTCTGGTAGAGTTCATACTATAGTTGCAACTGGGTAAGGACTTCTTATTTTCAATTGAAATTGCCCCGGTGATGTGGAGAACTCATCGGTTAAATGGTTTGGAAATTTCCATACATTTTTAAAACTGGCTAAAGTAAATATCTGCTATTTTGATGAGGGTGGTAGGGCGGGGTGGGTGGCACATAAGAAAAGAAAAAAGAACAACACAAAAAATGCACACCAATACGATAATCTAAACTTCGTTGTCACCAGGAACATAGAGGAGGACGAGCTATAGAAAATTTCTGTTCCTCGAAAAATATTTACTTGACTTGAGTCAGAAATGCACCAGTCATGATCGCAATAGGAAAGAGATAAAGTTTCTGTTCCTCGCAAAATATTTCCATGACTAAAGTCAGAAATGCAGTCATGATTGCAGTAGAGTATAAAACAAGGAATTTGGGGTTTGGGATGATACATTCGTATGCACTTAGTTGCAACTGGGTAAGAGGTTATTTTTTATTGAAAATGCCTTGATGTCGAGATCGCGTCGACTAATTGTTTGGAAAATTTCGAACACAAAAAATCGGCTAAATGTCTGCTATTTCGATGAGGGTAGGGCTGGTAAAGGCAGAGGCTAAAAGAATAAACGAACGCAAAAATGCGCAATTCGTCAATCTAA
>Ga0213868_10001904_pt1 | contig 20137 bp, 20 predicted proteins | sample PICome_9_FD_160087 | JGI IMG/M metagenome (GOLD analysis project Ga0213868, IMG submission 160087) | Coastal seawater microbial communities near Pivers Island, North Carolina, United States - PICO127 | ecosystem: Environmental > Aquatic > Marine > Coastal | place: USA: North Carolina...
GCTTGTCAAGCCGCCTGTAGCTCTCACTGAGTGAGACTATACCCCCCTTATACCCTAGGTACTGCCTCACTGCGCCCCCCTACTATGGACACTGCGCATGTGCCATGCTTCAGAACATCAAAGAGCATAAGCTCTGACGAGCTTACAAAGCAAGGTCAAGTTCAAGACATCTTAAAGTCAAGTGCAGCACAGCTCACTACGAGAGACCTCTATACATCACTGTCATGATGGGTCTCACATAGAGAGCCGTGCTTGTCTAGTGCCTCTGCAAGCAGAGAGTGACTCTTTATTATGCGCTTCGCTTACTTTGTCTAATGCCTCTGCAAGCAGAGAGTGACTCTTTATTATGCGCTTCGCTTACTTTATTCGCTGCGCTCATTGTCAGCAGAGCTGACGTTAGATGTGACGTAGCACATTACCTGCATACTTCTTATACACAAGCAGACGATACGTGACTCTAAGATAGAATAATTGTAATTAGAAAGGCGTTCGGCGCTTGTCAAGCTTTATTTTGTGGTATTATTACCATAATATATTATAGGTCTCACTGAGTGAGAGTTGCAATTCTTTATTGTTTGACGTTATAATAAAGCCATACCGAAACGGTATACTTAAATTTAACTTAAATAGGAATCATTCTCATGAAAGCATTAACATTTAAAAAGCAAGTAGAAAACTCAATCCAAGCAGCAGAAATCGAAATCAACACAAATCAGGAAATCAGCCGATTGATGATCGACACCTACAAGCACATCCTGACAGCTGGTAATTTGGATCAGTTCAACATCCTGAATAAAAAGCTCACGGAAAAAATCAACAAATTACACGGCTGGACGTTTCCAAGTTTGAACGGTGTGTATCGCCAAGGGTTTGGGGTGTCGACTCCTCCTAACATCCTTTCGACTTTCCGTCAATTCTGTCAGCTTGAGCTAGACCAAGAAGACAGAGATGCAGCAGTTATCGACGGCATCACTCAAATGCGAGCGTTGATTAAAGCAGCCAAAGAAAAAGAAAACGCAGCAAATGATGAGCCAGAAGTAGATAAAAAAGCGGCAGCATCTGAAGCGATGGAAGAAGTAAAAGCAGAGCTGGCAGAGATGGAGCAAGAGCAAATAAGCCCAGCGCATCAGCAATGTATTAGTTTATTGATGCAACTGGACGTTAGTCAGGTATCGGCAGTGACCAGATACCTAGGCAGCTTGCTGCAAAGTGAGGTAGCGTAATGGATGATACAGCAGGTTATGTGATTTTGCTTGTTGGTTGTTATTTGTTCGTACTGAATAAATTATTTTTAACAGCCTTGGGCTTTTAACTTTACTATGGACAGAGAGACCGCCTAACGGCGGTTTTTTTGTGCCTGTTTTTTGTACAAAAATCGTAGCTCGCTTCGCTCGCCTTTAGTTCCCTGCGGTCACCTTACTTCCCTGCGGTCAGCTTGTTAATGCCTCTGCAAGCAGAGTAACGATCTATGCGGTCACCTTCGGTTCCCTTGGGTGTTCTCGTGACCCTTTGGGTCTACTCGAAGAAAACAGATACAAGCACACACAGATGTACACTAAAGAACCCTCAGAATGCTGATAGAATAACACCCTAGAGTCCTTGAGGTTCCCTTAGTGTCCTTTAGTGTCAACTTATTGACTCCTTTAGGACTTGGCAGGGCAGTAAGGTGTGTGCAAGCACAGCTCTTGATGCTCACTCCGTTCGCTAAGGTCAACTACAGGACACCCTATGCACCCCCAAGGGGGTACTCTTGTACTATCCCGATCTCAAAAGGGCATTCATACTTTTGTGCCAAAATGAGACCATACACCCAAGACTCCCTAAGAAGCCCTCAGGGGCACTTTAAGACTAAGGTAGCGAATGTATTAACGAAATCTTAAAGTACCCTAGAGGAGCTGGGATCACCTCCTAGGAAGGGTGGTGGGTGGGAAAGCTAACAGGCTCCCAAGATCACTTAGGGAACCTTACAGGCTCCTAAGATATACATATACATATCTATCTGCATAGATGATCTATTTATCTATATATACTATAGGGAACGGGGGGGGTCTTTCTCCACAGGGTAACTTTTTGTAAGTCATTGATTTATCTCTTACCTGCTGGTGTGAAATAAAACCCAATTATAGCTCCCAAAGTGGTGATCGAGACGAGGGAGATATGTCCTGTAGTGATTGACGTTGTAAGCCCTTGGTCGATTGGCATTGTGAACAATCCCCACAAGATTGAGATGTCTTTTGCTTGCTCTGGAGGGACGAAGGTGATAAGCTCGACTTGAGGGTAGATAGTGCAGAGGATGGAGATTGTAGCAAAGTTGAGCATCCCGATAAGAGCAATGATCCTACGAGTAGTACGAGTAAATATGGTAGCTTCTGGGTCATTACTAGCGTCTCCGAATATAGCTTTCTGGAACTCAAGATCAGCCTCTTTCATCTGCATATCTCGAATTAGCTCTCTTTTAGCCTCTGCTTCCTTGGCTTCGTTGCGACTCTGCACAGCCCCACCAAGGATCTTTAACATGGAACCCATGCCTGTTGCGCCTAAGGTAGACAACAACATTGTTATTAAACCAAACATAATCTCTCCCTATAATAGCGGATTCTTAGGCTTACCTATAACTTCCACTCTGTTACTAAGCTGATCAACTTGTCTTTGAATTGCTTGAACTTCTGTCTCAAGCCCTCGAATGTCTGCTTCAATTTCACCTGTGCTTGGGATAACAATCCCTGCAACTTTGTCAGCAGTGCTTGAAATTTGACCACGTAGCTGTTCAATTTCTTTTCCAATTTTTCCAATATCATTATCTTCAATCCTCGTTTCTAGCTTGGTAAGCCTAGATTCTAAGTACGTAGCGTCTGTAGACTCTTCAAGAGCAGCTACCTTTTCTGTTAAAGTTCCGTAACCTACCGCAGCTCCTCCAATAGAGGATGCGATACCTATCCATAAGGCAACGTCTTGTGCATTCATCGTAATATATTCTCCAAGTTATCTTCAGGGTTGTTAGCGTATAAATAGTACATGGCGCTCTCTACACCTACATTGTGCTGATTCCAATCTAAGTTGAGCTGCGTAGGCAGCAAACTATCTATAGAAACTGCTGTGTTTGTGAAGAAATCCATAACTGTGTTAGTGTTCATAAATGATGCGGCTATGGTGTCAATAACGACACTATCTTGGGCATAACCCTCAATCATGTTCTTAGTCATACTTGCTTCTAACATACCTGAGATAGACGTGTTGAACTTCTGGCGGCTAGACTCTTTGATTGCCCTAAGGTCATTCTCAGTAGCGTAGGCTTCTGCATTGATCTTAGTCTGCTGGTCTCCATCTACAATCATGTCGGCTATGCTTGTGACTGCCGCTATTTCGCTCGCAGCTTCAATTAGAGACTCTTTCTCTTCCTCGTATGTACCTTGCTCTACGTCAATCATATCGTTCAGTAGAACGGCTGTGAGAGCCTCTGGAGTGCTGTTCACTAATCCATCAGCATAGGCTGTGTTAAAGACATCCATCTGTTCTGGTGTCAGTTCATAGCTAGTGCCGTCATCATTATTGTATATAATGGTGTTGCCGTCTAACATAGACTGTTGAGTCCATTGGATGTATTCCTGAATGTTCTCATTTATCACAGTCGTAACGGTAGACGTGGCGTTTCTTAGAGCTGTCATATCGAAGTCGTTTTCGCTTGCATTCGCTGTCTTTGGTAATAATAACAGGAGCAACAGGGACAAACTCAGGGTTGTTACTATAGTATTCAAGTGCTTCATCTCCAATGAGTCCTTTAATTGGGCAAGGGGTCTGTGCATTACGCATAGCCCACCAAACCCTAGGGTCTTGACACATAATACTGGTAGCTGCCACTTTTAGCCCCAAACTAGATAACTGACGTGAAAGCTTTAAACGCTCACAGTTCTCATCTACCTTCATCTTAGACGTACTAAAGCCTATCTGAAGGGTCTGCATACCCGTACCTGACGTAATTATACAGGTATCTGTTTGGTATGTGGGAGTGGAAGGAGCTACAGCAGTAGTTACTGGCATACCCTCTTGGTTAACGGTAGTTTCGGTTGTGGTTGTGATTGTTTCGGCCTGTTGATTAGTACCAAAGTCACCTACATTAGCTTCACTGGCTAGTGTTGGTGTAGCTATTAGGACTAAACAAGCTACTATTAGTCTCTTCATTAACTTTTAACTCTTCTATCTTTATTACCCATGATTGAGGTATTGCAATATAAGCACCGCCCTCTTGTAGTTCTTCTGCTACAATTCGAGAGCGCATTATAATGACCCTTTCAGAGTCGTTAAGGACTAACCAGCCAACTTCTTGACAGATGGCACATTGGTGTGCTAAAATGTCCTCAACGGCTGTCCAAGTCCCGTCAGAGTCCTGTGCGTCCTTCCAAGTAAGACGAACCATTGGTATATCTGTCATATCCATGTAGAAGCCCTAGGTGCTGAGTTTATGTTGTAACCATTAACAAATTTATCTAACTCATCCATTAATAGCTGCTCTTTACGGTCTGTCATTTCTCGGTCTACGTCTGCTGACATTAGATCTGTCCAGTATTTAACACCCATTGCTAGGGCATCTAACCTATCATCGTGAGCTAGAGAGCCTCTGTAGGTAGTTATACGGGATAGCTGGTAGGTCAACATATAGCGTTGAGCTTGCTCTGGTGGGCGATGCTGTACGCTGTCAAAGTCATCCTGTATGACCTTGGGGTCAATAACTAACCTGTGCTGGTTCATTACTGGTTCAAGTGTTTGTATAATACGCTTTTCTTTCTGTACGCTGTGCCTAACTTCTTCTATAGAAACAGGATATATCTTTCTAAGGAAGGGTTTGATAAGCTCATTGAACATACCATCACCAAAGTTACTCTCGATGAGCAGTTTGTTGACTTTATGATCTTTAGCTAGGGTGGCTAGTTTGGTTAAAGTTTGATCTGTATAACCTCCTTCTAAACCTCCACAAGCTGGCACATATAAGAAACCGTTTAACATCTTGACTACAGCGTATGACGTTTCATCCTTACCTCGACCAGATGGATCTATTACTAGCACAGAGCCAGTGTAGTCCACGTAGTTGCCCACAACAGCCTCAGGAGCAAAGAACTTGTCTCCGTTAAGGCCAACATTAGGGAGATCCTTAACCTCCTTCATAATGCCATACACGAGCTTCTCAGGTGCTTTATCTTTATCTACAGACATGACCATTAAATCAGAAAATTTAAGAGGGTATCTATCGGTATCAGACAAAGTAGTGTCTAGCATAAACTGTAGAGCAAAACCTGATCTACCGTAAGACAACTCACGCTCGGTAAGATCCTCGTCATCAAAACGTAAAGGGTCTACTGCTTGGTTATCTAACGGTGATTTAGCTGCGTTAATGGTATCGTACAGCATAGGTGCTAAACGATTCCCATAAGCTTTGTGTATTTTGTCCAAAGGTGGGTATCGAGCTGGCCAAATTCTCATTTCATAGCCACGCTCAGTCAGAGTGTTATAAAGACTCATTTCACACTGTGGTGTCCCTAAGTACAATATCTTACCGTCAGGCTTTAGTACCGCATCAAATTCTTTAACAGCTTCACCTAACTTACTTCTCATCATCTGAGTCATAGAGTTATTAGGTACTTCGATGTCATCAGCAATTATGATGTCGGCACGACTGCCTGTAAGCTGACCAGTGATACCCACGGACTTAACCGAAGGGCTACCACTAGCCAGCGCAGGTCTTACGTCAAACGCTATCTTACTCCACCGCTGCTCACTTGTAGCTATGAGATGTTGGCATATTGGGAGTTCTAAGATTAGGCGCTGTGTAAATGTCGAGAAGTCATCAGCTCTTTGTTTAGACGCTGAGACCACCATAAACTTCTTTTGGGGGTCGAGAAGTAATTGGTGCACGACAAATGCGGCAGTAATGTATGACTTACCTACACCTCGGAATGCCTCGATGATTGCTCTTCGAGGACAGTTCTGGATGTACTCAGCCATGTCGTATTGTACAGGTGTAGGGTCGGGCAAGTTCAGGTGTTTCCAAACTACATATAAGAAGTTACGGAAGTCCTGTAGTTGCTTATCCATTACGACTCCTGTTAGACTTTACGCTCATAATGCGTAAGTTTCTTTTAGATTTGTTAAGAGGGTTGCGATCTACATGGTCAATATCTTTACCTTGTAAGGCAGCTTTGCCATACGCCTTAACCATATTACGCCTAGATTGTTTGCGAGCATCGTTTCGTCTACGTTGTTCAGGCTTCTTATGGTAACGCTCATACTCTTGTTTGTAGTTTCTAGCCATTACCTATCCCTTCCATTTTACACGATTAGCCCAATAAGCTGCTGATGTTTTACCCTTAGCAATGTTCTTGCCGTGACGGTCTCTAAAAGCTTTACGTTGTTTAGCACTTTGGTTAGTTTTTGCACCATACTCACCAAAACGAATGATTCTCTCTTTACCATTCTCTTTAATTTTCACAACGTGGGATTTAGTACCACTACGCTGCGCTACAGGCTTGTTAATTTTTAAATGGTCAGTATTAGCCATTACTACACCTTTTTCTTTAAATACTTAGCTTTGTTATTGACTTTTTTACCTGATTTCTTGGCTTCTTTTTTAGCAGCCTCTACACCTTGTTTAGTGTAAGCGTATTTTTTATTACCGACTGTAGGCATAATTATGTCCTGTATTTAGCTGTTTTTTCAGCTATCTTTTTGGGTTGTTTTGAAAACTGCTTACCAGCAGCAGTGTCTTTGCGTTTTTTAGCGTTGGTGGCTTTTTTCTCTGCAATAGTTAAAGACTGTCTAGCTTTCTTAGGTAAATACCTAGAACCTTTTTTACCAGTATCGCCCCAGTCTTCTTTAGTCCACTTAGCTAATTTATTAGTAGACTTTTTAGCGCCTGAGTACCCACCACCTGAGTCTTTGTAGTATTTTACAGCAAGCTGCATGGCTCTAGCTGAGTGTTTACCACCCATCTTAGCCTTAGCCCTAGATTTGGCTGCTGACCATTTAGCGGGATCACGTTTTGTAGCTGTAGACATTAGTGCTTTGCCTCCTCAAACGGAAGCTCTTTTAATAAGCTTGCCATTGGTGATTCTGTTGTTATCACGTCAGTGCTTGCACCATTATCTTTAAGAAACTTAACAGCAACCGACAGCTCTGCTGAGGTAGCCTCACCTGTTCTTACTCTAGCTAAAAGTTCTTCAGTAACTACCTCATGTAGCTCTTCTAATTTATCTCTCATGTTACACCTGTTAATTTAATAAATTCAGCTAAACCCATTTCTTGCGCCCAGTAGACACAAGCACCACCTACAACTAACCATTTTATTTGTAGTAAGGTGCGGTTAATGCTATCTAGCATACTCCTAAGGTCTTCAGCGTTAGCTGTCAGGGTTCTAAGCTGCTCTTCGTGTAAGTCAATACGCCATTCTAAACGATCAACTTGAGATTTTAAATCATCCATGTATTAAGTCCTAATTTAAATCAGCCCAAGCGCCATTAGCATATACTTTTAGTTTATGGTCATCAGTATCATAATATACTTGACCATTTGCGGGGGAGCTAGGGGCAGCAGACTGTGCAGGGAACTGGACACCTCCATTATTAGGCTGTGTTACTAGATCACCTGTTTGCTGCGCACCACCTACAATTTTACTGTACTTTAAAGAACCGTCTTCAGAACCGTCACTAGCATCAGCTATTTCTACAGAAATACTACCGTATAAAGTTTTCTCAGGGCCACCTGATGAAAAACCACGATCATTACTACCGTAAAACTCTAGTTTACCTAGATCTTCACCATCTGCTCCATTAGCTTGAGAGCGGTGGAGTTCAATAATAGGACTAGCATTAGCAGAGTCTTCACCATTTGTTATAACAAGGTCAGCGTTAGTATTGCTACTGTTTATTGTTATAGGGCCAACTGCTACTTTTACTGGGCTACTAAAGGTAGACTCAGTACCGTTAAGTGTTAATACGGTAGTATCTTCTGTCCCTGCTGTAACAGTGGTGAAGTGTAAAGAACCATCTTCTGTAGCATTAGACTCATCAATAATCTCAGCGTGTATTCCTGCATACTTATGTTTTGCAGGGCTGTAACCATTATCATTATAAGCCGTAAATTGAATCTCACCTAGATGATCACCGTCATCAGCTGCTGGGCCATCTTCTTGATATAACTCTAAAATTGGAGTTGGTGTTGCTTGTGGCTGCCCATTCGCAGATGCTTTAATTAAAACATTATCTGTCGCAGTCAAGCCCGTAAGAACACCTACAGATGTAATGTTAGTCTGTGCTGCGGTTTGTATCGTTCCTGTTAATGTGCCGCCACTAATAGCGCCTGTTGTAGTTATAGTGCTTGAGCCATTATCAATGTTTCCAAAGCCAGCAGCAATACTACCTGCACCTAAAGCGCCTACAGACGTTATTTGGGTTTGTGCTGCATCTACATTAAACGTAGTACCAGCTAAAGTTAAACCAGTTCCACCTGTATAAGTAGTATTAGTATCTGTAGCGGCTATTGTACCGTTACTGGCTATAGTTATGTTAGTACCAGCCGTTAAAGCTGCTACAACATTAGCTGTATCAGTAACATCTGCACCAGCTTCTATACCTGCTACCTTAGTAACTGTAACACTTTGAGAAGCCTCAAAGCCGCTGTCAAAGCTACTAGCAGATTGATCTAAAGCTTCTTGAGCTATAAAGAAAGCTTGGTTAGAGTCTTCGTTTAATACATCTGATGTCAACAACCCAGAGTCAGAGTAAGTAACTAACTTAGTGCTTTGGCTGCTGTTCCGAGTAATAAGAACTACAGCACCCGCAGGGATTTCTTCAGAAAACGAAAGGCTAGTTGACCCCTCTACTAAAATGTAGTAGAGAGGGTTAGTAGACGTAAAAGAGCCAAAAGTTTTCTGTGTGGCTCCTACCTGAGTAGCAGGTACAGTTACATTGTTTACACTTACCTGTAAATGGCTGGATGCAATGTAGTTAGGCGTAGTAAAGCCTACGGTTTGTGCTGACCCCAAAGTTACCTTTGTGAATGAATTGGCCATTTAATCTGGATCTCCTATTACTTGTTCTGATAACATTCTTGCTGGTATCTTAGTTAATGGGTTGTTAGGTGTAAAGTTTTCTAATAGCTTGGCTGTTTCATATAAAGCGCCATGCCCGTCAAGGTCTGTAGCTTCACCCGCTATTTTACTAATACCTGACATTCCCTGATCTATTAGCTGTACTGTTGGGTTTTGTATTAAAGTATCAGGGCTAAAACCAAAATGGTTAAATAATAAAGACCCTAAACCTGTCATACCCATGTAACTAAAAACAGCTTTGCTCATTGCGCCTATTTCAAATTTCTTTGCTAGGTACTCTTCTCTATCATCTCTACCTATAGAGTTAAGAGTAGTACGAGACATATAAGCCATTGTAGCTATGACTAAACCACCAGTAAAGATAGACAAAGGTACTGCTGCATCGCCATGACGTAGCCTTACCATTTGACGAGCGTACTGCTGCTCATTAGATCCTAAGACAAAACTCCAGAATTGAAACAAAGTCTTACCCCACTCACTTCTAATAAAGGGGTTAGTAGAACCAATGTTTGTTACCTGTACGTTTTGTGTAGTTTCTACATTTAAAGCGTAGCTAAAATCTTCAAAAGCCTCAGGGTGCTCTTGCTTCCAGCGTTGTAAGTTTAAAGTTTTAAGTTTACCCTTACTATCTACTGTTGCAAGGTCATCCATTGCTGCCTTAATTCTAGTTAACTGCTCTTCGCCTAAACCTAGTTGTTTTAGTTTTACATCACTAAAGACACTAAAGTCTCCTTTAGCTAACTTTTTGTGCATATTAGTGGCAAAGTTTACTGAGTTCCAGCGGCTTAGAAAGACTGTTACAGGTGATAAACCACCAACAAGACTTATAAAGTTACGACCCTTAGCTAACACTTCATCAGTTTTAGTGTAGTCGTTGCCCATTACGTGGTGCATATCTGTGTAATCTTCATAACGAGAGTTCATTTTACCCGTTATAATATCTGTGCCTAAACCAAAAGCTTCCTCAAACTCATTAGCTAATTCACTAGACAGTTTACCGTCTCTTGCTCTCTTTATTAATCTACCAAATTCAGGTATATTAGCTATAGCGTTACGCATACCATTTTCAAATAGTACGTTAGACGATTCAATAACAGCAGCTAAACCTGATTGACCCATCAATCGGATAAAGTTTAACTCTCGTAAACGCCTAAGAGTTTTTCTAGTAACTGTGTCCATACCTTCGTTAATGTTATAACTACCACGTATAGCCTCATAAAGATACTGTAAGCTTTTTGTTTCTCTTTGTGATTCATCTGCTGTAAGGTTATATTTTTCTAAGTTTTCAGTGACAATATCGTCAAGCATTTTCTTAAACGATTCATCACCGTCAATACCTACACGAGCTAATGATGTAGCACCAGCCATTCGGTGTATGTACACACCCATAACACGCTCAGTATTTGTGTCAATAAGGTCTGTTAATTTAAAACCAAAGCTAGTACCATGTTGTGGATGACCTTTTTTATAAGGTATATTAACCTCTAACTTATCGTCCATATTCATACGAGCACGAGAATGGACGTTTTTGCTTTTACCTCTTTGAACATCTTTAGTTAAAATCAAAGCGTCTATCTGCTCATCTGTCAATGCTAAACCATCGTCATCAGCTTCCGATAAGACTTTACGTAAAACGTCTTCATCTACAGCGTCATTAGCAGACTCACCTGTGCGTGTATACTTTTGTCGGTATACGGTAGTGCTTAAAGACTTCCAATATCTACCAGCAGCTCGTGCTATAACATCTTCATCCATGTCAGGGTTTGCAGCTCTGATTAGTTTACGAAAGGCTGTTTTAATATCCTCTGGGTCTGCTCTTTTTGCTAATACATCAAGTAGTTCTGGTAAAAACATACGAGGCATATAGTTTTCAATTTCTTGGAACTCTTCGTAAATGCCTAATTTTTTACCTACATCAAACATTTCTTTTTTCATAGCTTCAACAGAATCAGCAGCTTCAATCATGCTTTCTGTCATTACTTGTGAGGTGTCACCGTTTAAATAATGAAAGATGCGTTCGTTAGCGTCTGCTTGTGTTATATCTGTTTTATCTACCTTACGCAAGATCATTGCTAATTTTCCTGTGTACTGTCGATGGAAAATCATGTGGTGAATAGAAGCGTTTTGTGGTATTGTGACTAACTTACCCGCTTTATCTTGTAATCCGCTAGACACTAAAGCCATTTTCATAGCTAGGTGGCGTGTTACAGGGTTTTTAGATTGAGTAAGTAGTGCTATAGCTGATAGACGTTTACGAATACGTAAAGTGTCCCAGATGTTTTTAACAAGTGTAGGGACTTCGTCAAGGTCTTCAGGAAGCCCTAGGTCACGTACATCCTCAGCTACCTGCTCAGGTGTAGGGTCACCAAACTCTTCTTGTTGTGCTTTCTCAGCCTCAGTGTTAAATTTCTGCTCTGCTGTGGCGCTGCCTTTAGGTACTTTTTTAATTACCTTGCGTTTAACTTGTCGAGTGCGAGGTTCTAGGCGATCTGCAAAGTCACCTGCGTCAATAGCAACATACGCTTCGTCACCAAAGTCGTTTTCTGCTTTTACTATTAAACCCTCTTCTTCTAAACGCTGAAAAGCCGTTTCTAACTCTTGTTCTCCATAACCAGAAGTAGTAGCTATGTCATCTAATGTAGTAGCCTCAGCGTTGTCCTCTAACTCATTTAAGACTCGGCTCTCTACATTCGATAAAGAGCTAACAACTGAGCTTCGTGTTACTGTTACATTCTCTACTACATCTTCTAAGACTTCTTCGACTATTTCATCGAACTCCTCAACGACCTCATCAGCAGCACGAGCTGGTTGAAGAGATGCTGTAGCTTTCTTTAAAGACGTATGTTTAGAAACTTCTTCACCATTCTTCCTAACTACCCATCTGCTTTTTCCTTTTATAACAGAATATACATCTTTACCTACAGTAACTAGATAATCACCTTTGCGGATCTTAGTTGTTTCGACTTGTAAAGGTGCTGTAGTAGGTACAGGGGCTTCTTCAGGATCCGTTAGTGTATCTACAGTACGCTTCTGCTTCATCATTGGTGTGTGTTGTTCTAAAGCTTTCTTAGCGTCTTCTGCTAGTTCTATCTGGTTTTGTACAAAATGCTCTGCATCTACATCTCGCATAAGCCTTGCAGATACACCACCCATTGCACCACCTACACCAGCACCAAGAGCTGCACCGTAAAATACATCACGTAGTTGTGCGTCAGGGCGTAGCATATACTCAGCAGCGCCTATTACCGTACCTTCACCAGCACCCACAAGAGCACCTGTTTTTAAATACTTACCAATACGTGCTGCACCTGCAAGCTTACCTGCACCCGCAGTTAAATTAGCATAAGGTACAAAGTACAAAGGAATGTAAGCTGGATCAAGAGCACCAGCAGCTAATAAAGAAGTTACAGTTCCAAAACCTAAGTCACCTAAGGTCTTATAGCTTTCTTTAGCATTAGCTGCTCGCTCTACTTTAAAATCATATTCAGACTGGCTTTGAGAGTCTAATAAATCTTTAGCCCACACCTCATCGTAGTTTGTGTTAATAGAAACTTTCTGCTCTTCGTTTAAAGACCATTCAGCATCTCTTTCAAAATCTTGAGCGTAGTCCGAGTTAGCGTAAAGTCTGTTTATCCAAGTCAAATCCTTAGATGCTTCAAACTTTTCAGTCCAACTGGCTTTTTTAGGAAGTTCAGCGTTTACTGATGGCGTGAACCCACTTTGGACAGGCGTAAAGCTATCTAAGCCGCCAAAAGGTTTATCGTCAGCCATATACATTCTCCGTTATTTAATACCTTTGATTTTATTTATCTGCTCGGTTAAAGACTGAATCATTTGATTGTAGTGTATGTTAGAAGGATTTTGAGGTTGTCTTTCGACCATCTCTATAAACGTGTTAAGTGTGTTTTGTTTATCCTCTAACTCTTCACCTTCAGCTAGTGATAGGCCAAGCTCTTTAAAGCCTAGCAGTCTTTCTTTTTCTATTTGTAACTGCTGTCTGTGAGATACATAAATAGGATCATCAGGATTATCTAATTTTTGATAAGAACCGTCACGACCTAATAAACGATTACCTGCCTTATAAGCAGCAAATTCGTTTTCTATTTGTTTTAGCTCAACATTAATAGGTTCATTGTTTACAGCTTCCTCAGCTTTATTAATCTCGTGCTTTTTACCGTAGTCAATTAAGTCTTGAGGGGTTAAGGTGATGTTTACACCATACTCAGCTATAGCAGGTACTTTATTACCAAACTCATTTTTTGTATAAACTACATTACCTTCGGAATCCTTTTGCACTCTATTGAATATCATAGGAGCGCCTGTTGAATCACTTACACTATAAATAGGAGAGTTGTTGTCTCCTGTAGTTGTAGTTAAAGTAAGCTCACTCATGTTTTCTTCGTTGAGTGTTGAACGGAACTCGTCCAGCATGGCAGGTATATACTCACCTGTTAGCTTACCCATGTACATTTGAGTGTCTGTAATGTGTGGGTTGTTAGCTAAAATACTAGGGTTAGCCAAAGCGTCAGATATAGGCTTCATGTTTACTCGTGTAGTAAAATCTGAAAAGAAACCTTCTGATCTAATAACTGCATACCTGCTGTTCATAGCTTCAGTGGTTTTTGCTCTTGCTTGGTCTCTAGTTAAGCCTCCGAATTGCACTAAGTCGTTACCATACCTTACAGCCCATTTTTCAGCTTCAGCGTTATAAGACCTAGTCAAAAAGAAATCATCAGACCCTTCTATTAAAAAGTCTGCTCCAAATTCAAAACGATTCCTAGCGTTTAAAGGTATAGGGTTAGCTGCGTTCTTGGCTATTCTAGCTGCCGCAGCTTCTAGGCCTTCTACTTGTTGAAACTCATCAAAGGCTCCCATTATTGCTAATTGCTTGTCTGTGACTATATCAGTGACACCACCAGTTGCTCTGTTGTACTGTTGATAGAGGGTTAAGCCTTGCAGCATTGTACGTTTATCGTTGACCTCGCCTTTTAAAATAGAAGCTAATGTGTTTTGTATAGCTTGTTTATGCTGAGGTATGTCTATACCTGTCACTATAGATTTCTGTATAGTGTCGTATATGTTATCAACATAAGCGGTAACATCTTCGTTTGTTGCGTTGAGTGCTACAGCGCCACCTAGTAATTGCTGTGATTCTTCTAACCAACCCTTTAGTGTTGCGGCTCTTGCTTTGGTTTGTTCTTCTTTAGTGAGAACAGGTGCAACAAGGTTTTGGTCTGTTCTGTTAGCAGTAGTGGCTGTGTTGTTTAAATTAACTACTGTCTGTATCTTTTGCTCCGACAACATAGCTTTAACATTTTTTTCGTAACCTTTTAAAGCATTTTGTAAGGAGCTAAACTGGTTGCTGTTTTTAAAATCAGCAGTGTTAAAAAGCTTCTGTGACTTAGCATACTCATACCAGCGTGGATCCATGTTGTTTAAACCATTTATCGCTGAATTAGTAGCCCATGTGTTAAGTTCTTTTACTTCGACACCAGTGTTACGTGCTACACTTAAAATTAAACTGTTAGCTGTATTGTTCCAGTTTTCTTGTGTGTATTCCTCAGTAAGCTGCCTTTGGTCTAATACCTCAAAGATACCATCAGTTTTTGTTGTGAGGAACCTTTGGAAGTCTTTGGGAATGTTTTTATCTCTTTCTGTTACTTCAAGCCTGTTAAACAGCTTACCCCAAGTGTTACGCACTTTTGTATTAGCTGTTTCACTGTAAGCGTGTACAGGAGAATAAACTCTAAGTCTTTCAGCATCTCGTTCAGCTACAGTCATGTCTTTATATAAAACATCTGTAACAGAACCGTCTTCGGCTGTACGTTGTATTGTGCCGTTAGTTTGAAAGGCTGTCCATTCGTTTTGGGCTTTACCCGCTAGAGTCTCTATATTCAGAGTTTGCATATCAATTTCTTGACGTTCTCTTTCTGCATCTAGTGCTTTCTGCTTACGAGTTCTTCTGTCTTCTTCTGCTTGTGCCTTAGCTTCTTTCCTTTCTTCAAAAGCTTTCATTTGACCTATAGTTTGCATCGCACCTATGCTGGTTTTTGCAAGAGCTTCCATAACCTTTGCTTTTCTATAGTCACCGCTTTCTGCTAAATACGCACTGGCGCTTTTAGCCTGTACAAAGTTACCGCTAGGGTTTCTTTCAGCGTGTACTTCGTAATCGCCTTCTTTAACAATATCAGAGACATTTCCCATGATTTCGTAAACTGATTTATTTCTTGCCATTTTAATGTCCTGTTAATTAAAGCTAAACGATGGGCCTACTGACATTTGTGGAGTGTTCCCAGTAAAGACGTTTCTAGTTGCCGACTGTGAACCTGTTGTAGTAGACGCAGCTACAGTTCCACCGCCGCTGCCTATACCCATACTTTGGGCTGCTGCACCTGCGGATAAACCCGCTTGAGTGCCTTGTAGTAAAGAAGTAGTAAGGGCTGAACTAGAATCCCATTCAGGTCTAGCCACAGAGTTAATACGACTTGTATAAGTTGATTCAGCCCCTAATTGGCCTTCGCCAAATTGAGCAAGTCGTCTGCTCATATTAGCCGCAGCCATATTTTCCTGCATGAGACCCTGTCGCCTCATATCTTGTACAACAGCGTTATTGTTTGCCATTGCGCCTGAAGCTGCCTGAGCAAGCTCTGCTCTTGAAACGGCTCTACGTAAGTTTAAGGCGTTTCTTACTTTTTCTTCAGCCGCTTTTTCTTCCATCTGTAATAAGTTTAAGTTAGCTTGTCTATCTGTTGTAACTTTAGCTCTTAAAGTGTTTTCTGCGTTAGCTTCATACGCTGCCGCTGCTGCTTCATGTTGGGCTTTTTGTGCTCTTTGTGCTGATACGGCTGATAAACCACCTATAGCTAATCCTATGACTATTGGATTACACATTTTTTTTAATCCTCACGAACTGGTAGAAGGGTTGTTTCCCTACTCCGTATTCTTTATCTAATTGGGTGAACTCAAATCCTAATGACTTGAGCCATCGCATCGAGATCGTATTATCTACATGAACGTAGTTAAGCAAAAGGGGGTAGGTATCGTTGATACGTTCTACCCACTCTTTCGCTTGAGGGATAAACTCCCTACGTGTATCTATTAATTTATCTGTACCAAGTAACCAAGGGCTACCAAAGATAGTACAATCTGCCACACCAAACATACCCACAACACTCCCATCTTCGTGGATGATTGTGTTACACTCTTGAGAGCCTTCAAAACAAGCCATAAGAGAATCGTAAGGCTCTAACCCGTTACTATAGAGTATCTCTGTAACGTCCTGTGAGCGCATATTGGGAGCCATCTCAAGGCAGTCTTCAACCTTACTGGGTCTGTAGTGGTGTGTCATATTATAATCTCTGATTGCGTAGTACGACATAGCCTTCCCACTCTGCACTTTGGAAAGTGGAGGGTAGGTGGGTGTCGTTAGTTATAGTTATTTTGGCATTAGATGCCTGTGATTGAATGTTTATTGTATGATTACCTGTATCTACTACAGCAGCGTAACCTATAATGTTAGCTGTTTGTCCTAGTAACCTACCTGTAAAGTTAGAGGTAGCTGGTAACCTTCCTACAGTTTCGTTAGTGACATCAAATGTACCTGTACTATTAAAGTTAAATGTCATATTTCTTAACTGAAACCGAGCTAGGGACGTAGTATCGCCTTGCTTAGGTTCAAACACTTGTTCTGATACACCATACTTAAACGTGTAGGGTTGTCCAACATCTACATAATTAGACACTGTAGCATCGTTTTCAACGTGGGTAAAAGCTGCGCTTGTTCCTGCGTTATACAAATGAGAGATAACTAAGTTTTTAGCAGTAGTTGTGTTACCTGTAGCTACTATCTCACCTCTAAAGTTAATAAACTTTGTATTTGCATCCATATCAGGATAAGCAGCATCCAATTCAGATATTGAAGTTATGGGTGTGTTTGTTGTATGCGTTAAACGTACTTTATGATCTAGTAGTACATCATGCTTCTTACCTGCAAAATTAACACCTGCAATCATACCTACATTAAATATAGGTTCTTGACCTACTAAACCTACTAGGTATGCTACGTTAGTAGAATTTAAAGGTAAATCCCATTGATATAACTTCCACTCAACACCATACTGAGATGTAGTACCTGCAACATATTCAGAATCAGTAATGTTGAAAGTCCTTCCGTTTACCTCTAATGACTGTATGTTACCTGTAGCTAGTGGGGTGTTTATACTTATACTAGCAAAAGGGCTAGTACCACCAGAGGTTACAGCAAGTCCTGCTAAGTTACCATTAACATGAGCAAGAGCTGTAAAACTAACTGCTGCTTTTAAGACATTAGGGCTTACTGTAGTGTCAGTAAACGGAATACCTGCACTGTATGAACTTACACCATGCTCCGCAGGGAAGCTAACCGAATTACCAAAAGACACGTCAGGGGCATCAGTACGTACAGCCATTGTTTCAAAACGACCATCACCAAATGTAATGTATAAGTTAGAGTTGTTAAAACTTATATCCACGACATCTGTATCAAAGATCCATTTAGACCAAGCACTTTGGACTCTCTTGTCTCCGTCAGCGTCATACCACTTATAAATATAAACTTCTTTTTTATTAGCACTTGTTAAACACACTAATAAATTCTCATTAGTTGAGGCAGCCATTTTTTTAATAGTGCCTTCAAGATATTCTGGAACGTGTGAAGTAACTAAATCTGCATCTCTAACGTCCCTTTCGCCGTCTGTGTAAAACTCACGTACTCCAGCATAGTTACCACCTCGTGTGCTGAAAAAGACACTGTTACCTGCTCCTACGGGAGTGGCAGTTAAGTCGCATTCAAACTTGGTTGCTCGATCTATGGTGACATCAGTTGGTGTTAATAACTGACTAGATGTTAAAGTAAATTGGTTTAATTCAGAGAAAATAAGTAAACTATCTTGTACTGGAATTGCAGATTTTAGTGTAGAAACTTCGTTTTGGCTAACTGCTACATCTATAGGATCTGAATCTAATAAAGTCCTAACTGTTGTTCTGAAAAAGTTAAAGAAATCATTAGAACCACTAAATATAACATTCTCACCTGAAAGTAACCCTAAACGATTACGGTGGAAGAAAATATCATTAATAGTGTTATTCACAAAACTAGGTTGGGGGTTTGTTTCATCATCACCAGCTTTTCGCTCGTTCCAAGAGCCTTCTCCAAAAGAAAAACTAAGGTCAGCTTTTTGCCTTAAAGTGTGAGGCATAGTGCGGGTGTCGTAAAAGTTTTGTAAATCATAAGCTACACCCTCTTGCCAATATCCAGACCCGCTGCCGCCTCTAAATACGACATAAAAATCATCTTCGCTTCTGTTGTTGTCACCTACAACACCTAGTCTATAACCGTCTTGGCATTGATTAGGTAAGTCGGTAAACGCTGTTGCTTTATCTTTAAAAACTTTAAGTTTACCACCGCCATCATCGTCTGATGCTGCTATATCAAAATCTTTTATAACACCACCCTGAGGCGCATAAACTACAAAATAAGGTTCTTTTTTTGTATAGACTATAGGTTGTACTACTACATCACTGCTTAATACGTTTGCAACAGTTTGGACATACGTTGTAGGTCTTTCATATTTAACTACATATACTTCCAACTGTGCTTGATAATACTGAACTCTCTTTATTAAAACAGAAGACGGCAGTCTTATTGTTCTACCACTAGCAGCGCCTTGGTAACGCCAACCGTTTACACCTAAGGGATCGTAAGCTATACCTGTGCCGCCTACAGTAACAACCATCTTATCAGGGTTTACGTTATAGGTGCTGCTGCTACAAACTAGATATAGAACATCAGTAAATATGTAATAAGAACCGCCATGCGTTTGGTTGTTTGTTTCTATTCTTTGGTAGCTATTAAAATGACTTTCAGTAGTAACACCACTGAGTTTAGCATTAAAGCTTTGTTGACCACCGCCTGAAAAGCTAGTAGCAGAATCCGATAATAGACCGCTTCTAAGGTCGCCTATTACATTACTGACTTTTAAATATGAATTAAATGCAGAAGCGGTAGTGCTATAACTTCCATTGGAAAGTTCATTAGCATCTAGTGTTTCTACATTTCCTGATGTTACAGTTCCAGAGCTACCATCGTTTTCTTTGCTGGTAATGTCTATCCTATAATTTCTACCATAATTCACACTGTTTAAATAAACTAAAGCACTACTACCAAAACTCTTAGGGTTTATAGTGTCAGACATTCGTACTATTTTCTTTTTGTTAACTATAAAAGTAGCGTCAGCAATAGACGTGGTAGTTAGGTCGTCATTATCTAAAACTGTATTACCTTCTCCTACTAAATAAGAAGTGTCGTCGTTATTTGTATACTCATTTACACCGTCTACAACTGGTACGATGGTAGTACCGTCGCCTAACCAACTAGATTTACCAGACTCATACCGCAAGTTACCTAGAATGTCATAGACAAGGATTGTAGGAGCTGAGGCATGAGGTAAGATTACTACAGTGTACTGCTCATCATCACTCCGTTTGTAGGTTTGAACCACGGCTGTAGCTAACTCAGCGTCCGTTAATTCTATAACATTAGAAGACGTTAAATTACCAAGGGCGAAAAAGCCACCGTCTGCACCTGCTTGCCAATTAGTAGCACACTTAACTAATTTCTTTAAAAACTTTGTAGGTGGTCGTTTCTTTAACCCGTCAACTACATCAGACAGGCCGTTTTCCTGTAGGTTACCTTGTGTAGGTAAGCGTAAAGCAGGAGGCTGTTGCGAAATACCATTTATAAGATTAGGTATTTTTTTAGAAACTAAACCCATTTAGGTCACCCTTATTCCAATAGAACGATCAAGTACACTATAAGTACCACTATCGTCAAATATATTATAATCGCCATTATCCCCTTCCATCTCTCGGAGGGCAAATAAGGCCATTTGTTCGTCATTCCTATTCATAGCTGATAAAGTATCACTACCTACTACACGTTCTTGAAAGATACGTGATGCTCTAGTTGTGATATACCTTCGGGCTACTTCAGGAATCTCTGAA
>Ga0213868_10001907_pt1 | contig 20124 bp, 19 predicted proteins | sample PICome_9_FD_160087 | JGI IMG/M metagenome (GOLD analysis project Ga0213868, IMG submission 160087) | Coastal seawater microbial communities near Pivers Island, North Carolina, United States - PICO127 | ecosystem: Environmental > Aquatic > Marine > Coastal | place: USA: North Carolina...
GCCACGTTGACTTTGATAGCGCAATCGCTCGAGGTTTCGGGCCTCCTGAATTTACCTTACGGGCAGCTGTGGGTTGCGTTCGTCCGGGTGGTGTCATTGTCATCAGTGAGCCACCGAGCGAAGATCGCTGGGATCCCAGATTACTCAGTGAGCTTGATGTGTTTAAAACACCGTCTGACCAGCGCGTGGTGCGCTTTACCGTTGGGACGCAGGCGAGTGATTCCCTTAATTAGCCGACTTTTAGGGACCATCTCTCTGAATCCGTGTCCTGACGTAAATCGCTTCGGACTCGCAGAGTCAAGCTGGTGCAGTTAACCCTAGACCCAACTTTCAATGTTGTGAGTTGAGTTGAGGGATGTTTCATGTGAAACACCGATCCTGTTGACGGAGTTGAGACTCACCTTGATGTCTGAGGTGATTGTTGTCGGACGTTTCACGTGAAACAGTGAGCGCCAAGTTTCTGATCGTTGAGCACTTTAACGGAGAGATCGAGTGGAAATACTTGTATCGCGGGCGTGGATCGTGCAAAGTATGCTGGTCCTGCGAGCACGTCATGTGATGCTCGCCATCGTCGTCTGGAGTATGTGTGTCGGACACTGGGGACTTCCCCGCAGAATCGAATAAGCCATCAGTTGAGTCTGCTGGGTTGATTACGCCTGAGGGGACGCCGGAAGTTACGCCGCCAGCGCCCGGCAAGGAGCTTCCGCGCATTTTTGCGGTTGCTAATCAGAAAGGTGGCGTCGGTAAAACTACGACCACTGTAAACCTTGGTGCGGCACTTGCGGAAATGGGCTTACGCACGCTTTTGATAGACCTTGACCCGCAGGGAAATGCGTCGACGGGACTCGGGATCGAGAACCGTGGACTCGAACTGTCGATGTATCACGTTTTGATGCATGAGGAACCACTTGACAACGTTGTAGAGCCGACTGATGTGAAGGGGCTTTTCGTGGCGCCGGCGTCACTTGACTTAGCTGGTGCAGAGATCGAGTTGGTTCCAGCGTTCAGTCGTGAGCAGCGACTAAAGCGAGCGATTGATGCTGTGATCGATGATTACGACTATGTGTTGATCGACTGTCCCCCATCGCTAGGCCTGCTTACGGTGAATGGTCTCTCTGCCGCTAACGAGGTCCTCGTGCCGATCCAGTGTGAGTATTACGCTCTCGAGGGACTTGGACAGTTACTCCGTAACGTCGACTTAGTAAAACGGAACTTGAACCCGACGCTTGACTTAAGCACGATCCTCTGCGTGATGTACGACGCACGAACAAAGCTGGCAGGACAAGTCGTCACAGAGGTACGTGAGCACTTTGGCGAAAAGGTTCTGCGCAGTGTGATTCCACGTAGCGTCCGATTGTCTGAGGCACCATCGTTCGGCCAGCCGATCACTACATTTGACCCCCGCTCACGTGGCGCGATCGCATATCGCGACGCTGCCGAGGAGGTGCACGCCAATGTCACGTCGTAGTGGACTTGGAAAGGGCCTAGGATCCCTAATTCCAGCAAGTGAAGTTGCTGATGGTGGTGACGGTGCTTCGTTGGTGGAAGTGCCGACAGCATCGGTCTCGCCGAACCCAAATCAACCTCGCGTGCATTTCGCCGAGGAGGGCTTGGTAGAACTCGCTGCGTCGATTTCAGAGATGGGGGTGCTGCAGCCCATCCTCGTGCGACCGAAAGATGACGGCGAATATGAGCTTATTGCCGGTGAACGGCGTTGGCGGGCTGCACAGCGTGCAGGTCTGACGACTGTTCCGGCCATCATTCGAACTACTGATGACTTGAGTTCAGTTGAGCAAGCATTGGTGGAAAACCTCCATCGTCAAGATCTCACGCCGTTGGAGGAAGCTGCTGCCTTCCAGCAGTTAATCGAAGACTTTGAGATGACTCACGACCAAGTTGCTACACGTGTTGGAAAGAGTCGTTCTGCAATCACGAATACGATTCGACTACTCGGATTGCCTCCGGGAGTACAAAGTCTCCTTGCTGATGGGCAACTCTCCGCTGGTCACGCTCGGGCACTTCTCGGGACACCGGATCGTGCACGCCAGGAAATGCTTGCTCAGGCCGCAGTGTCTGAAGGCTGGACCGTGCGCGCTACGGAGCAGGCCGTTCGTGGCGTTGACGTACCCGCTGTTGATGTCGCAGGCACTTCGTCAACTCCAAGCGGTGGTGGTGCAACTATTGATGGTGCTGGACTTACACCAGCAACGCAACTCCGTCCACCAGGCCTTCTTGAGCTTGAGGAGTTATTAGCAGATCGTCTTGACACCCGTGTGTCAGTGTCGATGGGGTCTAAGCGTGGCCGCGTCACGATCGATTTTGCCGATTTGGAAGATTTGGAACGGATCTATCGCGCAATGACGGGTTGAGTGGACTTAACTCTCAACTTAAATACCATCCATGTAATTTATCCACACTTCATCCCCAGGTTGAGGATGAAGTCCATGGTTGAGGAGCAAAGATCGACCTTTAACCACTATGAGCGTTGACTTGTGTGTGTAAAGCTACACAAAGTGCTCAGTCCTTAAGGCTTGAGTCGAGAAATACGCACATGCTGTGAGGACAGCTGGGGATAAACACTCTGTATACGCAGGATATTCCGAACTACTTTCAGTTGGACGGAACCGGTAGTGGCGCGTCGGCCCACTTACGAGCCGCATCAACGACGGCGATGGTCAGCGCACCCGTGGCGTCGACGACGTCACGAACTGGACCAACGGAACACAAAACTGCCGGCATCCGCGTTTCACGCAGAACAGGCAACCGCATTCCGCGCAGCGTAGGTGTAATCGGTAAGAGCCCATTGAGTTCGCGAACCAGGTGCGAGCCGAGCGATCGGCCACCAACAGACTCGAACGAAGGTACGGCAAAATAGGAGACGTCAGCACACATCTTTGAGCTAGCTTCAAAACCTATGTAGATCGTCGCCTCAAATCTGTTCGCCGCAGCAGCCTGGGCGGCCGCGTCGTACTCGTCCGTTGACATCACTGAAGCACCTTGTTGACGCAAAGCCCGAGCTACTGAGCGTCCAATCGAGCTAAGCCCGCCGAACTGACCAACGACGATTCGTAATGTTCGGAGCGAAGTGGTGTGGCGGACTGACTCAAGTTCCCGAATCGACGCTACCCCGGGGCCAGATCCACTTTGACGGCTCAAGACATCAAGCGTCTGGACGGTCTTACGTCCACAGACGCCGTCGGCATTCAGCCCACTGTTTCGCTGAAAGTCCGTGAGCGCACGGATTGTCGCAGGCCCCAAAATACCGTCTGGCCGACCGCAGTCAAATCCAACATGGTTGAGTGCGTGTTGCAGTTTCTCGATGTCATCACCCCTGAGCTGGGGCGCACTGAGCACAAGAAGACGGTCGCCAAGCTTCCAACCTGCTTCGACGAGCGCTAACCACGATTGCTCATCGCAGACACCGCTGACGTAGAGGCCACGCACTTCTTGGAACCGCTGAAGAGCTTCTTCAGTGGACGAGCAAAATGATCCCGCCTCAGCACAAACCGGGCTGTGCCCGGCAGCACTGAGGCGGCGCTGCAAGTCTCGAATTGGTTCGCCACGTTGGCCCCGCTGGAGCGGGAACGGCGTCACTCCGTTGGAAGAAATTCCTGCAACTCCTGTAGAAGGGCGCCTTTACTCTTGGCGCCGACGAGACGCTTTTCGACCTCGCCACCCTTGAACACAAGAAGCGTCGGAATACTCATGACATTAAATTTCATGGCGAGATCGGGGTTGTCGTCCACATTCAACTTGGTGACTGCAATGTTGTCACCGTGTTCGGCGCTGATCTCTTCGAGAATCGGCGCAATCTGCTTGCATGGTCCGCACCATTCGGCCCAGAAGTCAACGATAACAGGGACCTCGGATGCTCCAACGGCCTCGTCAAATGTGCTGGTTGAGAGATTGGTGATTCCGTTTGCCATGATGGGCATCCTTTCAAATTGCGGGTTCTACCCGAATTGCTCGATGTTTGCACGACGTGAGAGCGTGCGTGTCCAAGGGCCTACAACCTGGCAGTTGGGCCGGATATTCCTGCTCGCTAGTCCTGAGTTGCCTCAAGCCAACGTTCGGCGTCGATTGCGGCCATGCAACCGGAGCCTGCGGCCGTGATGGCCTGACGGTAGATCGAATCTTGCACGTCCCCACAGGCGAACACCCCATCAACGTCGGTATAGGTCGAGTCGGGCTTGGTGTGCAGGTATCCGGTTGATTCATCCATGGCAAGTTTGTCACGGAAGATGTCGGTATTTGGCTTATGTCCGATGGCGACGAACAGTCCTGTCACCGGTAATTCGCTCGTTTCACCCGTCAGGGAGTGAGTGATCTCGAGACCAGACACCTTGTCATCTCCATGAATTGCGCTGACTTGTGAGTTCCACAGGAACTCGATCTTCGGGTTGGCGTGCGCCCGGTCTTGCATGATTTTTGATGCTCGAAGCTCGTCCCGGCGCACGATCAGAGTCACTTTGTTAGCAAACTTTGTGAGGAAAGAGGCTTCTTCAAGTGCAGAGTCACCGCCACCGACGACTGCGATGTCGTGCCCGCGGAAGAAAAAGCCGTCACACGTCGCGCATGTCGAAAGGCCGTACCCGAGAAGACGCTCCTCTTCGGGAAGGCCGAGCATGAGCGACTGTGCGCCAGTGCTGACGATGACCGAGTGACCGTAGTAGTCCTGATCGCGCACGCTTACCTTGAACGGACGGACACTGAGGTCGACGTCTGTCGCCTTGTCGGTGATGATTTCAGTGCCAAAACGTTCGGCTTGAGCACGCATTTCAGCCATCAAGTCGGGACCCATAATGCCGTCACGGAACCCGGGAAAGTTTTCAACCTCAGTCGTAAGCATCAACTGCCCACCCGGCTGATCGCTCGTGCTCGATGGTTCACCTTCGATCATCAGCGGCGCCAGCGAGGCTCGGGCGGTGTAGATCGCAGCAGTAAGCCCAGCGGGGCCGGAGCCGATGATGATGACGTCGCGGATATCAGATGGTTCGGGCGTGGACATGACGACTTCCGGGAGAGTGACCGAGGATTGGTTTCAGGAAGCGTTTGCGTTGCGCTTCCGGAACAACCACAACCCGATGAGGCTCAGGATTGTTCCTACTGCGAGATAACTCAGGTAGACCGATTGATCGCGACTGAACCAGTTGTTCAGCACCTCGTGCGCACCTCTAGTGACCATGACGAGTGTGATGACTGCTGCGAAAACGCCGAGCAAGATGGCGATGATTCCGAAAACCAAGCCCCGTGCCGCATAGACCAGCGGGGTGGTGGTCTTATCGCGAATGTTGCCGACGAGGCGCACAACGGTATCGGTGGTCTCGTTGGCCCAGTTTGGATCGGTCAGCGGGTTGGCTGGCATAGTTTTGTCAGGTTAGCCGCGAGCACTGAGAGAGTCCTCATGAACCCGACGCAACGGTCGGAACGGGAGCTGAAATTTAAGAATGCCTCTTAGGGCAGAGGTAAAGGTGTACGCAAAATGACGGTGCAGTTCTTGTCGTTGTAGGCAACTGCTTCTGCACGGGAATTGTTGATACCTACAGCAATAGGATCGCTGACGGCTCCCGATGTCGCCCAGAGCGCGAAGCCCACAAATTCGTCAATAAGGCCGCAAAGGTCAACCGGAGGGGGCAGCGTTGCGTCTGGGGCTACTTCCGCATCAGCCGCGTCGGGTTGAATTTCCTCTTGGGCCAAGGTGCGCGAAATAACCTTGGCGTTAGCAAAGTTGGCGAGTTCAGCATCGCTGCTCAGAACTTCAAGGTTAGTGTCGGCCGGCGCCTCCTCGGGGCCACCTTGAATCTCATCAGATGCGCTTGCTGGGACTGCTCCAACAGCGACGTCGACGGTGGACTCGTCGAATTGGTCGAACGTTTCTGCAGCCGCAGCTTCTGGCCCACTCTCGAATTCCGAAGACACTGTCTCATCGAAGCCGGGGCCAGTGTCTGTGCTTTCGCTGGCCGTGCTGTTATCGGTCTCGCTTGTGTTGACTGCGTCGCGCACGATGAGGCCAGCGCCAGCGAATACAACGATCGCAGCAGCGACGGTGAGCACTCGCGTGCTTACTGGCTTGCGTTGTGCACGTCGATCGTTAAGCGATGTTGGGACAGTAATTGAGGCACCACCGGCGGCACCGGCGGCATCGGTGCCGACAGGAGCCGTGTCGCCTATTTTCTCCGAGGAGGGCAACCGGTCCCATGCCTCAAGTGCCCCTGCTAGGTGCCGTTCGCGAACTGAAATCGGGGCGGCTTCTATGTCACTGAGGACAGCGCGAAGCTGACGAAGACGATCGACTTGTGCGAGTAATTCGGGGTCATTCTCGACCTGGGCGCGTTCGGTGGCAGTGGTGTCGCCATCGAGATACGCGCTCGCCAGGTTGATCAGGTCGTCGTTCATATCGAATCAGTTGGACGTTCAAAGATGTGGCGCTGGTTCCCGGGATCAGAAAATTTTTCAGACGTTGCTGGCTCAATATGCGATTCGGTGAGGAGGTCTCCGACACGCAGGCTGTTTGTGAGTACGGACCGTCCGCGAGCAATTCGTGACTTCACCGTGCCAACGGGGACGTCAAGGATGTCCGCAATTTCGTCGTAGTTAAGATCAGCGACATCGCGAAGAACAACGGCTGCCTTGAAGTCGTCGCTGAGATCGCCGAGCGCTGCGTCGATGTCAAGGCGGTCAGCAATGACTTCGATGCGCTTCGCCGCCATCGGGTCTGCCTGTTCTGGCTCTCCGCCTTCATCTTCTCCTACTCGGATCGATTGCAGCGACGGGCGCCGGTTGCGTTTGCGGAGTTCATCCAACGAGGCATTAGTTGCGATCCGGTAGGCCCAGGTGCTGAATGCAGCACGGCCATCGAAACGGGGCAGGCTGCGCGAAATCTTGATCATTGCCTCTTGGCAAGCGTCGTCGGCATCACTTACCCCGCCAGTGACACGGCGACACACGGCGTAAATCCGGTCGTAGTGGCGGCGCAACAGTTGGTCGAGAGCGTTACGGTCGCCGCCTTGCGCAGCAGCGACAAGTTCGTCGTCCGAGAGTGGTGCCATCAGACCAGCGCGATTTCACCAAGGAGCCCGCGGAATGGGCGGGCTTCACTGCAGTTGCCACCAGTGCCGAGCTGACGGAGCAGAACGAGCACATGTTGTACCGGGCTTTCGGGAATGTTCGAGATGACCGTGCCTGGCTCGGAGCTGAACTCCTGAGCGCCCAGCTGGCGATCCCAATCATCAAACGACGTTGGCACTTTCTCGTTGGTCGAGGTGTGAAACTCAATGATGTACGGCCCGGTGAGTGCGTCGACGGTGATCGCTCGTTGCGTTGGAGCGTCGAAGGTCGCAACGAGCCCTACGCCGTACTTGCCACCCATGAACTCTCCGTCATAGCAGGAAGTCCGCCAGAAGGTCGAGGGATCACCGTCTGCGAGAGCCAGGACTGCTTCGTCATCATTTTCTTCACCGTCGTCGCCGTCGGGGTCGTAAGCCTCAATTGAAGTAATGCGAGCGAACGCATTTAATTCGCTGACGCTGCGGCCAGGAACTCCATCAGCATCGCCATTCCCTGGTGCGCTGCTGCCATCGACCACGGTTTCCTGATCGCTCAACGCAGCTTCCGCTCCGGCAGGAAGTACCGAGGTCGGTGCGCTGCCAGCACCGCCGTCACTTCCGAATTGCACACTCACCCAGAGCAGTGTCGCGACGATCGCGGCGAGAAGCAAAAGTCCGCTGATCACGGTTAGAGAGGGCGTTTTGCTTTGAGACATACCCTTTGCCGGTTTGCCGCGCTGCGCTCCGCCGGCGCTTGGCGTGCGGTCACGCTGTTGCGCGAAAGCGATGGAGTTGGCGCTCGGAGCCGCCTGCACTGGAACTGAACCGGTGATTCGCTGAGGTTCGCCGGGAATTCGGCGTCGTGGAGGCATTGGTGCCTTCGCTGTACTGCGAGAGCCGACTGGCGGCGGGCTCGCTGCGCGTTCGGTCCCTGGAGTGGGTTCACGGCTTGCGCCAGCTGGAGGAGGCGGGGTCCGCGTGGCACGTCGTCGGTCTTCGGCGCGTCCGTTGAGGTCTGACGGAGCGCGTCGAAGCCGTCCTGCGGAGAACGGAGCGACCGGCGAATGCTCGTGCGGCGTGTCATCGATTGGAGGGGGGCCTTCGGCTGCTGCAGCTTCGAGTGCGTCGACGAGGTCAGCACCGGTGGCAGGTCGATGCACGGGGTTGCGAGCCAGCAGTTGATGGATGATGGTGACCAAGCTCGTCGGTAGCGTCGCGCGGAGGCGGTTGAGGTCGGTTGGGTCACGTTGTAGCCGGGCTAATGCAGTGTCGGCGTCGGTTTCTCCGAGAAACGGCACACGACCGGCGAGACATTCATAGAGCACAAGGCCGAGCGAGTAGAGATCGGCACGACCATCGAGCTTCTTGCCTCGAACCTGCTCCGGTGACAGGTACTTAGCGGTACCCATCATGATGTTTTCGCTGGTGAGGTCGTCGCCGCCCGCAAGCGCCTTTGCGATGCCGAAATCAGTGAGTAAGACGCGCCCATCGGGTGTGATCATGATGTTGCCGGGTTTGACGTCGCGGTGCACGAAGTTGTTCTCATGAGCGTGCTGGAGTGCTGCAGCGGTTGAGGCGCCGATGTGCCCGGTGAGCTCGGGTGAAAGCCGCTTCTGTGTGTCAAGCAACTGACGGAGACTTTTGCCATCGACAAGTTGCATCACGACTGCCTGGCGCCCTTCGTGTTCGAATACGTCGTGCACGGCGACGATGTTCGGGTGATTCAGGCTTGCTGCTGCAATCGCCTCGCGTCTGAACCGTTCGGCTACAACTTCGTCAGAGGCAAGCATTGGTTTGAGCCATTTGACTGCGACTTTGCGGTCAAGAGTGAGGTCAACTGCCAACCAAACTTCGGCCATCCCGCCTTGGGCTAATCGTCGCTTCAGTCGATAGCGCTCCGCTATCAACGTTTCGGCAGGAGGCAGAGCAGACATGATCAATGAGAACGCTAGTGGTCTCGGCCTAACTCTTCAGGGCAATTATTTATGACGTGACCGAGTGGGTGCAATGTCAGGAGACTTCGTGGAATGCCACTCCAATTGTTCCCCGCCCACCGTGCGTGCCGATTACCGGACCGATCTCACCGACAACGATTTCACCGTCGTAATGCGGGCGGAGCATTTCAACGAAAGCGTCGACGTCGCTGCAGTCAGCGTGCATAACGGCGAGGTTCGCAATATTTCCGTCGAAGCTTTTCACTTTGTTGACAAGATAGGCCAGCGCCTTTGAGCGCGTGCGTTGCTTACTTTCCTCTTCAACGCCGCCATCAGCTACTTCGATGATCGGCTTGATAGATAAAGCGGTTCCGAGCAGAGCGCGAGCGTTCCCGATACGGCCGCCCTTCTTCAGGTTGTCAAGAGTGTCCAGTGCACCGAAGACGCGGGTGCGCTGCGCGAGTGAAATGGCAAGGTTTTCGACGTCGTTGATTGAGCCGCCGTCATGCCCTGCTCGAGCACAAGCCAGGGCAATTGTTCCGAGCCCCATAGTGACCGTCCGGCTATCGACGATTCGGACATCTAGGTCTAGTGATCCATCCGATGCAATCGAGCGGGCAGCGAGTTCTGCGCTTTGCATAGTCGCCGACAATGCACCTGAAAGAGAGACAACCACGATACCGGCTGCGCCTTCAGCTGCGAGCTCGCGGTACACGGTCTCAAATTGGCCCGGAGCTGGTGCAGCGGTCTCCGGCAGCGTGTCAGAACCGACCACTCGCGTCCAGAATTCGGCAACGGTGAGTTGCTCGCGGTCGATGAACTCCTCGTCACCGAAGCGAATGCTCAACGGGACGATGATGATGCCAAGTGCAGCGGCTACCTCGGGAGGCAGATCGCAGGAACTGTCGGTGACAATGCGAACGACTCCAGATGAGGGGTTTGAGGCGGGCGTGCTAGTTGGTGCTTCACTCACGGTTAGCCGATTCTACCGCAATCACCGCGCAGTGGCGTCGGCTGGCTTGGCCTGTGTTTGGCGCTTACGCCAGTTTGTAAACCACCAGACGCCGAGAGTTAACAAAAGTCCGCCGGTGAGAGCCTGTCCGAGCCCAGTGAGGCTGTTGACGCGAGCAGTTAGCGAAACAGGATCACCCAGAGGCTCACCGACTGGAGTCAACAACTGAACGGACACGGCCGACGTGCCGTTTGAGCGCGCCTGGACCGGCATCAGGATGTCCGTGCTGTCGTTAGCCCTGAGCGAAACGATTTGGCCGTTATCTGGGAAGGTGAGCTTGGAGGATGTGAGTTGCACCATCACCTTGAGACGCTCGTCGCTGTCGTTTGTTAAGCGGAGCGGGATGTTGTCTGAGCGGCCCGTCAGGGTGAAGGTAAATGGGTCGGGCAGAGTCGCCGCTGACCTGATGTTGTCGGCATCTGCAACGACTTCCTCGATAACTGCTGTGGCGGTGGCGTCACTCACGCCGTTTGAGAACAGGACGTCAAGCTGTTCGAGCCAGATGGCGAGCTGTTCATCGCCGTCGTCGAGCATTGACGCAGTACTGATGAGGCTGAGCGTGGTTGCTTCGATGGTTGCCAGACGAACGGTCAGATCAGGTCCGGCGACATCGGGCAGCACGAGCGGGTTTCCTCCGGGCGGACGCTGCGTGTCGGTGGTGCCAACGAGAGCGGTCGGCGCAACAACGTCAATGTCGGGCGTGGTTGCAGCCATTGCCACGAATGCATTGATTAATCGCGGGTCGGGCGGAGCGAGGTCGTCGAGGCCAATCAACTTGCTGCGGCGAATGGTCCGTCCTTGACTTCGGTGATCAAGGACGATGGCAGCTACGGCCCTGATTGCCCACTCGGTCTCGGTCGATGTGGCCAGGGTTGCGTCAGTTTGCTCTGGCGAAAATTCTTTACTGATTGGGTCGGTGAGCAGAATTGGGAGCGTCCCTCCGTCGGGCAGCTTGATGTTGACGAAGCGGTCTGTATCGGGGCGTTCGCCTCCTACGAAGTCGTCGTAGCGGTTTGGCGTCATCACGAGATAACGCACGCCGAGGGTGCGTAGCAGTTGTGCTCCCGGTGCGCTGAGGGCAGTGTCGACGATGCGTACGACTCGAGTCGGGGGTCGAGACAGCGCAGTGGTGATGATTTCTTCGCCGCGTTCAAGGGCCTGTGTGTACCGATAACCAATTCCCGCTTCGACAGCGGAAGACACGTCAAGGTTGATGTCACTTAGGGCGACAAATTCGTCATCTTTGACTTCCTCGACGATGTCATCGCCAGCGGCACCGTCTAGCGCAGCGGTAAGCACCCCGGGTGGGATAGATGCCAGCAGCGGAGGATCGATTTGAGCGGCTGCGGCAAGGATGTCACGGGCGCGCTGAGTTGCAGCGGCATCACTGTTGCCACCGGTTTCTGGCGGGCGTTCTGCCGCGGCCACGATGGCGAGCTGCACGGGTTTCGTTAGACGGTTGATTTCACCCACTCCTGGACGACGCTCGACGAGCGTGCCATGAGTACCAATGAGGTCATCGCCGATCAGGACTTGCACGCGCACGGGGTACGCGCCGGGAGCTGGGAATTCCAGGCTGTCGGGGCCACTTGGTTTCGAGTCATCGCCGACGTCAGTCGGAACAGTCACCGTCAGAAAGGCTGTATTGGTGTCGACCACCTCGACCGCAGCTCGGACGTCAGTAATTCGAACGCCGTCGATGTTGTCCTGAAACGCTCCCGGGGTTGCCTGACCGCCGAGCAATTCTTCTGCCTCATTGATATCGGTGATCGCAGCGAAGTTTGCAACGTCGACGGTCAACGTTCGTAGCGGTGGCACGGTTGTGATCGGCGCCGGGGCGGTGGTGGCTGAGGGCATCGGAACTGTGGTGGATGCAGCCGGGACGCCTGGGTCCGTCGGAGAAACTGTTGTGGTTGTGGTTGTGGTTGTGGTTGTGGTTGTGGTTGTGGTTGTGCTGCTCTCGGGTGCGATGTCGATGCTGGCGTTGAGTGTTCCGCTCAGCCGGTAGACGAGACGGAGCTCGTCTCCGGCATTGAGGGTGAAATCTTGTTCAATCAGCTCGATCATCACTCCGCTGGACTGACGCACCGCACTTGGTGTCGCCAGCGTTGATGACGCGACCGGGCCACTGAGAGCAGTGATGGTCCCTGCACTGAGTGTCAGCGCACCAATGGCCAACACAAACATGAATCGGCGGAATCGAGCGGGCGGAGCGTCTGTTTGGCTCATCGAGCACCAACAGCCCGATGAAGTACGTCACCCGCAAGCTCCAGGATGGTTAGCGTTTCGGAACGCCGTCGAAACCCCATGTCTGCATACAGCGCGAGCGCTGCTTCATTGTCAAGACCAGTGTTGACCATTGCAACCGTGGCGCCGCGGCGCTGCATCCAACACAGCGAGTCAGCGACGAGTCGACGACCAATTCCCTGACGACGCAGTTGCGGATCCACTGCGAGCCGTTGGAGGTAACCAAAGACTCCCGACTGACCGGTTAGCGCGAATCCGCCGATGTTCGGACCGCCGTTGCCATCGTTCACAATGACAACCCGTGCTCGATTGCGCGGGGTGGCGTCCGCGATGTCGGTGAGTGATCGGACGTCGTTGCCCCACGGGTCACCGAACGCGCTGCGATCGAGCACAGCGATATCCGGCAGGTGCGAGGCACGAAGCCGTTGTGTATCAAATTTTCGACGGCGTAGGGAGCGAATCGACTTAGGAGTGAGGGGTGCTTCAAGTAGAGCGAGGGTGTCGATTGGCCGAAATCCAGCTTCGGTGAATGAGGCAGCTGCGTCGGGGAACATTGCGCCGGTTCGAACGGCTCGGATATCAGGGTCGCTGGCGACTGCTTCGACCGCCCAGGCACTCACTGACTCCGGGGTTGGGACCATGTGGTGGTCAAGCAGAATGACCTGGGTGACGTCAGGTTCATACGGCCAGCGAACAAATCTGGCGCCCACGTGATCCTGGAGCCCTAGCCCCTCGGTCGTGTCGGTCACACAACCGACGCTACTGCGGTGAAGGCGCGTCCAGAAGTCGTGGCGCGGTGCTGTGCAGGCGCGGTTCGTCGACCATCAGCACGCTTGCGCTGCTAATCGCCATATCGTCTGGCTTGTGGTTCCCGATCGTTTTGCACCTGTGTTGCGCGAGCTGGCACCGCTAACTGAGCGGTTTCGCGTTGCTGGACATTGCTTGTACCTCGTTGGCGGAACCGTGCGGGACTTGCTGGTTGAGTCTGATCGAGCCGATTTTGACCTCGATCTGACGACTGATGCGCGGCCTGATCAGATCAAGGCCTGCCTGGACGGCTGGGCTGAGTCAGTCTGGAATCAAGGTGAGAAGTTCGGCACGATTGGCGCCAACAAACTCAACCCTGAGACCGGCGAACAGCGGCCGTACGAGATCACCACATTCCGCGCTGAGTCCTATACCGATGATTCCCGCAAACCCCATGTTGTCTTCGCCGATGAAATCGAGACCGACCTCTCGCGTCGCGACTTCACGGTCAACGCAATGGCCCTCGAACTCACCGGCGACAGTGCTCGGGGTGAGGGATCACCGATCTTGGTCGACCCATTCGATGGTGCCCTCGATTTGGCAAATCGAAAATTACGAACGCCAATGGGACCGGACATCAGTTTCAGCGACGACCCGTTGCGGATGTTGCGGGCTGCCCGTTTCATTGCGCGTTATCAGCTCCAGCCGTCTGATGAACTTGTCGCAGCGGTGAAAGCAATGGCTGATCGGCTCGAGATTGTGTCAGCGGAACGAATCCGCGACGAACTCGACAAGTTGATGGTGGTCGACCACCCGTCGCCAGGTCTCTGGTTCCTCATCGAAACGGGCCTTGCCGACCATTTTTTTCCTGAGTTGCCAGCGATGCGCCTCGAACACGATCCGATTCACCGTCACAAGGACGTACTGACACACTCTCTCGCAGTGGTCGAGAACGTGCGACCACTCAGCGAGAACCCGGCGATCGTCTCAGGCGAGCGACCAGAATTTGATTTCCGTCTCACTCGGTTGGCTGCGCTTTTCCACGACATCGGCAAGCCGCGAACGCGCGGCTACCTCGAAGGCAAAGGCACCACGTTTCACCATCACGACGCCGTGGGCGCTCGAATGACAAAAAAGCGGCTGTCGGCCCTGCGATATTCGAATGACGATGTGGCGGCAGTAACTGAATTGGTTGCGCTGCACTTGCGCTTCCACACATATTCGATGGGGTGGTCTGATTCGGCAGTTCGCCGCTACGTGCGTGACGCCGGTCCACTACTTCAGGAACTTAATGTGCTGACCCGCTGTGATTGCACTACACGTAATGCCAAAAAGGCGGCACGGCTGTCGCGAAGAATGGACGAACTCGAGGAGCGGATTGTCGAGTTGGCAGCGCAAGAAGAGCTTGCGGCGTTGCGGCCCGAAATGGATGGCAACGAGGTGATCACACATCTGGGCATTGCGCCTGGCCGCGATGTTGGTGAGGCGATGAAATTTCTGATGGAAGTTCGTCTCGAAGACGGCCTGATAGGCGACCAGGCCATCAGAACACGCCTTGACGTGTGGTGGCGAGAGCGGAACTCCGACTCTTGACGTCATCGTCACTTACCTCGCGAAATCGGTGACACAGGCATCCGTAAACGAAGTGGCATTACGTCCTACTTTGTTGTCGTGCGGACGGGCGATGCGAAACGGCAGACGGTGCGTGCCTCATGGCTATTGCTGCCCCTCATGGTGGTCGCTGTCGGCCTGACCTCGATCGCAACATTGGCCGCTACAAACGAACCGACGACCAACACGAAGCTGGTCGTTGTCGCCGTTGTCGTGATTTCGATCGTTGGGATAGTGGTGACTTGGCTTGGAGCACGACATTTTGAGCGTCGGTTACGGACGACGATCGAAGAACTTTCTGTCACTCAGTCAGACCTACGTCAGTTGCTCGACAACCTGCCAGATGCAGTAATCGGCCTCGATGAACGCGGCAAGATTAACTCTGCCAATGGCAAGGCAGCCGCCCTGACGGGCCGGTCGGTTGACGACCTGATCGGACGAGGATTTCTTTCGATGATCGGCGAGGCTGATAGAGAATCGGTGTCGGATCGGTGGCAGCGCGTCGACCTCGGCAACCGTGTGCCTGCTGTGCACGCTGGTGTACGTAGTCCAGGCGACCTTGCGGTCTTTGAACTCGTCGATGTCAATGGTGAGCCACACTTAGTCGAGGCTTCACTGCATGTATCGCAGAGCGATCAGGGCAACGTGGTGTTGCTTCGCGATGTGAGCGACCGCAAGCGGACGACGGCGGCTCTGGAGCAGGCACGCCGCCGGCTTCAGCAGGCGTTTCACTCAGCTCCAACAGGAATGGCGTTGGTGCGCCTCGATGACGGTTGCATTGTCGACGCGAACCAGCCATTAGCTCAGATGCTGGGCCGACCACTCGATGACATTCGCGGGCAGCCGATTCGCATGTTGACCCACCCGGAAGATCTTGCGTCCGCAGCACGCCAGCGCGCCCAGCTTGAACTAGGCATCGCTGACTCGTACGCACTTGAGCAGCGGTACCTGCGGGCTGATGGAGAGTACGTCTGGGCGCGGACACGGGTCTCAGTAACCGAGGACCAGGGCGTTGCGCTGGCGATTACGCATATTGAAGACATAACCGAGCAGCGCCGAAGTGCTGAACTCCTCACCCACGCGGCAACACACGATGATCTCACTGACCTGCCGAATCGCACGACACTCGTCGCACGGCTCGATGCGTTGCTAGCGATGGCCCAGCCGGGGCAGGTCGCAGTGCTGTTCATCGACCTCGACAACTTCAAGATGGTTAACGACAGTCTTGGACATGGAGTTGGCGATCAACTTTTACGCGAGGTCGCGCGAAGATTTCGTGGCGTGATGCGTGATAGCGACCGAGTGGCACGCTTCGGTGGTGATGAGTTTGTTGTTTTTGTTGAGCGCGTCGCTATCGGTGGAGAAGACACTCCAAGTGGCGCTTTCGTCGATCCGGCCGCAGTCGCTGATCGACTGCGTCGATCAGTCATGGAGCCAATCACGATCGATGGGCATGAACTGATTGTCACTGCCAGCATTGGTTTCGCCGTCAACGCTGCAACCGATCTCACTGCTGAAGATCTGCTGCGCGACGCTGACGCAGCGATGTACCGGGCCAAGGCTGCTGGCCGCGATCGGGTTGAAGCATTTACTGCTGCGACACGCAAGGCATCTGTGGGAGCGCTCCAGTTGGCATCGGAACTACGCCGGGCTATCGAACGCCACGAGATCGTCCCGTACTTTCAACCGATCGTTGATTTGAGTTCCGGCGAGGTTGTTAGCTTCGAAGTATTGGCGCGCTGGTTGCATCCGGATCGCGGTCTGCTGATGCCAGCGGAGTTCCTTCCTGCCGTCGAGGCAGGCGGCCTCCTTGTTGATTTTGGCGCGATGATGTTGCGCGACTCGCTGGCACAACTTGCTCAATGGCGCTCTGCTGGCACCAGATTCCGGCGATGCGGTCTGTCGGTCAATGTGGCGACACAGCAGCTAGCTGACGGCAACTTCATCGAAGTAGTCCAGACAGCGCTTGGCGAAACTGGCATCGACGCTGACTCGCTGTGGCTCGAGATCACAGAGACCACATTGATGGAGGACTCCGTGGCGGCCGGCTCGGCGTTGCGCGAGCTACGTGGGCTTGGCCTCCACATCGCCGTTGATGACTTTGGAACCGGATATTCCTCACTCACCTACCTGAAGCGCTTCCCAGTCGAGACGATCAAAATCGACCGATCGTTCGTGTTGGGCTTGGGCCTCGAAGCTGACGACACATCGATTGTCGAAGCCGTTGTACAACTCGGCCACTCTCTTGGTTTACGCGTCGTCGCAGAGGGCGTTGAGACACCGCTCCAGCTCACCCGATTACGCGAATTGCGGTGCGACAACGGTCAGGGGTACCTCTTCGGACGTCCCCGGCCCGCGGCTTTGGTTGAATACGAACGGGTCTAACGCAGTCCCGCATGAAATAGCACTTCAACCCCAGCAGTCAAGTTGTATCGGACTGTCTCTGACCTGCTGGCGACGCAGTCTGTCGCCCTGGACTAGACAGAGAAGCTCGCGTCAGCTGCCTTCTTTGCGGGCCCGCATAATGAGCGCGCTGGGCGCATTTCCAGACGAGCCAACTTCGTCGACCCGGTCGACTCGGAAATTTGATCGGCTGAGAGAGGTGAACCAGTCGCTGATTGAGCGTGCAGTCACGCCGTAGGGCGTAGCGTCGCTGACAACAGAAAAAGGGTGAGTTACTGAGATGACAAACGGCATGCTCGGAATGAGGATGCGGTGTACCTGGCGGAGCAGGCGGCTGAGATCATCAACCTTTTCGATCGTGTGGGCAGCAACGACGACGCTTACCGTGCCGGAAGTGATTTCGCCAAGATCGGCTAAGTCGGTGGCGTGACATTGCACGCTGATTTCTGCCGCCTCAGCACGTGTACGCATCTCGGCGATCTTGTTGGTGTCCGGGTCGACAGCGATTGCTTTAGCGCCTGACTGAGCGAACTCGACGGCATTAAACCAATCGGAGACACCAAGTTCAACAGCGCGCTGACCGCCGCTCACGTCGCCAACCAAGCGCAGCTCGGAGTCTGTTGGAATGCCATCTCCATACTTGATGTTTGCAACCACACCTCTAGTGTGCCTGCTCCGAGCGGCACGTGCGCGCATTGGGCTCTATCCTTGGCTTCTATGTCCTTCTCGGTCGGCGCGATTCGTGGCTCCGATGGGGGAACGCGCGGCATCATCGACCATCGGCTCGCCCGTCGGATGCTGATCAGTGAAGTCAAGCGAGGGCGGCTGCGCGAAGAGGCAGTATGCGACGCGCATCCGGAGTTAATTCGGGCTGCCCGCAATGTCGGTACCCAGACGTCCACGGTCTGTCCGATCTGTGAAGAGACCAACCTCAAACTGGTCACATACGTTTTCGGGCATGGACTTCAGGCCCAAGGACACTGCGTGTCGACTGCTGAACAGATGAGCCGAATCGAAGCCCGTTCGACCGAGGCGAGTGCTTACGTTGTCGAAGCGTGCGTGGAATGCGGCTGGAATCATTTGCTCCGCGTCCTCCCTGTCGGCGGAACGTGAGGGGTTACGCGTTCGCAGCGCTGACTACAGTCACCCTCATTGCTGCCGCCTGCTCGAGTGAGGCTGACGTTGTCGCCAAGGACTCTGGTTTTGTCATTACGTCGACTCTTGTTGCACCAACGGCTCCCCAGGGGACACTTGCTGACTTTGAGCCGAGCACAACTGTGCGCAACGCGGGTGCGCAGCCCGCAGGGTTTACGACGGCGATGATCGAAGTCACCAAGGTCGATGGCACCGTATGTGAGCTCTGCATGTGGTTGGCTGATACCAGTGACGAGCGAGGTCGGGGCTTGAAGGGCGTCACCTCGCTGGGCACAGCGGAGGGTATGGCGTTTGTATGGAACGAGCCGACGACCAGTTCGTTCTTCATGTTTCAGACTGTTACGCCGCTCTCGATTGCCTGGTTCGGTAGGCCCGTTGCTCGCACTGGCGGTGCTCTGGTGTCAACAGCGAACATGGAGCCGTGTGCTTCAGAGAACTCAACTGATTGCCAACGCTTCGCCGCCGACGGCGAATACGTGCTGGCGATCGAGGTCTTTCAAGGCGATCTTGCTTCGATTGGGATCACCGCCGGGTCGGCCGCGCGCCTGCTCCCAGAAACCGAATCAGCCAGTTGTCCACCCGGCTGACTTCAGCCATCTCTGTGAGTGCTCTCCCTTACGGTGGACTCGTATGCAGTCGAACCGAAACGAACTCTGGCGCGCGACGCTGAGCCTCCCGGTAGTATTGAGGGGTCCATTACATACCCTGCCCCTCCGCCTAACCCGTTGTGGGTTTGAGTCCGGGGCTCCCCATCTCTTCATGCTTGGACACCTTGAACGTGGGATCCGAAGGGAGAACAAGATCGCATGAATCGTGCGTACGAAATGATGGTCATTATCGACGGCGACGTCGATGACCCCAAGGCACAGTCTTGGATGAAAACGATCACTGATGGAGTCGAGAGTGTTGGCGGTCAGCTGCACGAGAAGATCGACTGGTGGGGCAAGCGTCAGTTCGCCTACGAGATCAACAAGAAGCCATCTGGTTACTATCTCGTAGCTCAAATTGTTGCAGCGCCTGGAGCGCTTGACGAATTAGAGCGCCAGCTCCGTCTTGCGGACGACATCGTTCGCCACAAGCTCATCCGTCTGCCCGAGGAAGAAGCAGCACGCCGCGGCATCACCGTGGAAGCTGCCTGATCCGGCCCGCCAATAGCCAAAGGGGAATCACATGGCACAGGACAACACCGTCACACTCACAGGGAATCTCACTAAGGATCCCGAGCTTCGCTACACCACGGGGGGCCGTGGCGTCGCAAGCTTTGGCCTCGCCGTCAATCGCCGCTACCAGGTGAATGGCGAATGGCAGGAGCAGGTCTCGTTCTTCAACGTGGTTGCTTGGGCGGATCTCGGCGAAAACGCTGCGGCTAGCCTGCACAAAGGCAACCGCATCGTTGTTACCGGGCGACTAGAGCAGCGCTCTTTCGAGACTCGTGAAGGTGAAAAGCGCAACGTCACCGAAGTAATCGCTGATGATCTCGGTCCCAGCCTTCGCTGGGCGCAAGCGCAAGTCGAGCGCATCTCTCGCGATTCTGCCGACGGCGGCGGCTTCAGCGGCGGTGGCAGTAGTGGTGGCGCACCGAAGCCCGCATCTGACCCCATTTACGGCGACGAAGAACCGTTCTGAGCAGCACACGCTGCTGATACCTCCCGTCGACGCTTAGCCCGACGTTTTCCATTTCGAAATTCAGTCGAACACCATTTTCCAGTCAGGAACAAATCATTATGGCCAGTAAGAAGAACAAGGCCCGGTCGGCGCGTGACGCCAACCCCCGCAAGTTCAAGAAAAAGACCAGCGTCCTCATCATCGACAAAGTCGAGTACATCGACTACAAGGACGTCGATCTACTCCGACGCTTTATGAGCGACCGCTCCAAGATCAAGAACCGCCGTGTGGCAGGTAACGACCTGCAACAGCAACGCGAAGTCGCAAACGCGATCAAAATCTCTCGCGAAATGGCGCTCCTGCC
>Ga0213868_10001911_pt1 | contig 20103 bp, 22 predicted proteins | sample PICome_9_FD_160087 | JGI IMG/M metagenome (GOLD analysis project Ga0213868, IMG submission 160087) | Coastal seawater microbial communities near Pivers Island, North Carolina, United States - PICO127 | ecosystem: Environmental > Aquatic > Marine > Coastal | place: USA: North Carolina...
AAACGATGCCGCTGTGACAACGAACTGGCAGTTCTCTACCGCCGATGCTCGCACAAAGCTTCACCGGCTTTATCCATCAACTCAATATTGATGCTCTACTAGCGGAGCATTCACATCGAGCTGATGGATCTCATGGCGTGCATCGGTTAACCGCATGATTAAACACTCAAAAAGAAACCTTCGCCCTGAAGGCCTCTTTCCCATCAGAAAAGCGGACTGCCTTTGCTAACCTAAACTCAGGAGGCGCCATGAATCACATCCACGCCAGTCAAACTTAAGCGTCTGAGCCAACGCCGTTCAAAACGGCTATGAACGGGAAGTGATCTTCGCCACGGTGCGGCATGTCTCGTAAAAGATACCAGGAATCGGAGAAGCGGAAATGGGTCCGTCGCTTCAATGGCTACTACTCAAACGCAGCAACCTTCTGTCGAGAATTCAAACTGCCCTATGGCAGCTTCGTGGCATGGAGACGCCTCTATCGAAGAAAGCCCTCGAAGTCGATGGCGCTAGCGCCTCAGCGCTCGCAGTTCGTTGAGCTGACCGTCGAACCACCAAATTCTCGGGTCAAGGTTGTCTCCACTCCCGTCGCCGAACTCTCTCTGGGATCAGGGATAGTTCTCCGTGTCTTCGCTCCCAATGAAGGCCACGCATGATCCTCACGCACAGCGTTAGCGTCTGTCTTGCCACGGAACCCTGCGATCTCCGCAAGAGTTTCGATAGCTTAAGTGTCATCGTAAGTGAGCAACTCAAAGACGATCCACTCTCCCGAAAAGTCTTCGTCTACATCAAAAAAGCACGTAACCGCATCAAACTGCTCTATTGGGATGGCACGGGACTCTTGGTCATGGCCAAGCGGCTTGAACAAGGCCGCTTCTGTCGTCCCCAAGGACTGAAGACAAAATCTACCAAGCTAGCGCTCAAACCCGAAGCTCTCGAAATGCTGCTCAGTGGCATCGATCTCAAAGACGGTCTGCAACGTGTATGGTATGAAACGCCACTCCCACAAGAAGCAACCACGACTTGACTAACAAGCCAATGGCTATAGTTAGGAAATGTAGCTGAGATCGATGACATCGTTAAGATCAATAAGAAACAAGCTGAGCAAATTGCCATCCTCTAGCAACAAGTCGAGTATCTCAAAAGGCAGCTCTACGGTCGCAAGAGCGAGAAAGGTATTGAGCATCTAGACCTCTTTAAAGAGGGGGAACTGCCGGGAAACCACCAGAAGAGGCCGAAGAAGAAGTAACGACGACTCCGGCCAAAAAGAAGCCAAGAGGCAAACGCCGTATTCGAGCAGAACGCCTACCTAAGAACCTTCCCGTTAGGACCAAAGAACTGTTCCCTGCTGAAGTCGCAGCGGAGCCAGACAAATGGCGACGCCGAGGAGAAGAAACCACCGATCAGTTAGGGAAAGAACCCGGCTACTTCTACATCCAGCGCACGGTACGCCCCAAAAGCGTCCCTTGGGATCAGCACTTTCAAGCGCCCATCATCGAACCCGCAAAACCGAAGATCATCGACTGCGGCTTCTGGGGACCAAGTCTCCTGAGCGAAATCCTTACCAACAAATATCTCTACCATCTCCCTTTTTACAGGCAAGAGCAGCTCTATCACTACCGCTTTGGTATCAACCTCTCTCGTAAAACCATGGGAGACGCCGCCGAGAAGGTCTCCGATATGTTAGGCATCCTCGTCAGGCGGATGAAGGAAAACATGCTCTTAAGCGGCTACATTCAAGCCGATGAAACACCCATCACCTACCTCGATCGCACGCATCCAAAAGGAAGCCGTAAAGGCTACTACTGGGTCTATCGAGGAATGAACGGCGAAGTCATCTACAACTGGTGCACCAGCCGCGAGCACAAGCACCTCAGAAAATGGTTAGGCAACCACTTCCGAGGCATCCTCCAAAGCGATGGCTATGACGCCTATGCAAGCCTAGTCAAAAGCCATGCCCTCGACGGCAAGCAGACCAAACGAGCAGGATGCCGCGCGCACATTCGATGAAAGTTCGAAAACGTCCGCGATCAGCACCCGCAGACGGTCAGATGGTTCCTGAAAATCATCGGAAGACTCTACCTCCGCGAACAAATCCTCCGAGATCATCAAGGCGACGCCGAAACCAGAGCGCGCATGCGACAACGGCATAGCCGCCCACTGATAGACCTCCTCAAGAAAGCGATCGACCATCTCCTAACAAACGTAAGCATCTTACCCAAAAGTCCACTTGGGCAAGCGCTGCGCTATGCCCGAGGGCAATGGGCAAGCATGCAAGTCTACCTGGAGCATGGCGAGGTAGAAATCGACAACAACCTCGTCGAGAACGCCATCCGTCCCAGTGCCGTCGGCAAGAAGAACCACCTCTTCATTGGCCACCCCGAAGCCGGTGAACGCAGTGCGATACTCTACACGCAGCTCATCAGCGCCAAGGCTCAAAGCGTCGACCCTCAGACCTACCTAACCGACGTTATTAAACGCCTTCCTGGAGCTGATCCCAATGATCTTGATCAGCTCACGCCAGCAAACTGGGCCAACGACTTCAAAGCCTGTCAGCAGCAAGAATTACAGCGCATCGCCTAGCAAACCGGCTATTCAACCATCTCGGCGCCCATTACGCCACGCCTTTCCTATGGCAAACGGTCAGACCCTTACAGTCAAACACCGTCCACCGCGTCTATAAACTCTGTGCCAACGTCGTCGGAAAGCTCCGTGCCCAGTTTCTAGAACGAATCCCAAATGTCATCGGTCACCTCAAAACCAGCCACGGACGGTCACCTCAAAACCAGCCAGCTGTGATGGGTTGAAGTGTGTTTGGTAGTGAAGGAAAGACAAGGTTTTTTCTTCGAAGAAGAAGAACATGTGTCCTGCTTGAGGATGGTGGAGCGGAGGGCGAGGTGAAAGGCGTATGAGTGCCCGTAGGGCCGGAGCATCGGGTTTCCCGATGTGGAGTTATGCCGCCTTTCTCCTGGCCTGGAGAGGAGGCTTCCTCTCCGGAAGTAGCGACGGCGGAGATTGTTAACTGGTGGGGTCACTTGGTTGGTTTTGCGGCGGTCTTCTTTTGACGGTCGGCGAGTCGGTAGCTTTGCCCTTCGATGCTAATGATTTCGGCGTGGTCGAGGATGGCCGTCGCGCTGGGGACGTCGCTTAGGAGCTTGCCCCATTCTTCGATGGGTCGGTTGGAGGTCATGATGGTGGAGCGTTGCTCGTAGCGTCGCATGATGATTTCGAAGAGACGTTCACCGCTGTGTGGTGGGAGGGTTTTGATGCCCATGTCGTCGATGATGAGGAGTGTGGGTTTGAGGTAGCGTTTTAGGCTTCCTTGAGGGCCGCTTTCGAGGTCGTCGTCTTCTTGGAGTTCGCGGACGAGATCGAAGATGGAGACGTAGAGGACGTCGTGGCCTCGTTTGATGGCGGCCTTTTCTAACGCTTGGTCGAGGTGACTTTTGCCGACACCGGGCGGACCGATGAAGAGGATGTCGCGGGCTTCCTTGAGGTAGTGACCAGCGGCTAGTTGATGGATTTGTTTGCGGTTGATCTTGGGATTTAAGCGAAAGTCGAAGTCTTCTAGCGTGCGTTGTTCGCGGCAGTGGGCACGTTGTTCACGGCGATTGATGGCGCGCTGGGCGCGAATGTTGAGTTCGTCTTGAAAGAGGAGTTCGAGGAATTCGGCGTGGCTAAGTTGATGGCCTGTGGCTTCTTGGAGTCGAACTTCGAGGCTGGTAAGGAGCCCTGAGAGTCGGAGAGTGCGAGCTTGAGTGGTGAGGGTGGCGTTCATGTTTCTTTGTTGTTGGGTGGCGTTGGGGTGATGAGTTTTTGGTAGGCTTGTATGGGGCGAATGAGTGGGTGTTCGGTGAGGAGAGGTGTTTGTGCGTTTGGGTTTGCTAGGACGAGTTTGATGTCACTGAGATGGTGTTGGCCACGATCGAGGGCGCGTTGGCAGGCTTGGTTGATGGCTTGTTCTGCGTGGCGGCGTTTGAGGTTGATGAGGCCTTGGAGGATGCGTGGGGCTTGTTCGGATTGGTGGATGGAGACGTTGATGGCCCAGCTTTGAGCGGCGTTTCCGAGGTTTTCTTGCACTTGGTCGATCCAATGGGCGGCGGTGCGATGGGGAGATGTGGGGTGGGTGCCTCGGGCGCCAAGGACTCGGGAGTGGTTGCCCGGTTCGAGTTTGAGGTGGCGTATGATGGCTTTCATGTGGGCGTCGTAGATGCGGACGAGGCGAGTGTCCCAGCGGATCCAGAGCTGGTGGCCGATGTATTCGGGTGGGACTTCGTAGTAGGAACGGTCGAGTTCGATGTAGCTGTCACGATGGACGGTGCGTTGGGCTTCTTGGAAGTTGTGAAAGGGACCGCTGGGTAGGAGTTGTAGGGCGGGCTTTTCGGTGTTCTGAAAGTGTGTGAGAACGTGTTGTTTGGTGGTGCCGTGGTTGCGTTGATCGGCTACGGTGGTTTCCCATTGGCGGAGATGGGCGTTTTGTGAAGCGATGTCGGGGAATTGATATCCTTTGAGAGCGTTGATTTTGACGTAGTTAACGTCGCTTTCGACTTTGCCTTTGTGCTCGGGGGTGTAGGGCCGCGTTGGGATTATGGTTGTGTGATAGGGTTCCGCGAAGGCGAGGATCTTGGGGTGGAGTTCGGGATCGTACCAGTCGGCTTGTTTGACTGCGGCTTTGAGGTTGTCGATGCGGATAGTGGCAGGGACGCCGCCCAAGTGCCGGAAGGCGTTCTCGATGGCAGTTAGAAAGTGATCCGTTCTCTGAGAATCGAGAGTCTCGGTGTAGCCTTTACGAGAGTGGCTGAGGGTGATGCGCAGGACGTTGCTCATGCGTTGTTTGCCGTCTTTATGTAACAGAGTCTTGGCGAACCCGAATTCAATCTGAGCTTCTTCGCCAGGGGCGCATTCCATACGCCAGACGCGTTTGGGCGGCGTGGCCTTGAGTTTGCGGACGTAGCGTTTGACGGACTGGTAGGAGTGTCCGAAGCCGACTTCCTGGCGGAGATCAGTGAAAATACGTTCGGCAGTGAGACCGAGGTCGAGCTTGGCCTGGATGCGCTCGTGATGAGGTTGGCAGGCGCTATTGCTTACCGGAGATGGCTTGATCGGTGGCGCTGGGGTGTCGGCAGGAGCATTGATCCGTTGGTGGATCTTGCTGACCGAGCTGCGATCGACGCCGAGTTCTTTGGCGATTCGTCGTTGAGACCAACCGCCTTTGAGAAGACTTCGATGGAGTGGATGGATGCCATGTTGAGGTGATTGGCCATGGCATCCTGAGATGAGGTTTTCCTCGTCTCAGGCCCAGGCTCAGCTGTCTTAAAGTGGCTGGTTTTGAAGTGACCCTAGGTGGCTGGTTTTGGGTGACCAATGACACCAAATTCAATCCGTCATCCGCCATGCCGGACAAACGGGCCGTTCGCTTGACGCATTCTTTAACAAGAAGTGGAAATGTGTGCTGTGTCCAAAGTAACCAATCCGATGCCGATTGCTGCCATGCGGCGTCGATTTTTTCCTAGCGGTCGAGCATCATGATCGAGCTGAGAGATATGAAATGTCGACGAATGGTAGAGTGACCGCTCTGGTTGCCAAGCGCAGCTCAACTCGGTTGTAGAACGTCGTGTCACAATCTCGTTTTGTCTGGAATCAACGCTACGTGGATTCAAATTGCTAGCGCGCAAGTGAAGTCGGCAGAGACGCGGCCATGTGGTAGAGCATCGCCCAACTACTAAGCCAAACAATGCCAACCACTTACGACGCCTCTGCCAAGGAGACCTCTACATCTGCTTGAGGATTAACGGCACGAGACGTTACAGGCGACGCTTTAAGAGGCCTCGGAGGAAGATCCCAGGCCGCGGGTATTATTGTAATGATAGTTGTTTCAAAGAAGATTACGCCACAGTTTGGCGCAGCGATTGATTCAATCAGGGAAAAGCACCTCTTCGGGTGCCACCAAAGACCTGCGACGGGGGGACCTCGATGTGCCTGATGTTTACCGCGCAGCGCGCTATATTCCCGAAGAGTCTTCTGGTTTTTACGTTATTCCCGTACCGGCTGGGCGTTATCAGTTACAACTGCATTTCATCGAGGGGCTTGTTAAAAATGCTAACGAGCGAATTAGCAATATCTTGATAGACTATAAACTCTTCTTCGAGAAAGTCGATATCCTACCCGAGGCTGAATTTCATCAGCCGCTGGTGAAAGAGACGACTGTTGACGTCGCGGCCGGAGGGCCATGTCGGTTCAATTTCGCGGGTCATGTGGAGAATCTGTGGATTGCCGGAAATAGGGCTGGTTCCACTACGGTAGCATTTCTGATCGGTGAAAACCGATTAGAGTAGCGCGGGCTTCCAGGCGAATAGCATGGTATTAGGGTTGGTTTTAGAAACCAATCCGATTGCTGTTAGTCTTGCTGCTCCGTTCGCAGAGTGACTGTTTATGTTAGCCGGGCGCTTCAACGCCCGGAATGCGATCAATCGATGGGATGTCTCGCGGAGCAACCCCTCAATCCCAGAGGTCTTTCGGATCGTAGCCGACCCCGTACCGTTTTAGGAACGCCACGAATTCATTCTCCAAAGTCTGTTTGTGATGATGTGCAATGTATTGGATAACGTCAGGAACATTCGATGAGCTGACCGTGCAGGCGGCGTAGTCATCTTGGTAGCCAACTGAGCCAGCGCCTTACAAACCGTCCTTGTTAATCGCGATCCACGCCCCCCCTTTCGACCGCTTCATGAACTCAGAAACAAACAGGGTCTTGGGAATCAATTCCAACACCTGAACATCATTCTCAATTCCACCAGCGCGTTTGTCGTGCATATCGTGGCGATTGGCAGGTTATGCGAGGATCGCCCACACAGACTACTCCATTTACTCACGAATCCACAGTTCGAGACGTTTCGTGCTCCAAATGCAATGATACTGGAGTCCGGTAAACGTGTTGGTCATAGGGATCCCTATCACATGAACATTCAAATCGCGGCGCTGCTTTGCTCCCAATACACAACCGGGCGTTGCAACGCCCGGCAGGATGCCGGACCTACACTCTCATAAAACGTAACAAAGTAGGATCAATGTTCTGCCAGCTCATCACCAGGTGACGAATTGATAGTCGTCTTTGTCGGTAGGCTTTTCGGTTGACGGTGTTTCCGTCTGCTTTTTAGCCTCAACCTTCTTCGCGTCTGCTCCCGAGCTTTCTTCAGATTCGGGCACCAACCCCGAATCCTTCTCCATGCTTGCAATCATTCTGCGGATGTAGGCGCCTTTGCTACTTCGGCCCTTGAGAATCTTAAGGCTCGTTTCAAACGAACCCCATTCTAGGACCTCAATCTTCACGCGGCGCGTGCCCCACCGATGCATCATCGACATCGACGGGAAATAGAGATCGATGGTCCAGCTACCGGTGAGCGCGATGCCGTAATCATCGATGTAATACTCGTATGGTTGTCCTTCGATCTTAAAACGAGTTCCAACGGGAAATCTAGACCAGTCAGCAGCAGCGCTGCGGATTTTTCCAAAGCGTAGCCGGTTGCCTTTGGCTGACTTGCGCCCAAAGCTGACGTGATCTCCTTCCAAGTGGCAATAGGCAGTGGTCCGGATCCACATCAGCTCACCGTCACAAGAGAAATCACCATCGGCATTCTGAGTTGCTTGCCCCCAAGAAACGCCACCGCTGGTCAGTACGACTACTGTCGCGAGCAGGAATTTGCGAAAAAGAGATGGTTCCAAAAACCTCATCGACTGACGTGATCGTAGCCATGGTTGCGCCACGTGCCAACCATTTCTGGGGTAGATTCCACGGATCTCTCCCCTTTCTTTGAGCACAGTGACACGGTCAATGAAGTTTATAGTATAAATCTGAGCGTGAAATGCAAACGCTCACCGGGGGCGTGGAGGCTCAGCTCGAGACTATCAAGCCTACTAAAGTCATCGTGATAGACAAAGCCTCATTGGAGCCTGGCCCTTCTAAAGGGTGAGGATTTTTAGAACAGCCTCTACGGCTAAGAACACTAATGAACATTAGTTTGACAGTAAAGCATTGAAGATTGCTGGTTTGTTAGCCTTTCACTCCCGCGACGCGTGGGTCACCCTTTGATCCTCTTTACACTACATGCGGATATCTAGTAACAATGTTTGCTGTAAGCTAGAAGATGTCCCGAATACCCGATGTTTCTCGAAGGGGTTCCAGGACACCATGCAAATATCGAGGGTCTTGAGAAGACCTATTGTCACATTGCTTAGCCAGCGCCGAGACAGGGCGGCGGAATCGCTTCCAGATCATCTGCAGGAATAGCGCAATTAACAATGCGACGAGCCGGCGCTCTTCTAAGTTGTGACATTTGTAATTAGTGCTCTGGTTTCTCCATTCCTTCCAATTGGTCGGCACAGGTCCTGAGCATAGTGCTGATAAACTCCTGGCCGGCGGCTGACGCTGTAGTTGCGGAGAACAGCTCGCACCACAGACTATTTCCGGTGATTGGTTGGCTCGCCACTTACTGCAGATCCAAGAAGGGTTGGATAGCCCACCCTCTCAGCGCAGCGATTCCTCGCCCGCTGGCGACAAGTTGCAGAATCGCTTAAGTGATCATCGCGGTTCTGCGCTGCGGGTTCACTCCTGCCGGAATAAGAATCTGACGGAGTAGGTGATTAAAATGGATCTAACATAGTCGCTATCCACCAGGTGAAGCTTGCGCTCATGAGCATGGCTATTGCCAAATACTCCTAACATCTCATAGCGAAATAACGGATGAAACGCCACATCTGGGCGCTTCTTTCGGTGGGAACCGATTACCAAATCAGCCCTATTCTCCGCGAGGAGATCAATCGGATGCGGCTTACATCTCGGTCGGCATCCGCTACCGCCTGATGGACGGCGTAGCTCAGTGCAACGAGACGCTCACCGGCCTACGACCAGCGGATGGGAGACGTTCGTCGCGAGAAAATAGCTTCTTGATAGTGTGTCTCGATCGCTTTGATCTGGTGCGACAAAGCAGACTGTGTCACTCCCATCTGCCTGGCAGCGGGACCTGCTGCGCGCAAGCTACGAAAGGTTTGCAAAGGATCACCCGAAGCTAAAGATCATGCTGTGCACCTACTTTGGAGGCCAAGGCGAGAACTTCGATGCCGTTATGGATCTTCCGGTGGCGGGAATGCACCTAGACGGAACTAGGTGTGGTTCTGAAGTCGCGCAGGTAACCGATCGGCTGACCGATGAACAGGTGCTCTCAATCGGTATCATTCATGGTCGTAATGTCTGGAAAACTGACCTCCAGGTTGCAGACTCTAGGCTAAAACCGACACTTTCCAAGCTCGGAGCGGACCGGCTAATAGTCGCTCCTTCCTGCTCGCTACTACATGTCCCGGTTTCCTTGAAAACGAGAAGATCCTGGCTACCGAACTCAAGGATTGGTTCGCTTTCGCTAACGAGAAGTTGTTAGAACCAGAGTCCCTGAGAGACCACCTTCAGTCGGGAGGGGTCAACAATGCAATCCTAGCAAACGAGTCTGCCCTTCAACGAGGGAGAAAGAGCAACAAGGTCCACGACCCGAGGTTACAAGCGCGAACGGCGGTAATTCGAGACGATCAATTCCATTGGCCGTCTGTTTTCAAACGACGTCAGAAAGCCCAGCGCCATGTTAGCAAATTACCACTTTTCCCAACGACCACGATTGGCTCCTTCCCCCAGACGAAAGAGGTAAGGAAGGCTTGAGCGAGTTTCCGATCTGGTGAATGGTGCGAGTCACATTACTCGACTTTCTTACGGCTCAGAATCTCAGAATGTGTCGGCCTCCGGGAGGACCTAGGAATCGACGTAATCGTCCACGGAGAGTTCGAGCAGAATGATATAGTCGAATATTTCGGTGAGAAAATCGGCGGATTCGCTTCGACCGAGAACGGTTGGATGACAGAGTCATGGTAAGCGCTGTATCAAACCGCCTGTAATTTATGGAGACATATCTCGCCCAGAACCGATGACCGTCGAATGGTCGCGGTTCGCTCAATCCAATACGGACAAGCCGGTAAAGGGCATGCTCACAGGTCCCATCACCCTCCTTCAATGGACCTTTGTCAGAGGCAGCCACTCGCGGCAATCGACTGCCATGCAGATCGCCCTCGCGCTTCGAGACGAAGTCGAAGATTTGGAGGCCGCCGGGATAAATACCATTCAGATAGACGAACCTGCCCCAAGGGAAGGTTTGCCGTTGTTGAAATCACAATGGAGAGACTACCTCGACTGGACGGTGAAGTCCTTCCGGCTATCCAGCAGTGGTGTGAAGGATCAGACCCAGATTCACAGCCACATGTGTTACTGCGAGTTCAACGACATCATCAAGTCGATTGCCGATCTCGAAGCAGATGTCATCACCATAGAGACCGCGCGGTCCAATTTCGAGCTGTTGGACGCCTTCGCTGAGTTCAGATATCCGAATGAACGTGGTCCAGGTGTTTACGACATCCATTCCCCGAGAGTACCGACCATCAGGGAAATGGAAACGCTCAATGAAAGAGCCACCGAGTTCATTCCTGCAGACCAGATCTGGGTAAAGCCGGATGGCGGCTTAAAAACTCGAGCTCGCGCTTCATAACAAGCTCACTGCGGCGACCAGCTCAGCTAGGGCGACGAAGACCGCTGATCGGCGCCTCGCTCTCCGCCTAGAAAATGAATTTGGGGGAAAGGCCCACACCCATCGCATCTTAAGCACGCTGACTCCTCAGTGACATCCACAAATAGGTCGCCGGGGGCGAACTCACGTTTTACTGCGTCCATCACACCACCAGCCTCATGAAGAGGCTGGTGTCACTCATTCCATCGGTCAGGAGTTTGTAGAACGTGATTCCAAGGTGAGGCGTCACAACTAACCTCAATTCAAATTGGAGACGCAGCTCAAGGCTGTATAAGCCCCTCTTACTTTAACGTCGATCCGTTGATAAGCGGGTCAACTGGTCCAAAGGTAGTAATCGAAACTCAACCGGAGGAACAAACATCCATGGCCGCGTTTACGACGTAGAGACTGTTTGTGAAACATAATCTACACTCTCTTATCAAATCATCGATTGTCGTCGCAGCTGCTATTTGCACACCCTTGACGCTGTCTTCTGCGAAGGAAGCGCCAATTACAGACTTCAATCCCGATCAAAACGAAACGTTGGATTGGCGCATCGTGGACGACGGAGTCATGGGAGGCCTGTCCCAGGGCCAGGTTTCCTTCACTGACCAGGGCACGATGCGGTTCAAAGGAAATTTGTCGTTGGAGAACAATGGTGGATTTTCGTCCGTGCGAACGTCCAGAGTCGATCTCGACCTGAGCGAGAGTGAAGGAATTGCAATGAGGGTGAGGGGTGACGGACGCAACTATCAAGTTCGCCTGAGCACCGACGCGCGCTACCGGTCCAGTGAGGTATCATTCAAGGCGGACTTTCCAACGACCAAAGGCGAGTGGCGGGAGGTTGCTGTCCCGTTCAAGAAGATCGTCGCAAGCTGGCGGGGACGCTCGCTTGAGAATGCTTTTGATCCAAGCAAAATCCAACGGGTGACCCTATTGCTCGGTGACAAAAAGCCCGGACCTTTCGCTCTCGAAGTAGATTGGATTCGCGCCTATGGTCCGGATAGTGGTGTTGGTTCAGCCACTAGCTCTAGAAGTATTATCGATACTGCCCTGGCTGACGGAAGATTCTCTACCTTGGCGACCGCACTCACTGAGGCGGAGCTGGTTGAAGCACTTCAAGGCGACGGTCCTTTCACGGTTTTAGCTCCAACCGATGAGGCTTTTGCCAAACTGCCTGACGGGACACTCTCCAAGTTGTTAGGCGAAAGCAGTCGAGACACGTTGCGTTCGATTCTAAATTACCACGTAATCTCTGGGTCAGCGAAGCTTGGTGACGCCCTAAAGTTGGGCACGGCGACAACTCTCCAGGGTGAGTCAGTTCAGATCGCATTTATAGAAGGTCGTATTGGAGTGAACGAGGCTTCATTAGTTAATGCTGACATTCAATGTTCAAATGGAATAATCCATGTAATCGACGCGGTTCTGCTACCTCCTGTGCCCAAACCGAAGAGCATTCTTGAGACGGCCAAAGAGGCAGGCAAATTCGAAACACTCTTGGCGGCCCTTGAGGCGACTGGTCTAGTCTCGGCACTCACGGCTGATGGGCCATTTACTGTCTTCGCTCCCACTGACGCAGCCGTTGGACGGCTCCCCGAAAGCGCTGAGAGTCTCCTCTTGGAGGAAAACCGCGAGAAGCTAGAGGGAATACTAAAATACCATGTGGTGAAGGGCCGAGTCTCTGCAGGTGACGCGCTCAATTCAGGTCAGGCACTAACCCTCGGTGGTGAGTCCCTTGAGTTTGCAGTGTCAGAGGGCCTCTTAAAGGTTAATGGCTCTACCATAAGCACGGTCGATCTCGAATGCAGCAACGGTGTGATCCACATCATCGATCAGGTGCTAATTCCTGCCGATGTTGAGAAGGTTAGCGCGGTCAGACCAGGTCCAGCTCAGCAAATTATTTCAGCGATAGGTAAGGGCGTGCCTCTATACAATAGCGGAAAAGCTGCTGCTTGCGCAACTGTTTACCAGAAGTGTGCCGAAGAGTTAGTGAGCAATGAAAAAGTGAATTCGGAGTTACGGAACATGCTAGCATTGGGCCTCGATCGAGCAAAGAAAGTTGATAGCGCAAATAGTCGTGCATGGATGTTGAGGCGCAATCTGGATCAGGCGATGTCGAGGATCCATTCCTCCTCCAGGCGATAGCGCCTTTTGACGCGATAGCGTCCGGCAGCAGCAACACGTTGGGGCTCCTACGGTTTATATTGGACCTTAGCGTCGCTCGGCTCATTGCCGAAAAAGTTCCGATTCTCTGGATTTGGATAAGAATCAATGTAGACAAGCTATGAGAGCAACTCTCTCATAGCTTGTCTTTCACCAAAGGCCACCGACGCCCTCATGGTCGGGTCGACACCGTCGCTTAGGTAATGTATGAGTTCTTCTGAGTCCCCTATCCAATCTTAAACGCCCTAATTCAGTGTCTTTTCCACTCTTTCGTCGTCTGGTTGAAATTCTTCGACAATGGTTGAACGCCGATTATCAGTCCGCAAATGAGGCGTTCGACGGCAAAGATCGCTTCGATGCACGAAGGGCCACACCCTACATCGCCTTACACGTGGCATGTGTTTCAGTTATTTGGGTTGGTTGGAGCTGGTTTGCCGTAGCTTCTGCGCTAGTCCTTTACCTTGTTCGCATGTTTGCCATCACGGCTTTCTACCATCGCTATTTTTCACATCGTGCGTTTCGCACCTCACGCCCAGTCCAATTCCTATTCGCAGTTTTGGGAAACACTTCTATGCAGCGAGGTGCGCTTTGGTGGGCAGCGACGCATCGGCATCATCACAAGCATTCTGATGAGGAGGAGGACAAGCATTCGCCTACACAAGGCGGCTTTATCTGGGCGCACATTGGCTGGCTCACCAGCGCCAGCAACTTTCCCACGAATTACAAGTCGATTCCAGACCTTGCGCGCTTCCCTGAGCTGGTTTTCCTGAACCGCCGCGATTACCTGGTGCCTATCCTCTACGGATTAGCGCTCTGGGTAGTAGGGGCTGGATTAGCAAACATTGCTCCAGGACTTGGCACCAGCGGTGCACAACTCTTCGTCTGGGGCGGGATTATCAGTACGGTGTTTCTCCTTCACGGTACACTGTTCATCAACTCGCTCGCTCATGTATTCGGGCGTCGACGTTTCAAAACGGATGATGATAGCCGAAACAGCCTTGCGCTGTCGCTAATGACTCTCGGTGAAGGCTGGCACAACAACCACCACCGTTACGCGCATGCGGCACGTCAAGGCTTCTACTGGTGGGAGATCGATATTTCTTATTACATACTCAAACTCCTATCGTGGACTGGATTGATCTGGGATCTTCGTCCAGTGCCAGACCACGTTTACAAAGAAGCCTCAAATAGCTGAGTCATGCCGGAAAGGATTGCTATCATTGGTAGCGGCATCGCTGGGCTCGGCTGCGCTCATTTCTTGCATAGAAGAGCAGAGTTGACTGTTTTTGAAGCAGGCGATCACATTGGTGGCCATAGCAACACAATCACCATTAGTGACAACGATCAGGAGGTGGTGCTTGACACTGGCTTCATGGTTTACAACGAGGTCACCTACCCACTTCTCACACGGCTATTTGCCGAACTTGATGTCCGGACCAAAACTACCTCGATGTCGTTCAGTGTGCAGCAACTTCAGTCCGGTGTGGAATGGAATGGTGCTAGCATCAACACTCTCTTCGGACAACGCCGTAACCTCCTTAGTCTTCGCCACTGGCGATTCCTTGCGCAGCTGGATCGATTTAATAAGGAAGCTCTCCCGGCTCTAGAAGAACCACAGTGGGCAGAAATGACGCTGCAAGAGTACGTGGACGCCCGTGGTTATGGGCAGGACTTTCTTGAACGTTATTTAATACCGATGAGTTCGGCCGTCTGGTCAACGCCTCATGAGCAAATGCTGCAATTTCCAGCCATGACGCTACTTCGGTTCTGGCATAATCACGGTTTCTTGGGACTCGACAAGCAACATCAATGGCGCACGGTCGATGGCGGCTCTCGAGAGTATGTCAAACGTCTAGTAGAACCGTTTCGAGAGCGCATTCACACTAAAACGCCGGTGCTAGCAGTGCGCACAATCGATGCCGGAGTCGAAATCGACAGCCCACGAGGCACTGAATGCTTTGATAAAGTGGTCTTGGCATCGCATGCAGATCAGTCTCTAAAATTACTTGAGACTCCTACCGCTTTGCAGGTCGAACTCCTCAGCCCGTTCGCCTACCAGCAAAATTCTGTGCGTGTCCACACGGATACGAAGTTCATGCCGAAGACGCAACGTTGCTGGGCTTCTTGGAATTATCGCTCGGAACGTAAAGGGAACAGTACACACTACTGGATGAACTCCCTGCAGGATGTGTCCGATAAGAAAGACTACTTTGTTTCACTCAACGCGAGTGAAGGAGTGCCAGAGGCCGCGTCCAAACGAGCCCTCGATTATGAACACCCTCTGTTCGATCTCAATGCTATAAAAGCACAGAAGCGTCTGCCAGAGCTCAACGACCCCAAGGGTCGTACGTTCTTCTGCGGAAGTTACTTTCGTTATGGCTTTCACGAGGACGCCTTTAGATCTTCCGTTGATCTCTGCCATAGTCTCCTCAAAGGAGATCCATGGGAGGTCGCAGTATGAACTCAGGACTCTACGAGTGTGAGGTTTATCATGAGCGCCTCTCACCAAAACGTCATCGTTTCAGCTATCGCCTCTTCTTCATGGATCTCGATCTTGACGAAATTCCAATGCTGGCAAAGCGGCTACTGCCTTTCAGTCACAATCGCTTCAATCTCTATAGCTTTCGCGACAAAGATCATCTCGATGTTGGGAAGCCTGACATTCGCAGTAACCTTAAGGCTTGGTTCAAGGAGCAAGGCGTGGTGCTTCCGGCTGATGCAAGCATTCGCTTGATCACACTGCCTCGTATCGCTGGTTATATTTTTAATCCTGTATGTTTCTATTTCATCTCGAACGCTGAGGGCGCACCGCTTTATGCCGTGGTGGAAGTGTGTAACACATTTCGGGAAATAAAACCGTGGCTTATTGAAACGCCACCCGGATCTAAATCATTTAGTCGCACTGTGCCAAAGCACTTCTATGTATCGCCGTTTACCACACTCACCACGCAATTCAAATTCAGGCTTCGAGTTCCCAGCGAAAAGATCGAGCTTCACATCGACGACGTCGAAGATGGTAAGACGACTCTCGTGAGTTGGATTCGTGGCAAGCGCCATACCCTAACAAACCGCAGATTATTCTGGTACACAGTCCGCTATCCTTTACTCACCCTGCAGGTCATCCTCAAGATTCATTGGCAAGCGTTTCGTCTGTGGACAAAACGCCTTCCTTTCAAGCGCAAGTCTGAGGACCTCGCCTTGCAACGTGATGTGATCCAACCACACTCCAGCCTAACTGGTATTCCAAAACCATGAACGCGCCCGCCCATTCGCCATCAGCAAAGAGTATCTATCGTGCACCTGTTCTGAAAACGCTTCGGGGTTTTTCCAAGGGTTGCCTTATGCTTACCCTTCCCGGTGGCGATTCCGTGGCAATAGGCGACGAGGATGCCAAGTTCCACGCTGGTATCGAAGTGAATGATGAAGCCTTTTTTCGCAAATGTGCACTCGGCGGTGGTGTTGGGCTCGGCGAGTCTTACATGGACGGCGATTGGGAAACCGATGATATAAAAGACGTCATCACGTGGTTCATTCTAAACCTCCATGCGAACAAGAAACTTAGGGGTTCCTCCCAGAGGTTACGCCTGGTTGGCTTATTGAAGTTCATCGACCGTATGGGTCATCGCCTCAGGCACAACAGCAAGGCCACCAGCCGTCGCAATATTGAAGAGCACTACGATCTTGGGAACAACTTTTATCGACTGTGGCTCGACCCAACGATGACCTACTCCTCTGCGCGTTTCACTGAGTCTAAACAAACGCTCGAAGAAGCTCAGCGTTCAAAGTACGAAGCGCTTTGTGAAAAGCTTCAACTAAAAGAGAGCGATCATGTCTTGGAGATCGGTTGCGGATGGGGAGGTTTCAGCTGTCATGCAGCTGAGCGCCACGGATGCCGTGTCACTGCAGTGACAATCTCTCAGGCGCAGTTCGATGAAGCCAGCCGCCATGTGCGCCAGGCGGGACTGGAGGACAGAATCGAGATTCGCTTGCAAGACTATCGCGACATCACCGGCCAGTTCGATAAAATTGCTTCCATCGAAATGTTAGAAGCCGTAGGGGACAAATATCACAAGACTTGGGCCGCTAAATGCCACGAAGTGCTCAAATCAGATGGCCTGCTCGCTGTGCAAATGATCACTGTGCCAGACAGCAACTACGGAGATCTAAGGAAGGGCACTGACTTCATTCAGAAACACATTTTCCCCGGATCACTTCTGCTTAGCATCAGTCGAATGAATGAGGTCTTTCAAAGCACCGGTGATCTCTTCCTTCACGGACTGGAGGATCTCGGACTCAGTTACGCTCGAACCTTGAGTGAGTGGTATGATCAGTTTAATGAGCAGTTAGAGTCAGTCAGAGAACTTGGTTTCTCTGAACGCTTCATCCGCAAGTGGAGTTATTATTTGAAATACTGTGAAGCTGCATTTGCCACCCGGAATATTAGCGTCGTTCAGGCGGTTTACACACGGCCATGCAATCCTAAATTGGCATGATTGTTAAGCTGCGCATTTTCTTCTTCATCGTCTTACTCTCGATGCTCGCCGTCACCCTTTGGGCGGATAATCATACAGCTCTCTGGGAGATCCCCAATAACGTTGGCGGGCATCCTTGGTTCATTGTGTGTTTGTTGGATGCCTACTGGGGATTCCTAATTTTCTATTGCTGGGTTTTATATCGTGAAACCAGCATGATGGCACGCATCGCGTGGCTCGTGGCCATTCTACTCTTTGGAAACATCGCTACGGCAATCTACATGCTCATCCTCCTCTTCAGATTGCCCATGAAAGCAGGTGGGCGGGACATTCTTCTTCGGCACTCATGAATGCGACTCTTTTGAGGGCTGAAGCACCGCCGAGATTGTTTCAACGCAGACTGATAACTCCATTAAAGACGCAAATCATTCAAGGCATCTCACCCCGCGCTCTCGCATGGGCTATTGCAGCTGGGATTGTTTCTGGCTTGTTCCCGCTTCTAGTTACGACCACTGCTTTGGCCATTGCAGTTGGGTACACCGCAGGGCTCAATCAGCTTGTTCTTCACACATTCAACTGGCTCGTTTATCCTCTGCAGATTCTTGCCATCCCACTTTTCGTTCGCGTTGGTGAACTTGTGTTCAGTGCGGAGCCTATCACTTGTTATGGTTTGCTGTTAGTTAAATGCACCCGTGCCGATTCCATGCAGTTTCTACGCGACTTTGGCATGTCTGGAGTCCACGGCGTCGTGGCTTGGCTAATCACAGCACCCTTGCTCCTACTCATCGCAGTCACCATTACGAGACCAATGCTCGAATCAGCTACTTATCGTTGAAAGAAATGAATGCTCTCTCGATTAGTGCACTGCTTTTAGCAGCCTTATTTATTTTTACTTGGTGGCTGGCAAGGAAGATCGCCAATCAGAGCATTGTTGATGTTACTTGGTCACTATCATTTGCGCCAGTGGCCATCGTTCATGCCATGCTAGGCGGTGGTTGGTTACCTCGCCGGTTGGTTATCGCATCGCTTATTGTCCTTTGGAGTATGCGACTAGGGATCTACCTTTGGAGACGAGTCGCTGCCCACCACCCTCATATCGATCCACGCTACACCATTCTTCGTGACCGATGGTCGACCAATCCAGAACGCGCCTTTTTCCTTTTCTTCCTCTCGCAGGGCCTCTTGGTCTGGCTTCTCATGCTGCCGGTATTTCTGATCTCGAGGAATGCAATAGATAGCTTTCATCCATTGGAGGTTGCTGGTTTCGCGCTGTGGTGCTTAGCGTTGATTGGAGAAGCGATCGCTGATGCTCAGCTCAAGCAATTCAAGAAGACTTCAATGGATCCATTGGCTGTCTGCCAACAAGGTTTGTGGCGTTTCTCTCGTCATCCTAACTATTTTTTTCAGTCCCTACTATGGTGGGGACTCTTCCTCATGGCCCTTCCCATATCATGGGGCTGGACTGCAATCATTGCTCCCCTTGCAATGCTTCATTTCATTCTCAATGTCACCGGCATCCCGCTAACCGAAGAGCTGGCTATCAAGAAGAGAGGCGATCTCTACCGAAATTATCAACGAATCACGAGTTCATTTATTCCGCTACCACCCAATAATCACTCATGAGCCTCATCAATCTTCTCCTAGCCAACGGCGTTTTGCCAGATGCCGCCATTCGTTTTGGTATTCGCCGCCGCCTTGCCGAAACTCTTAGGACTCATGTGAAGCCGAGCGATGACGAGCAGCGCCATGCGGTTGCCGCTCACGTTGCTGAACTGCGGAATAGCCCCATCGCCATCGAGACTGAGGCTGCCAACGAGCAGCACTACGAGGTTCCGGCTGAATTCTATCAGTATGCACTCGGACCGCACCTCAAATACAGTTCCGCTTGGTTCGATTCACCTGATGAGAGCTTAGCAGAAGCAGAAGAGAATATGCTTCGGATCACTTGTGAACGAGCTGGTCTTGCAGATGGCCAACGCATTCTTGAACTTGGTTGTGGATGGGGATCGCTCTCCCTTTGGATGGCCGAACAGTATCCGAACGCCCGGATCACGGTTGTCTCCAACTCGGCAAGTCAGAAGGCTCACATTGAGGGTCAAGCATCCATCCGTGGCTTTCGCAATCTCATAGTACGCACTGCTAATATGATCCACTATAAAGGTGAGGGCGAAGGCGTTTTCGATCGTGTCGTATCGGTTGAGATGTTTGAGCACATGAAGAACTACGCCGAACTTCTACGTCGGATCGCCACCTGGATTGTGCCCGGTGGCCAATTGTTCGTTCACATCTTTACCCACCGTGTCGCAGCCTATCACTACGAGATCGAAAGTGAAGATGATTGGATGGCCAAATATTTCTTCACTGGGGGACAAATGCCCTCACACGATCTTCTCACACATTTTCAGGATGATCTCTCTTTGATCAAGGATTGGAAAGTCAATGGCCGTCACTACGAGCACACTTCCAATGCCTGGCTTGTGAATATGGATCGTCATAAAAACGACATTATGCCTTTATTCGCGCAAACCTATGGCTCTAAGGATGCCAATAAATGGTGGCACTATTGGCGCACCTTTTTCATGGCCTGCGCAGAGCTTTGGGGCTATCGCGATGGCGAGGAGTGGGGCGTTTCTCACTATCTATTCAAAAAACTCTAGCATTACGCTAATTGCGAAAATTGTTTTAAAGCTGTGGCGTAGGGTTTGCCTCAGTCTTGACATGAGGACAATCCAAAATATTTCGGCGCTCCGTCAAGTTTGCTGGTAAGCGTCTGAGCAAGCGCCGTTCGAGACGGCTATGAGAACCGGCGATCTTCGCCACGGTGCGGTATGGCACGCGCAAGATACCAGGAATCGGAAAAGCGGAAGTGGGTC
>Ga0213868_10001912_pt1 | contig 20103 bp, 20 predicted proteins | sample PICome_9_FD_160087 | JGI IMG/M metagenome (GOLD analysis project Ga0213868, IMG submission 160087) | Coastal seawater microbial communities near Pivers Island, North Carolina, United States - PICO127 | ecosystem: Environmental > Aquatic > Marine > Coastal | place: USA: North Carolina...
TTTAATCTTAGTATAATGGCGGTGTGGGTATACGGGGATCTACCTTGAACGTACCATCGAAAGGAATTAAACATATTTCTGTACACGTACTGAAACCCGTTATTCATATGATCGTCGGTGTACTTACACTTAGCACAGTTGTTGACAAACACAATATCTCCCGTATTTAGTTCAATGTCTGGTGGATATTTTAGCACATTGACAACTTTAAATTTTTCGTACTGCGGGTCGTGTACGTACTTCGGCCATATGGTGTGAATTATCAGTAAAATAAAAACTACACATAAACACATAAGGATGTCCATTACAAAAAGATCTTCGTTCTTTTTTATATATCTACAAACATAATAAGTTTAGAACATATACGTACTAAGACACGCATCAACTATCTGTGACATGTTGCCCTTTTCCCATGTAACTTCAAATGACTACGTGTTTCTTTGACAGCTCAAAGTCATCGTCCCCCCACCATTCAGACCTATTCTCGTGAATCCCAAACTCGTAGTCATGATACTTTTTCCAGTTGTTGTTGTTCCAGTGGCTTCTAATCTCCTTTGCCTTTTTTTCCTTGTACCCACTGTTAACAGAGGCATCAAAAATTTTGTCGTCCGCGCTAAACATCTTGGGGTACAGAACATCCTCAAGCAGTTCCGCATTCTCTAAAATAACCTCCGGTTTGAGCACGGGTAGTTCCTTCTCCTTTTTGGGAGGTGCACTTGCCTTATTGGGTGGGGCGCTTTCTGTTTTCCCCTTGGTCTCGAACCCGCTGAAACTGTTACTTTGCGAGTACATATTGTCGTCACTATATTGTTGGGTCATAAACTTTATGATCATAATAAATGCCGTTATGATTGACGCGGTCCCCACGTCTGTTAACATTACCAGGATCAGTAACACTACAAGAGTCAACACCCAGTAGAAGATCAAAGAGTCCATTTGGAATAATAAATACTTTATTATTTGAGCGTATATTATATTCGTGATTAATAATTTGCGTTTTAATTACTTTATCGTATATATAAATATCTCAACATTAGTATAATATAAGAATGGATAAAAAAAATTGAGTCAAATTTGGAGCACTCTTGGCCTCTGAAGGACCAGTATAAGAGAATATGTAATCAGCGGGCTTAAATGTCAACACTGGTTGACATTTCTATTTCTGCGTCGGGTTTGTATCCGTGTTCATCAGTCGTTTCGGGAGGCGTTTCATCAGTAGTTTCAACAGTTGACACCTCGGGGACTTCCTTCAACTGCATCTTCTTAATTTTCTCAATCATCTTATTTTTTGCAGCCTCCTTTTGCTGCTTTTTGTACCGCCGCTTAGCATTCTTTGACATTGTTTTGTCTCCATCGTCTCCATCGTCACTTACGGAACCGATGTCGGACTTCGTGTCCGTCGTGTCCGTCGTGTCCGTCGTGTCGTCGTCTTCGGGTTTCTTGTTGCTCCCCTCCATCGCGCTGAAGTTGGCATTTAACATATCAAACACCTTCTTGATCTTCGGGTCCTTGATCTTCCCCTGGGTTGCCTTTTGGTAGTAGTTGATGATCTTACGGAACTGTCTGGTCGTCTGTGCGTCCCCGCCGCCTGACTGGGACACGTCGATCACGAAACTCTCGATGATGGTGCTTGGGTTTTGGGACTGGATGAAGTCCTTATAGTACCCGTCAAAGTTGCCCTCTAGCAGGCCCACTGACTGCTCAATCTTAGCGAACGCTTTGTCGCACCTGGGAATTTGCTTTTTCACCTGGGCGATGCTGCTAATGATGGCCTTACTGAACTCCTTGACGTCGACGTCTGGGCTGGTCAAAGTCTTGTACACAATCTTGGATATGTCGAGCACGATCTTCATCACCGTGAATATATATTTTTTTATGCGATCAGTGATCTGCGGGGACACCCAAATCTGCTTAATGTTGAGCCTACTAAACGGGAACGGCGAGAACTCGAGTCCCGGAATCCTGGCGATAAACGAGTCGTCGAATGTTTCCCCCACGTCCAACTTGCCACTGTACCCGATAAGATTCTTGCACGTTAAGATAATGACTTTGATACTGTTGGTGTCTTTCAATGTCGTATATTTGGCACAGAGTTCCTTGGTCACTTCAGGGGTAAGTTTGTCGGCCTCGGGTACCTCAATGTACTCGATGGAGTTTAGAGATTCTACGTACTTCATAATGTCGTCACACCCATTTTTTTCCTCAGGGAATGACTTACGGAGCACGTCCTCCGTTGCGGCCGAAAGAATTTTTGACAACGAATGCACCTTGGATCTGACCAGCTCGTATTTGGGGATAACGATAGCGGGGTCCGCGTCTTCTGTCCCCAGCATCTGGTTAAACATGTTGATGACATTTTTGTCGGCCAGTTGCTTCTTAGCAGTCTTGATCTTAACTTTCTTCATTTTACGAGTTTATATTTCTAGTTTTCGTTATTATAGTGTTAAGGTATCATCCATTTAAATGTTTTTTATTAAATATTAGAGAACCCATTATATATACACCGAAAAGTCTTCGACAGTACTCAAGTAAAATGTTGATGAATTATGACAGCAACAACTCCGGCGAGAGAGTGGAACGGAAGGCCATGGATAAACAGTTCATACTAAAGGTTGTTAACAAAACCACCGCATACACTGGGAAAAAAATGTTGAGAAATGAGATTGAGGGGCTTGTTCATTACATCAAAGAGATTGACTTCAACCTGATGAAGAGAGATCCCCCCGATGTTATCGTGGACAAGGTTGCCAGAAATTTTACAAAACAGTTGAGCGTGCGCTCAGGTTCTATGATTGACACACAAGAGGTTATGAAAAGACATATCGGTGCCATTGCGCACGACGGGGCCCAGTCCCTGTACCAGGACACCGAATGCCCACCGTTCCATGCGACTTATGGCATCAAGGATCCCAGCGTGCTTGGGTTGACCGGCGATAAGGGACAAAACACCGCGTATAGCGAGTATGTTGCACCACCAGACACTAACGAAAGTTTCGGGACCCGTGCTAGAAACACAGAAGAGACAAACGCTGTATACCAGGGGGGCATTAATCGTAACGGAATACCTGACATATTAGAGAGGCTTAAACTTAGTAATGAACCAGAAGAAACGCACCAGTTGGAAAACGCGGCCAAGCCGTTCTCATCCATCACTGACAAGTATCCGCGTATTGCAAAGCAAAGGGTTCAGAACCTGTACCTGCTGCTCGACTCGAAGTTCCGAAATTTAAGCACAGACAAAAGTGTGTTCAAATGGACGGTGCTGCACTCCGCCAACACGACCCAAGGAACCGTGAACACATTAAGTGATCAGATACACAACATTGCGAATGTTCAGTTCGACAGGTTTAGTATTCCTTACTTGGCGTCTGCTGACAACGTTTACAAGAAGATCACTATGTTCATTGAGGAGTTTTCGTCAATGTCCGTTCTTATTAATTCCGGCCGCAGGTACCACATGATTTTTGATTCCGAAATCCAAGGCAACCAGATTGCGTTAACCCCGTTAATTAATGATGAGGGGAGATTTAGATTCCACACCCCCGTGAACATCTTGGACACTATTACGATTAAGTTTCAGTCGCCGTTTAGCCCTGTTGAATTCTTGAAGGATCGGTTTGATATCTCGGTGACAAGTCTCAACCCGACGCAGTCTATTCTTACATTCACGGAACCGCATCAGGTTGCTGATGGTGAGTTGGTGCATCTGGAGGGTTTTGACACGCTTAATTCAGCAGCGGACTTTGTCAGCGTTAACGAGATAAATAAGGAACAAGGACACATCGTCACATTCATTAATAACTTGGTGCTCAGGATTGATGTTGGACTAACCACTATTACGCCAGATGCTACCAATATCGTGAACTGTTTTATTGCAGCGCGGCGTTTGATTATACCGTTGAGAATGGAGTATTTGTTGTAAAGCGGTACTTCTGGTAATTAATTAATTATTTATTTTTTCCCCAAAAAGGTCCTTCTTACGTGTAGTTTGAAAAGGCATTTAAACAAATGCGTATGTTAGAGTATATCTATATTACAAGGAACTTCACAGAGAATTCTAATACAAACCGAAAATCAAAATGACTGACAACAAGAAGAATGTAAAGGTGGTTGTGGCCAATGAAGCCAAAGAAGCCGAAAAGAAGTCGTCTCGCCAGCAAATTTCCAAGCTGATTGGTATTAACCTGTCAGTGTCTCGTGTGCGTAAGCATGTGGACAAGAACAATGTCAACGCCGACATTGAGGCCGCGTGTACCGAACTTAAGGCTCTCATTGAGCAGGAGAAGGAGGGCAAGAAGGTTGACCTCAAGACCGTGTCAGAGGCAACAGTGTCACTCGTGGACAAGGCGTATCTAACAATTTATGACGTACGCAAGGCCAAGCATGACGCCTTGAAGAAGAGGCTCGGTAGCAGCAAGACCGCTGGTGACTCCAAGAAGCTCAAGGGTCTCGAAGCATTTCCCGCCAAGACCGAGACTCTGTCCGAGAAGGTCGACTACGTGAGCAAGTTGCGGTGCCGATTTAGCAATGATGCGTCCGTTGTGCTTTCATCAGCTCTGGACTACGTTGTGCAGGATCTCGTGCGAACCGCAATGGTTAACGCCCGAACACTTGGCAAGGCCATCATCCAGGTACAGCACGTCGTGCAGGGAGACTTCTCCTCTGTTGGTGTGTACCCTCTGGTTCGTCAACTTGACGTCGTACAGAAGGCTCTCCACGTGGGAGACGAAGTTGCTGAAGGCGACGAGGATGAGAAGGCCGACGTCCCCGAAGAGGACGATGACGAGAAGAACGGTTCCACGTTCGAATTTTACATTAATCTTATTTGCAAGAACGTGAAGACGACACTTGTCGCCGTGGATGAGACCTACCAGCCCATCCGAATCAGCAAGCACATACGCAAGTTCTGCTCGGATGTGGTGATCCAGCTCATCGAGCGAATCTCTCCCCTCATCAAGCTGTACGCGAACACCGCGAAAGTGAAGACCGTGAATGACGACGTCATCAAGTTCATCTTCAAGTTCCTGCTTCTGGATGATGGCGGATGCACCGACGAATTCTGCACGTTCATACAGGAGCGTCTCCGAGTGTACCGCGAGGTTAAGGGTTTGGACGCGTAAATGGCAAACATTTGCGAATGTGTTGAATGGTGCTAAAAAAATGATAAAAATAGTCGAACATATTTTTTTTTCATTTTACTAATATACTCCTTCGCAAATATGATGCGTAATAATTCTAAACCATCCAAGACTGTGTCAAAGAAGAAGAAAACGTCTACGGTGAAAACACCAAAGAAAACACCAAATACGGTAACCCCATGCAAGGTCAATGTAATATATCTGGACAACAACGGAACCACAAAACTCTGCAAGGACGGCAAAGATGCGATGGTTACGTGGCTAGACAGCAGAGCCAATCCGTCGTCAGACAGCATAATTGCAAAGAAGTCCAAGGAACTTATGACCTGTGCGAGAAAATATATGGCAAAACATTGCGGTGCAGCCTATAGTAAATACTCTTTTGTATTTACCAGTGGTGCGAGCGAGTCAAACTGTTTCATATTACGGTCCGTCGTTGACGCTTACAAGAAGCATACAGGTAAGAAACCACATATTATCACTAGTGCTACAGAGCACAAGTCAATAATACAGTGCTGCAATAGTTTAAAAACCAACGGCAATGCAAGCATCACGTACATAGAACCCAACGCGTACGGGTGCATTAGTCCCGACCTGGTAAAAAAGGCAATCACTTCAAACACAGCACTTATCTCCATAATAGCTGCCAATAACGAGCTCGGGTGCATTAATGATATAAAAAATGTAGGTGACATAGCGCGCAGTCACAAGATTCCATTCCACACGGATGCCGTACAGCTATTTGGTAAGTACAAGATGCCAATGGTGAAAAGCAATATTGACGCTTTGTCGATGAGTTTTCACAAATTGTACGGCCCAATGGGATTGGGGATGCTCGTCATCAGTAATGATCTGATAGATGGTTACGACCTCAAGGGCCAGATCTCGGGGACCCAGCAGAACGAGTTGCGCGGGGGGACGGAAAATGTTCCAGCAGTTGCTGCAGCCATTGCCAGTGTAAAACACACATTCACAAACAGGGACTCAAAGAACAAGAAGTTGTACTTGCAAAAGAAGCAAATTTTATTCGAACTGGAAAAGGTGCTACCACAAGGAAAGTACAAGAACTACTTTGAAAAGAAGAATCCAACGCGAAACGAGTTCGTAGTTATGGGACCAGAGTGCAATAATAGTTACAAAAACCCCAACGTCCTACCGAACACCCTATTGATATCGTTTGTTAAGAACGTTCCATTAGAGGGAGAAGGATACATACCATTCTGTAACGCGGAACTTAAAAAGTGTCTTAATAGGAAGAACATCATCATCTCTATTGGTTCTGCGTGTTCAACGTCGTCAAAAAAAGCATCTCATGTTCTCTACTCAATCAAGGCACCAGAGAGGATTCGCCAGGGGGTTATTCGCGTGTCATTGTCTGACAATACGACGAGTGCGGAAATCTCCACGTTTATGAAGGAGTTGATTTCGGGCATTCGCAAACAGATGCCGCTGGACGACGACAAAAAGAGTTCTAAGAAATGATTGAAGTTATTTACCAATATGTCTGGAGCACCTGGTCTCTGTCGACCGCTTTCTACCACACATATGGCCACTGTTTTTCCCCTTTGTTAGAACGAACTGACAGCCACCGTCCTCGGATTTGATACTACTGATGTCGTCGTCGCTTTCGAGCAGAAAGTTGTTGATGATGTTGTCCCCGTGTTCTTCCTCGATGCTTTCTAATGTTGCCGACTGTTGTTGGTCAATAACCATATCTTTTTGCATTTGGGACAGAATGTCTTCTCTTGACGGGATATCGGCCCCGCTTGTGTATGACTCAGTGTTTGACTCCCGGGTTTCGTCAATTATTCTGCTAATGCGGGCCATCTCTCCAGCCGGAGCATTGCTAGCCCTGGTATCGTTTATCATAGTTTTGTGCTCGACGTTCCGAGAGCTGGAATTCTCTTTTGAGTCGACAAACGTCTGACGCTGGCCACTGGCATTCCCTCCCTTCTTTACGTACTGCGAGAGGAAGTCGTTGTCCAAATTCCTGACGTGCTGTGGGATACCGCCAGTTGACTGCGGTATCACCATCACCCCATCCTCTCGAACGTACCCGCCTGGTGGTTGCTTTTGTGCCCCGCTGGGTACTGGCGGAGGCTTAGTGTTTGGGTGTGGACTGGTACCGTTGGTGATTTGCGAACGCGGCGGTGGTCCATTCCCCCCGTTTGGATCTGATTCCCCGCTTGGCAGCAAAGGAACTTCATCTATGTTGTAGTACTTGTAGATCTGGTATATGAGCAGGAGAAGAAGAACAATGATGACCACGATAAGTATTCCCACAATAATCTTCCTACCTGTAGAACTTTCAGGAGGTTTGGTTGTATCACATGGCGGGACATTCGGTTCATTTTTTGCCTCCGACCCCTGGGAACCCTTTGTTCTCCCCTTACGTGCATCGTTTTGACGTTTGACCGTTTCCATATCAGCATCAACTTCCCTCATTGAGTCATCCGTAATGTTTGGTAAAACCGGATGAAAATCTGGTTGTTTGTATGCCATTGTAATAGCCACGAGTGATGTTTAAATTTAGTTATATTATTTTAAACTACATATATATAGTTTAAAATGGATATAATCAAAAACAAAACCAAACTGTACGCAAATATAGTGCCACTGTTTGTGGAATATGTGGACAAACTATCAAAGGCCCACAAACATATTTACGATCTGGTTGCGGATATCGAGGACAACCTGGATAAAATAAATACCCACACTAAACACTTACAGACTGCCATGCTTGACAGCACAGAGAACGTGTTTAAGACTATGCAGAGTGCGAATAACATTGACAACTACCTGCACCACGTGTACGAAGCTCTGCATCTGAACATAAAGGATATGCCTTCGGAAATGTCAAACACGTTCATGTTAGAGGTGGAAAAGGACTTTAAAAACATAGTGGTTAAGTACGCCATTCTGGTGAATGACAACAAAGTGAATAACGTGAAACTAATACACACGGTACTGGACAAGATAAAAAGCTCTTCAATAAAAGATGTAAACACGTTATTTGACCAGTATCAAAACACCGTCAACCTATATACGCACTACATCCAACACCAACTCGACACGTTAAATGCGTCGAGTAAGGAGTATGTGTTAGCACTGGACTCCCTCGAGGTGGCGAAAACCCGCATACTCAATAACGCCACCGTTGAGGGGAAGAAGTTGATCCCAAACAAGGATGCTGTGATGCAAACGTTCGGGTTGATTCCGATGTGGCAACATATGGATGAGAAACAGGTTCTCCGACAGGCGCTGGATCTTATACGACACGAAAAAGAAAGGCCTCGTAATCCCGGTCGTATGTACGGCGGGTATACCCCAGATAAACTAAAAGAAATGGCAGATATGTTTAGGGAGAAAAAGATGGGACTGTTCGTCTTGGTTGCCATATCATCGAACCAGATTGAGTTTGACTACCGAACCTTGACGAACAGAAAAACAGTAGAAAAGTTGGTAATACCCGACAACAGCGGTCTGAACGACAACGTGCTAAAGAAATTTGACAACATCAAGGACGTGACGAGTAACTTCAAGGAACCCGTGTTCAAGAACATAAGACTAGGAAAGACAGATTCGGACAAGTGGTTGGTGATCAGAACGCTAAACGGAACACACTACGACATAATGGGAATAAACAAGTACAACATGTTTGTCAACAAAGCGTTTGTTGACAAATTGGACCGAGGGCCATCATTGCTCATAGACACGTATCAGTTGATATGTAACAACAAACTTGTTCCGCATCTAAAACCACCGCAGGAGGTCGTGTTAGATCTTATGATTACCCCGTTGCAAAACATTGCGAACAAGGTGATTAGGGAAATGCAGCTGTACGTAGACGAAAGACTTAAGGAGGTTCCGACAAACCTGAAGGAACTGTTTGATATAATTGGGGGCACAGAGATTGAAGATCTAACGAGTAGGATCATCATCCAGTCTTACGAGGACATCGACTCATCTACAGGCAGTCCCGAGCTATCGTCCACATTCCTCTTCAACGCAGATTATGTAATAAAGGGCTTTGTAAAGTCCGTGAAGGAAAGGTTCGCCAAATCAGATCTCAACGAATTCATGTTTAAAGAAAAAACAAAGAACGCCCTCATCGTACACATCAGAACCAGGCTGTCCGATATCGTTAAAATATCCGCCGAAAAAGCGTTCGACCCTAGAAAGGACATTTACGAAAAATTGATGGTAAAAAAAAACCTGTTAAACATTGAGTTGTAATCGTTTATACACATATTAAACACACGTGATTTATTAATAAATCACGAAAACCAAAATGGCTAGTAATGAAGATGCCAAAGATACTTGGTTTGTGGAAAAAGTGGTGAAACCACCAGGACCTCCAGTCATAAAAAAGAAGAAGCCCGGTCGCCCCAGAAAGAAACCATTGAAGATACCGTTGAAAAGGAACGGTATCAGTGAAAACCCTCTTAACAAAGAGAACTGTGTAGAAATGATTTACGATATGCCGTCGGTGTTCAAACGAATATTTACCCTTTTCAAATCAATGGCGGTAAAGGAGATCTGTATGGAATTCAAGGAAAAGACTATTGACATCCTCACTACGGACCACCTAAAGAAGTCGCACATCAAGGTGGTAATCAAGTGCGACATGATCAACCACTACTACTGCAAAGAACCAATCAAGAGTTATTTGAACCCCAAGAATATGGAGAAGATTATCCAAGTTTTGGACAAGAACTATATGTCCATCGCATTTGTCCTAAAGACAATCACAAACAGGAGCATCCTAAACATCATCTTCAAAAACGACATCAAAATTGATGAGTACCGAGAGATTGATCTTATCCAGGCATCCAACACCGCATACAATGTTTCTTTTGACTCCGCAAACTACCCAATCAAGTTTGTGCTACCAGGGAAGTACTTCAAAAAGTTTATTAACGACATCTCCTCGTTTTCGGACACCCTCACCATCAACAAGATCGGGTCCTCATCTCTCACGTTTTCTTACACAAGTAAGGACAAGACGGTGAAGTCAAAACATATCGTCCAATCACCAGAGTCCATCAAACTGGTTTCGTTAGTTAGCGATGACGACATTTTTTCTTCATCAGTACAGATCGACTACATCAAGCCCTTGAGCAGCAGTTTATTGTCCGACTTCGTGTCCATCTCTGCCGACACCCACAAGAACATGATCTTCCAGGTGGACGTAGATAACAAGACAATCGAAATTTTGGTTAACACAAACACCATAAAATTAAAGTAATATTTTTAGTGTTTGTCGTTTGTTTGTCTTTTATGGAGCGTTTCAGGTGGGTGCTGAGGCGGGGAATAAATACTATACATTTTAAGACTCTTTGTTTTTGACGTATTTTTTATTGTATGTCTAGTGTTTTTCGGCACTATCAGCGCAGTCCCGTCTTTCAATACGACTTTTTTCTTTTTTACTAAAGCGACACCCTTTCCCTCCTCTATTCTGAAAAACTGAGAACCATCATGCGATTCTTGCGGTATATCTTCACCAGGACTCAACGACATAACTACTAGTTGCTGTTTGGTATCTGTGTATAAGACCTTGCGGTAATGGTTATTTTTTATGGTTGCTTTTTCTATGTTTATGTTGAACATTTTCCCACAATATATTAATGGATATATTATATTTAGTATTTAAACTAATAACAGTAGTAAAGTATAAAGTATTAATACCTTTGTATCGACATAATGGCTTTGTCATCTATTGATTCGAAAGGGATCATTAGTATTTTGTTTGGGAATAACAGTATTACATCTCTGCAATCTATATCGGAACTATACCACAACTCTGATGATTCGAAGGCATCGCGAGTAAATATGTATTGCAAAAAATAGAACTCGTCGAGGAAAACAAAACAAAAGAGAAGAATGGTTTGTTTTTGAGGACAATGGAAAGGGGATGTGATAAGTACAATATAAATTGACGTACGAAATTTAAGACCAGAATAAATCTCCGCCTTTTAAAAGACAATCAAATTTATCCGTATAGGAATAATCGATAATTTTAGAAAAAAAATAGCAACTGAAATGAATTTTAAACAATTGTACAATAACCGAAAGGATTTACCGCGGAAACTCTACGAGAACAGTTTATGCACCCATACCGACGCGCTTCCACATCTCCGCCTTTGCCCTGTCTGTGGTTTGCCAGAAGTCCATGATTTCCAACTCTTTTGGTGTTGTCGGAGCAGGCTTTGAGTTGTTCCAAAGTTCTTTTTCTGCATTTTCGATGCCCACCTGCGAGGTAACCAAATTGTATTCATACATAAACCATAGAGCCAAGACAATGCACAAAACAACCAGCCACCCCATCCACGCAATCCCCAGAAATTCAGACCCCCCTCCAATTTTTTTGCTATCAAGATCTATGAAACCAAACTCTTTAAACAAACTATCAGGGGTGTACTTTTTATAATTTACGGGTGCATCCTCTCCCTTAATTGCCCAATCTTCTCCGTCCACTGATGTACCACGTACTTCAGATACGGTTTTACGGTCTTTCTTCTTTTTAATAAAAACCTTTTCGGTCACCGTACCTTCTTTCCTGTTTTTGCTATAACTTATTGTTGTACTGGTGTCTTCATCACGCACCTCGGCTTCTATTTTTCTGTATGTTGACATTTTTTATGAGTATATATGGGACAATAAAAAATGAATTATGCATATTAATGATAAAACACAAATGTTATTTTTAATTTCAAGTGTATTTTTTAAATTACTATACTGTATAATAGTGCTAAGTAATCGTAATATACAATTACGAGCAGCAATGGAGGCGAAAAAAATGTTTCCCATCGCTGTCATCACAGATTCAAAAAAGTACAGAACCGTCGACTATGGTAAATTTACCATAGTCAAGGAGACTCTGTATTCATCTGTAAGGCCCTATCATTTCCTCCAGATAGGTAGAATACTCAAAAGGATATTCAAAAACCCCAAACTGATCGTGGACTCGTGCTCTCACATTGGAGGCAGTACTATTAATCTTGCTCACATATTTCCAACAGCTAAAGTTGTAAGTATAGAACTACAAAAGACCGTGTTCAACACTCTGAAGAAAAATATTTCGGCATTCGGGTTCCAAAAGAGAATACTACCCGTCAATGAGAATTGCATACCGTTTATGAAAAAAATGACGTCAAAATACAAACCAGAATTTATAAACCTAGATCCCCCGTGGGGAGGTCCTAGTTATACAAAAGTAAAGAAATTGATGCTCACACTGAGTAACACGACGGGAAGGAGTATCCCTATATACGACATCATTAACGACATATTTACCCGCAACACTACCACGTTCGTGACGTTCAAGGCACCTAATAATTTTGATATGGATATGTTTAAAAAAAAAGTGACGGGTACTATAAGAGTCTACCCTGTGTACAACAAGCCGCCGCCTCAAAAACAATCGTCTAAAAAGAAGACATCAAAAACCAAAACGTCCACGGCGAGTAAAAAACCGAAGGCCAGAAAAACCGTTTATTACTATGTTATCATAAAGAAACCTTAAAAGGGAGATCGATCGCGTCAAGTTTCCGCAGGAAATCCCTTTGATCCAGAGTTGGCTGTCAGTCCGCGACTGGTTTCCACAGGAAGCGTCACAGACAGCAACTCGAAAACCTAAAAAAAACCTAAAAAGAGGAGTAAAATTAAATTTGAATTCCTGTTTTTTTATTATTACTTTCTGACCATCAAAATGATCTCAAACAACGAAACCAAACAGGACGCTGTCTCAAAAGCCCATGATCAAGCAACAGGGCTTGCTAAGGCTATCTCCAAGGAGTTCAATGGCCACAAGATCCGCCTGGACGCCCAAAGGCAGATGCTCTGTGCCTCCGATATGTGCAAGGTGAATCCGAAGAAACCTTGGAGCAAATACATCAGAATGAAGGATACCAAGGCATATATTGAGGCTCTGGAAAGTGCCCTCCTAATTAGGAGGCCACTTTTGATCCAAACAACCGAAAATGGACCATATCACGAAAGAGGCACCTGGGTCCACATAAAGATCGCTATGGATCTGGCGAGGTGGATAAGCCCCAAGTTCGCTTTGTTCGTGTATGATATATTTGGCCGATTCCTCGCTGGAGACCTAACTCTTGCTGTTGATGTGGCGAGACAGAACAATTTGGTGAATAATACCTCAACCAGTTTGGAAATAGCCACCAACCCTGAAGATAATTCCCAGATTGTTGCCATCGCTACTGCACATGCATATAAACCAGGGGAATATCCTCAGACCAATGATGAAGTTATGCATAAACTCAAATACGATTTACTCAAAGACAAGTTTGATAAAATGACAGAAGAACAAAATAAACTCGAGAATTCTAATAAACTTTATGTCAATACATTGAGACAAGTACAGTCCAAATTCTTAGAGGACAAACAAGAACATGTCAAAGATAAAAGCGATCTTATGAAAAAGATTGACGCACTGTTAGGGTTCGCTACAGAAACAAAGAAAAAACTAGACATCGTAACGGAAAAACTAGAAGATGCTGAAGAAGAACAACATGACATACAGGAAAAACTGGACACCGTTACGGAAAAACTGGACACCGTTACGGAAAAACTAGAAATCGTGCTACCAGATCGAGTTTTGGTTAAAAAACTAAAAATGGACCGTCGTGAATCTATTATTTTGATTGAGGACATGGAACCTGGAGAACAAAATATTGATATGTATGTTATGAAAAGAAAAAACGGATCAATAGATAGTGCGTTCAGACACCTCAATAAAAAATACGGGGGTACATTGCGTATTGTAAAAAAAATCCAACAACCTAATTCCAGAGCCCTGTGGGATTTGGTTGAAGAGAAACATAAATTCCATATCTTAAAATTTGATGGAAGTTGGTTTCGCCTTATATCAATTACAAAAGATCGCTTTTACGCTAGCATAGACGAGTTGGATTATGAAAGGAAACTTATTTCTTAAAAAACTTCTTAAGGCTGTTGAATATCTTACTCATATTTTTTGCCAAATGTACAAAATACTTCTCCATATCGTTAACGTAATCGATGAGCAGATTCTCTATATTAAGGACGGTGAACACATACTCTTTCAGCACATCAATATCCTTTATGTCATCCGTGTCCTTTATTTTTTTCTTCAGTTTTTTCTTCTCATCATCAATCTTTACGGCCAGTTTGTTTTTGGAAATGGAACACCAGCACGGGTATTTAATCATCTCCAGTCGTGGCTCAACCCACCTGCCCCTCGGCGGCTTATTTTTTTCAATGGTATCCAACATATACACCATCAACTCCATCATATTGTTTGGCACCTCATCGGAATTGACCACGTACTTAAAGAAACTCTTATTATGCCAGATCTTCTCCATCAACGCCGCCATTTCTGGGGATATTTTAATCTTCTTGGCGTTGGGTTTTTTTCGCTTGTTAACAACCGCCAGAAATCTAACTATGTCCCCAAGCACCCAGAACAAAGGGCCCCGCAGGTTGTACTCGGTGACCAACCTCTTCACGATCACATCTATGGAATCATCCAGTCGGTTATTTAGAACTTTCATCGCCTTCGCATGTTTTTCGGAACTGGACTTCTTTTCTGACTTAACGGGCATATCCTTCTTATCGTCATCATAGAACTCCAACTTTTTTCCGAATGTTAGAGGGAGTTTAAGACTCACAATCTTTAACAACCCCCTTTCGTCAACAGTGGATGATTTTGAAAGATGTTTCAGTTGTAAATACTTATTTCGCATATGCCACTTGGTATTTTCACCAACCACACGCTCTTGCCCCCCGCATACGACAGTATCGCTGCTCACGTCAATACCCCCCGCTATAGTGTTGGACTTTTCCGATAAACTCATTTGCTTTGTATTATTGTTATTGAATTAAATTTCCTTATTGAATTTAATTCAATGGAGTATATAAATATATATAAAATATAAGTTCCAGTTTAAATTGGTACTTTAAAGACACCTGGTGTGAAAATTGAAAACACTCCTCAAGTATATAACAACATCAAAGAAACCTAGATTATAACAATGGACATCCGATCGATAGAGTTCACCATTTATGGTAATCTATTCAAATACATCGACATTATTGGGTTTACCCCGGTACTGGAGGACAACGGTGAAAATAATGTTGATGTGAAAAAGGAAAAGAAGGATCTGATCAAGACCCTCCAATTCTACTCGTACGTGAAAATCAAGGCCGTAAACAAAAAGGACGAGAACGATGTTATGTACGTGTTTCTGGTCAGCGACAGTACATTTGTGTCCAAGTCTTTGGAGTTTAAAAAGCTTTTGAATACAATCCCCGACAAGAAGGCACACCTTGTGATTGTCAGCAAGTGCGGTATAAAAACTCCCGTTAAGAAGTTCTTACTAAAGTACACAAAAAAAATGCTGTGGGTTAAAAATCTACTGTACGCGAACTTCAAGGTGGACGTTCGAAAGAACGTGATAGTTCCTTTACACAAATTGTGCACATTGGAGGAAACAAAGAAGGCAATGAAGGACAATAAGATTGAAACCCTGATGCAATTCCCAAAGATCAAACACTCGGACCCCCAGGTTTTGTGGGTTGGTGGACAACCAGGTCAGCTCATAAAGGTGGTTAGGCGCGACGTAACAGGGGAGGTGCTATACTACCGAGTTATTGTGTAATCGGTTTGTAAATTTTAGTAAGTAAAAAATATTTTTTACACAATCATACAATCAAACTGTTAATAATATCGTCACTTAGTCCGTCAGGGACATCGTACGCGGGCGGATACATTTTGTCCAACATTTGCAACTGCTCTCTTTCCGATAGGCCGTCCAACTCCCTGATCTGCCCAACAACCCTTTCAATAGTTTCTTGATGCGTTTGCACGAAACTCAAATTAGACTTTTCCTCCGGCATTTCCCAGGTTCGGGACTTTCTGCTGTACTTTTTTTGCCAAGAGTTTTTCTCCACTGGAATAATTTCCATCTTAAACAACTTGAGTGGCATCACAGCAATGGGTTCGTAGTTGTTTGTTTTGGTGAACTCCTCGAACTCGGTGAACATTTTGCATACACCCTCCGCGGCCGTATCGACGTTGTCCACAAACGTGGGCATGAAGAACTTGAGCTTGTGGCTGGCGGTGTCTCCCAGCAATAACTCGAGATCATCCAAAGAGCACTTGCCCGCGTCGATCCACTCCGTCTTGCCTACTTTGTGCTCCTCCTTGATTGCGTCGTAATTTGTGGAGTACACGTCTTCGTAAATGCATATGGCACACAGTGCCAATGGCAGACCCAAAGGTTTGTTTGGGTGGATGATGATATCATATTTCTCCGTGAATTCCAAATCGTCTAAGGGGCATCGTCGAAACAATGCGTCTACGAACAAACCCATATCTGCAATCGGTATTGTATCCAGTCCAGTGTATACTTGGGGTTTGTACATACGAGGTATTTTTCCGTCGGCGATGCGACGAGCAGCACTCTTGATCTCGATCAAAACGATCTTATCTAAAAAGTCCAGATAAACCAGACCGTCCGGAGAATACTTTTGCAAATCAATTGCTCCTGGTAGAGATCCCGTCTCGTGAATTTTACAGCACCACTTCTTCTCCAGTATGACAGTGACCAGGTCCTCGATAATTGAACCCCAGTATGTGTTGATGTTTCCCTTGAATGTGGTAATCCCCAGGTGGCCTTCTACCAACTCCCTAAGATTCTTGTACGGGTTCCAACCGGCGATTGTCCCCATCTCACTTCCACCGATGGAGAACTTTCTATCCTCCAGCCACTGTTTGGATCTCTGGGCTGGTAGGTACTTAAACTTGTCGATAAAGTCGCTTAGTATCTTCTGTTTTGCGATGCGGTTCATATCCGGCTTTTTAGATCTCTGTTATATAAGAACATTATTGTTCAATCTTTAATATGTGAAGGTTGTGTGCAATAATTTTCACTTAAACTTATAATAAACATTGAATATATATTGGGAAATATTAGCACCACAATGAAGAAATGCGATATCTGTACTGGAGAGTTCCCTCTGGATAAACATGATTTTGAAAAATGCTGTTCGGTGGACTACAAATGGGACTATAGACGGATGGACAGGAAGGAGTATAAGTTCATCGATCTGTTCTGCGGTATTGGTGCCTTTCACTCAGCGTTTACTAATAATACCACCGAAGATGTTAAGTATACGTGCGTTATGGCGTGTGACATAGAGAAAACATCGCAACTGTTGTATCACGAAAACTACGGCATCAAGCCAATGGGTGACATAAACAAAATAAAGTTTGAGAAGATCGAGGACTTTGACATTCTGTGTGCGGGGTTTCCCTGCCAGCCGTTCAGTAATGCGGGGAGTAAAAAGGGGTTCAACGATCCTGCCAAGGGCGGCCTTTTCAAAAAAATAATGGACATTGTGGACATCAAACGCCCAGGTACTCTGATTTTGGAGAACGTGAAAAACATCGTGAACATAAACAATGGTGATGTGTTCGACACCATCGGCCGCGAGATAATAAATAGGGGTTATATGATATCGTTCAAAGTACTCGACTCGAAATACTTCGGCAGTCCCCAGTCCCGCCAGCGGCTGTTCATGATCTGTTCATTGCACAACAGGTATGAGTTTTCGTTTGAGAGACAGAATATTGTCCCCGTGTCCACCATAATTGACGTGAATGAAAAAAATTACCTCGACTACAAGGACAAATATGACCTTAAGAAATGCAACTCGCCTGGTATGATGATGTATAAACTAATACACAAGGTGACCAAAAAGGGCGGGAGACAGGGTGAACGAGTTTACTCCGTCAACACTTGCGGGCCCACTATATGTGCGTCGTCCGGGGGGCCTGGCGGAAAGACGGGGCTGTACTACGTGGATAAAAAAATACGGAGGTTAAATGTTTCCGAATGTCTCCAGATGTTTGGGTTCCCGAAAACATTCAAAAGGACGACCGTGCTGAACGACGAGAAATTGTTATTCCACCTCGGGAACAGTATAGTTGTGAACGTACTTAACTCCATTATCAAAAATCTTCACCAGTAATGGCTTGACGGGTATTTTGGTGGGGACAATCTTAAACTGAAACTGGTTGGCACTTATATTGCCACCATCGCCGCCTTTACGCTGGAACGTCAAACACGGACCCAGTTCCAGAACAGTCCCCGACTTGCGTATTTTACATTTTTGTTTTGAGAAATAATCAATAAGATCAGACGTTTTCCACATCATCAGATACTGACGTTTCTGTTTTATCTTTCTTTTTTCCGTAGACTGAGATGCTGAACAGTTGGGGCTCATTTTCCTTTTCGTACCCCAGAAAGATCAACTCAAGTATTTTTAGTATGTTTTTGTCAAAATACCTCGTCACGATACACAACTACCTTTCGCTATAGTTGTGCCTGTTGAGTTTCACAACCTGGGCCGACCGATCACACATTTTTTTGTTTTTCTTATTTGGCGGTAGTTCGCACAGTTTGGACAGGCACGACAGAGTGTTGTTGTCCATAGGAATTTTAATGTGCAAATCCTTTATCCAGTGCCTGCACACCTGTCCGAACTGACCGACCTTTGTCTTCTTGTGCTGAATGTTGTACGACCACTGTATATCAGACTTTTTTCTGTCCTTGATCTTGACAGGGGTTAACATTTTTTTCACACCTCCCATTTTTTCTATGATTTCCAGACCGATGATGTTTAAAAACCCGACCATGAATTCCTCCTCTTCATACCCGTTGATGGCGGTCAGAGATCCCACGCTTTTTCCTATACGTGCCATATCCCATTTGTAGTCCACCGAACAGCATTTTTCAAAATCATGTTTATTCAGAGGGTACACACCGCAGCAGATCTCGCATTTCTTCATTCGTGCAGTTATACCATAACATTTGGACATTCAAATTTTAATACATAAGAGTAAGGGGGAAACCCCTTAAAAAGTTTTAAGAAACATTCGCAAAACACAAAATGTTACAGGCAATCATAGATGGTTAATCTGATCGCGTCTTAAAGCATTGTTTACGAAAAGCATACATCATACTATCAGGGACTTTTTTTTGCTGAAAGTTTTCAGCAGGCACTCCATTAAGCCTATTCCATATGTAATAAAGGCTATACAACCCGCACTCTGTGTCACTCTTTTGGTGTGCTAAACCACTTAAAACAACAACTTTGGCATTATGGTCTGCAGATTTTAAATTTTCCTCTGTTTTGATCAACCAGTCCTGTATTTGCTTGACGGGCTTGTTACCTGACGAGTTGAAGTACTCGATGGTACAGGGGTTTGTCTTAAAATCACAAAACAAAGAAAACCAATGGATGCCACCGCCTGTGCGGAAGTCTGTGTTCATAACCACACCGAATGTTTTATACCCAGTGGCCATAACATCTTTGGCCATATCTATTTTGCCCAATTGTGTGGGGGAGATCTTCTGGCCCTTTTTTATAATCCACTCGCCCGAGAAGTCCTTTTCTCCAGCGAAATCTATCATTTGAAAGTCCATATGGTAAAAACCTTTGTGTCTTTTTGTTAACTTCTTAAGCACATTGTCTATGTTCTCGTTGTTGAGCAACTTCGTGCTATTTGCTGGCCCCTCTGGTTTGATGCGATCGAGACTTTCCTTAACAATGCTTCTGATTTCCTCCTTCACGAAATGGGGGTCTTTCAAGACGCACTCCTCAGTGTTACACTTAAGGTCTTGTTTGACCGTGTCAACAATATCCTTCGCCGTTTTTAGCATCGTGGTGTCGACGTTCTTTTTCTGTAAGTGCTTCTCCATAGCCGCCACGGTTTCCTTTGTGGAGCACACGTTGCCAGGGATGTCCAGAGCGCACTCACTTTCCCCATCCTCTATCACCAATGTTACCTCCCCACCCTGATTTCCCCCTCGTGCTAATGATTTGGTTTTTGATCCATTTGACCTTTCTTGCTTTCCTCCAGATGTCGACATTGGAATTCTACGAGTATACTTTTTATATT
>Ga0213868_10001914_pt1 | contig 20100 bp, 13 predicted proteins | sample PICome_9_FD_160087 | JGI IMG/M metagenome (GOLD analysis project Ga0213868, IMG submission 160087) | Coastal seawater microbial communities near Pivers Island, North Carolina, United States - PICO127 | ecosystem: Environmental > Aquatic > Marine > Coastal | place: USA: North Carolina...
TTGCCATTCAACAACAAGCAGTCAAGTATACAGTTTGTTTCTCTCTCTTGCTATCTACTAAACAGATCCATCTATGAAAGTCAAATGTTATTTCTAGAGTCATCCTTTCATATTCCTAATGCAGTTGCATTATCTGTTTTGATACAAGTTACTGGCTGCAGACAATTCATCTCGTATTCAAAGGCGTGTCTGAAAAAAATGACCCTGTTTGTCCTGCATTTTATATTCCTTCTATTTCATCTTCTGCTGCTGCAGACCCATCTGTGTATGTAATTGTATTTACTTAGATGATTATTGGTGCATTCAACCTCCATGTGAGGTTTGCATCTTGCAGACTCCAATCATAGCTAGGTGGCTGCATCCATCTTTGGATGATTCTCGGGTACGAGGAGCGAGGAGCATTGTCACCTTGATTACACTGAGGAGACTGAAATTTCGTTCTCATCGAGCATCTTTTTTAGCGCGCCAAAATTACATAGCTCTAGTTTTTGGGCCACACCAAGGCCACGAAATCCGTGCCCTCTACGATCATCTTACACACACACATACAATTACTGCAGTTGCTTGGACACTCGGTATCTATCCAAACAACGGAATTATTGAAGAGTCTCGAATAGTCATTTTATTTAAGTTACTATGGGAGTAACTGCATCAAAAGCAAAATGTGATGCACCACCGCCACTTCCTCCTCCAGGAGGCATCTCCCCAACTCTTCCCCCTTTGGATTCAGAAGATCATGACAACAATGCAACTTCAAGCAATGTTTCGCAAAAAGCATCGGAAACAATCAGCAATGTCACTAGCAGCCAAGATAATTCAATAATTCTCAATCCAGGCCCGTACGAAGTTGCCATGGTCCCTTGTAAACGCCTCACAAACTTAGATACCTACTCAGGTTTCCGAGTGGACATTCAAAAGCCTCTTTCGCCATTTATGGTCGCAATTCACTCCTTTCAACTTGGAACTTCAACTCCAGATGGGATGAATAAAGGTTATAATTTCATCACTCAAGTTGCAGACGAAGAAGGAATTCTCATGGTCAATTTTGATCCATTTCGTCAGAGTGTCATGGGCCGTGTTCACAAGAGTCTATTGGCAGGAGCTGCCATGGCGAAGGTTAGTTGTAACATCTCTCCTGATGGAAGTAATGATCAGCTCATGGGCGAAATGGACATTGGGGGGGCTACATGGAGTGGAAATTTGAAATACGGAAGCATGGGAGGTGGAATCGTCCTAGGGATGAACTATTATCAGGCCATCACAAATAGATTAAGTATGGGTGGCGAAGGGATGTACATTGGTGTAAATGGAAATCAAATCACATCTTACACTCTCAAGTATGAATGTGATGCTAAGGGTGGTGATAGTGATGAAGGAGTAAGCAACACAGCTGGTAGTAGTACGAGTAAAAATCCTTCCAAGGTTCAACCATCCTCATGGTTTGGCGCACAACTAAGTCCAGCTCAAGGAATGCTCGGATTACATTACAAACGTATAGTAACACCGAATAGAGTCACTCTAGGAGCAGAATTGAATGTCGATGCTGCATTACAAAGTAATGTCAGTCTTGGCGGTGAATTCAACTTGACGAGAAGCAAAGTCAATTTCGCCGTAGATGGGACTGGAAAGATCCAAAGCTTATTAGAGGCTAAATTAGGGATGGGCCAAGGTGCACCCACTCTCAATTTCAGTGCTGAATGTGACTATGCGAGTGATTCCATGAAGTTCGGATACGGATTGAACATTGGTTAAAAATAGTAATAATGTAGCTACTTCTTTAGTATTTACGTTTTCTTTTTTTCGGAACTCAGGTTGGATCATTTTGAGTTAAATAGATTCCGTAGTTCTTACACCCTCCTTTGTTTTTTGTTTTTTTGGGAACTACATCTGAATGTCGTTTCATCGTCGCTATAATGATCTCTATTTCGTTTTTTCACAGAAATCAACGGCGACGGACTCACTGTATCTACATTATGAATATTACTATCATTTGCAGATACATGAGATGCAAGAGGTGGGCTCTCAAATACCAGGAGACTTTGACCTTTTTGATCTAATTCTCCAAGTTTTTGAAATGAAGGCGTTCGAGATAACAGCAGTGTTAAGTCATTCCCAGGAGAATGCTTCGTGTTAGAAGGCGTGATCAACGAAGATTGCATTCGATGCGATGTTGATGCGAGTATAATATTGCGACTGCTCTCGTCCAACTGACGTTTTAATTCTGAAATCTGTTGTTGAAACTGTTCATCGCGAATCTGGTACAGTTCGCGTTCTCGCCTAAGATTTTCTTTTAGGAAATCAAGAGAGATACTTGTGTCAGAGCATATATATTTGTCAAATGCTTTTTCACAGTTCTCACTACTATTTTTCCTTTTCGGATTGACTTTGCCAAATGAAAGAAGAACAAGTAACACTGCCATCAAAACGTAAACTAATAAATCATGTGATCGGAGGGATTCAATGAAAATTGCCCCCGAGTCTTGTTGTATGATATCCATTTTCACGAGCTCCAAGATAAAGTATTCTGAAATAACTTCGATGGTTGCCAATATTACAACAATCACTCTTGCTCGTCGTAATCTTCTCGATAAAAAACATGTTGTTATAACAACTGATAAAATACATGCGTATCTGAACCACATATAAAAGGACGCCACTAAATCTTTAACGTCATGAAATCTTTTCTGAAGTAACCGAATGCCGCTCATTTCATAAATTTCTTTCATTCTCTTTATGGTATCTTGCTGGACTAAAACATACTCCTGTTGCTGGGACAGGCTCCTAAGAATATCTTCCATTTCATGCTGCATGCTCCTTGAGAAATCTTTTTGAAGAGTAATGAGTTCATGTTGTTCTTTCATGTTCGTTTGTAATTCTTCTTGGATCTTGAATGATTCCTCCATCTTTTTTTGCATTTCAAATGCGCTTTGTTGAAACTTTGCGGTAGCTATTGTTTGCTCCTGAATTTTTAAATCCTCTGTCAATTTTGTACATATTTGATTCACATGAAGGAGAAATTTGGTATAAACTAAGAACGTTTCTTCACTCATTTTTGATGTGCAACTTCTAATGTCAATGTTTGAACCATTTTTGGTAGTGTAACATTCCAGAGGAAGCCCATTCCTTCCGCTATCGTCAAAGTGACACTTAGTCAGAGCTAAAGAGAAATATTTATTTGTTTCTGCTTCAAGGAAGGAGCAGAACTTTGCTCCCGAAGAAACTTTGGCTAAGGTAAATATGGGCTCATTATCATGATTTTCATATGGTACAGCTTCTAACGCATGGACCCAACATTGCGGTGACAGCTGTCGTATTTGATGATTTTCAATATCTTTGGTAAGATCTTTGATGATGAGCCCGGATTCATTTGCACTACGGGCTGAAACATAAGTGAAAAAAATCTTATTGCTGAGACATATGGTTAGGAAAAGAATGATGGATAGATGCATATTGTCCAAGAGAATGATTGGATGTTTTGAATCGTTTATCCTATCTGATCGGACAAGAGTGACTGATTTGGATCGATTTTGTGTGTGGGCAAAAATGGCTGTCTCTTTGGTGTCTTCCATGAGACTATTTTAGCCACAAATCTATTTCAAAATATCAAAAATGCCAATCGATTCTTACCCATCGAAAACAAGTGGAGTCGGTTTGATTTTAATACTTATTTCGACAGTGGTATTTGTTGTGATATTACTTTTGAGTTTATTTCTGAAGCGACCAAGGGTTCTGCGTCGTACCTCAACGTCAATGTACGCATCGATCATTTTGTACCTGTTGGCATCTAGGAAAGTTCCACTTGTTGAGAGAGAAATAAACGAAAGTGATCATCTGTGGATCGTTCGGGTTATTTTTGGGACTATCTTATTTATATCATCAATTATTAGTTCATGCGTTAACATAAGGTATGAGTTGTTTGAGAGGATTTTGACTAGGGGTACGCTTTCGCGTTAAAGAAAGTAGAAACAAAACTGAAGAAATGATATCATCATTAGTACATGTGGTTTCAAATATAGAATCTATTTTCATATATCATCTAGTCGTCCAAAATACTAGAGTATGTCCCTAATGACGGCCTACGACTTTCTTCAGTTTGATGCTGTGGTGCAGATTTTGCGGTGGAAACAAACGTTCTTCCATTATTATTGGCATTATTGACAGCAACTAAGCGCGGTGCTGATGCCGGGGTGATTGGTCGGACATTTCTATTAGGAGGTAAAGAATGGTCTGGAACATCCGAATATCGATTGGAATCACGCTGAAAGAACAGAGGACATGTACCCAAGGTACCATCATATCGATTCTTCTTCACGTCTACGAATTTCCTATCTGCATGTATAGGATCTTTTTGTAAAATGAGAACATTATCAGCTTCTTGTGTAGCTTTGGCACTTCCATAAACAGAACTCATTCCTAATTGTATACCCTCATCTTCCTTCCTTGGATGCACGACCAACGTAACGTGAACATTCTTCTCCGTGGCAAATTTTCTAAATTTCTCAATTGCAATATCTTGAATATCGTATTTATCGAAGCTCGAATTGTACTTCGATGAATTCCGAGATATCATGAATTGCATGTTGTCTAGAATGATGTGCTCTAAAAACAATAGCGTTAAACAAGGTCAAGCACTAAAGGTGCAATGATACTATGAAATATTGAACTTACCTACATCATGCACATAAGCAGCATACTCCATTGCATCAATAACATCATCTATGTCACTACCCCCATGAAATTTCATGAAGTAGAGAGGAAGATTCTCAAAACGGTCGGCTAGATTTTCAAGCACTTGTCTACGCTCATCCATGTTGACCGGAAGTGGCCCTCGAGAGTACTGCTTGATAAGCTTATTTAGAAGCCTCGTATTTTTGATCTCAAAGGAACCCCACAACGTATTGACATTATTCTCAGCGAAATCGAGAGACAGCTGACCAAGAAAAGTAGTTTTACCCGCGCCAGTGGAACCAGTTAAAACGGTCACCTCGCCTCTTCGAAAACCTTTCAATATCTTTGTCAACTCTGGTAGACTAGGCACTGGAACACCAGCGTATTGATCTGGATTGAGCATTTCATCCAACACTTGACTTCTAATTTCACTGAATGTGATAATACGATCATGGGGCAATACTTGAGCATCTAAAATCATAGCCTCAAGATCCATTCCTCGAAGAAGGGCTTCGTTGGCATCTTTAGGAGCGGGTTCTCCATCTACAGATGGCCCTGGTTGTATTAACAAACATCTATTCACACCAATCTTTTTTGCAAAGAGCTCAGCTCCTTCTCTACCAGGACCGTCATTGTCCATCCAGAGGTACACTTTTTCAAACTTTTCTAACATTGGTAAGACTTCCACCGGTAATGACCTGCATCCATTAGGTAGTGAAACAGATGGCCTACCGGTTGCTTGATATACTGCCATCGCATCATACTCCCCTTCTGTAAGGACAATTTCCTTGGAATCGTCCGGCACAGTGTGCCAACCGAAAAGACCCCAACCACCTCCTGGAGGGTCCAACCTCTGCCATGACTTTTGTTCTAGAGCCCTTGCTTTTAATCGTCTTGTCACAAAATAATCATCATTATTGGAAGTCTCCCCCTTTTTATTTCGATCCTTCCATTCACTGAAGTAGCTCCCTCTCAAGACTTCTTGTTCATGCACTTCACTTGCTTTCATGATCCACGGAAATGTAACACAATCAGCCTTGACCCATTTCCCATCGTTTCCATTCCCCGGAAAGTTATACGTACCCAGTCCAACTCCATACTTTCTTAGAGTTTGCTTCGTAAGACCCCTTTTATGGATTAAATAGTTCAATGCTGGATTCTCAGGTTTGTCAAGGAGCTCCGTTATGTATGCTGCTTGTAGTCGTTTCGAAGGCATTGGTAAAGGTGATTGAGTCCTTCCTTGTCCAGTCCGTCCCACAGATGATGAATATTGACTTCTAGTTCCACTTTGCATAACACGCACAGGATTAGGTATCGATGGCTGTCCTGAACTATCCAAAACTTCATATCCACCCAATTTCATCTTAAAGTCATACCAACTACCCTTGGAACCACAACGATGACAAAAGTAAGCTCCTCCTCCTATCTGAACATATAATTTGTACTGATTATCAGCCTTATCATAAGTTGGCTTTTCACAAAAGGGGCATTCACGAAGCACGACATGAGTGTTTGTAGTCCTTAGTTCATTCATGGGAAGGCCATGATTGGAGCAATATGAAGTTATCTGTTCTGCGGTGACATTAAGTGATTGATTATGCCTGGATACGAAAACCTTATTTCTGGTTGATAGTAGCATGTGCGTTCCAGGGCAATGTTTGGTCAAGCTAAGGCCTTTCTGATTCGGTGCATAATACGAAAATAGGGAAGGACTTCCCTTAGACTTGTTTGTATGATAGAAATTTGGAACATAACTAGTACAGTATGAAGCCATACATCGCTTCAATGATGATCGTATTTTTATACATGATTGTAAATTTATTTGCAACATGGTTGATGTGGTTCAGATGTGAAGAAATTGCGTTCAGATGGTAGACATGATATGTTTGGATTTGAAGAGACACAAAAAATGCGATTGGGTAGTTGGCGGCAAATCTAAAATTTGAATTTTTTTGGTTTTTAGCTTTCTCACCAATGAGCAATTTGGAAATTTGAGTTCGTTACCTCCCTAGCGAATGCGGATATTATGTTCGGACAAATAGGGTTCTCGTTTTTTTTCCCCGAAAAGGATCACATATCACATACATCTCACATCAAATACGAGTATCACATATCTCGCTCCATATCTCTTCTATATCATTCTTATACCTTAATCTTTAAATCTTCAACTTGAATTGGAGATTACATTGACGCATTTCGTGTTGGTTCGAAACTACTCCGTTCTAATGAAACGCATAGCCTCTTTTCTCGCCGTCATTGGCATTCAAATCTTTTTCTTCGGAAACAAGGTATGGGGCTTCTCGGCTCATTCATATCTCCCATCCGCCACAACTAACCGTCGTGAAATGGAACTTTCTATGTCCAGTGGTGGAGTGCCACGAAAATTAGTAATAGTCGGCGGTGGTATTGGTGGTCTAGCCTCTGCCTTTGACGCTCGTCATAACTTCAGACCCACTGATGAAATCACTGTTATTTCCGATCGGGATAAATTTTACTTTACGCCTTCGAACCCCTGGATAGCTACTAGAAAAAGGAAGCCAGAAGACATCAGTCTTGATCTCAAACAGATTTTACCTCGCCATCATGTGAACTTTGTGCATGGAAAGGTGTCGAATCTTGATACAAAGCTACAAGAGATTCACCTTGACAATGGCTCCAAGATCACATATGACTACATGATTATTGCCACAGGACCACGACTAGCTTTTGATGAAATTCCTGGTTCTAAAGACTTTGGTCTATCTGTTTGTACTACTCCCCATGCATCTCATGCAGCTGATGTTGTGGATACGCTTGTTTTAGATCCGGGTCCTGTGGTGATTGGTTCAACCCAAGGGGCCAGTTGCTTCGGTCCTGCGTATGAGTTTCTTTTCCTTCTTCATACTGAGTTGAAGAAGAGAGGAGGACAAGCGTTGCTTGATCAGTGCCCCATGACCTATGTAACTTCAGAACCATACATTGGTCACCTTGGGTTGAAGGGAGCAGGCGATTCTCAAAAGATATTGGAGGATCTGATGGCAAAAAAGAAAATTGAGAGCTATACAAACTGCAAAATCAATAACGTTGCACCAGATCATCTCTCTATCACAAAGGTCGATGAGTCCAAAACATTTCAACTCCCAAGTAAGTTGACCATGTTGATCCCACCATTCCGTGGCCATGATATATGGAAGAGAGTTCCCAAATTGACCGATGAAAAAGGAATGATTAGAATCAATGAATTTCAGCAATCCCCTGAATATCCCAACATATTCAGTGTCGGGATTTGCTGCTCTATCCCCCCAGTGGATAAAACGTTGGTACCAACTGGTGCTCCGAAGACTGGGTACCTGATCGAATCTCAAGGTACAGCAGCTGTATTGAACATCAAAACTATGATGGATCACGCTGAAAAGCATGAAGATGATGAATCTGCAGGTCTTCCAGAACTTTCTAATAGGCCATTGCTAAATGGTCTATGTATTACTGATTTTGGAGATGATGGTGCAATTTTCTTAACCCTTCCTCAGTATCCTCCTCGTCGAACAGATATTACTATGCATGGCAAACTTGCAGTAATGGCCAAGATTGCATTTGAAAAGTACTTTCTACATAAGATCGAAACTGGAGACACGGACCCATATTATGAAAAGTATATGCTTCATTTGATTGGAGTTGATAGGGTCACTTCCAAGAAGAAAACGAATTAAATATATATGCTCCACACTCTTACTTATTTGCTGATTTAGTCCATACTTGCTTATCGTAAAACTAGAATACTTTGAGAAATATATAATTGAAAATGCTATGTACACGTATGAATCCTCGAGCGACTACTCAAAGTGCCTTCGCTTGCGGATTCGGTATGACAAGAGTATGATCGTCTTCGACTCGTACTTCATAAAGCTTGTCGTTGTAGCGGTATCTAACATGAATATAAGGTGTTATAGATGATACGTCTGAATCACAATCACTAGAATTCATCATTGTTTCCCAAAGAAGTTTGATTGTCTGTATGAAAGACATTTTTTTAGTCCTGTCTGTATCCAGATTCATTTCCGAAGACATCATGCCTCTGAATGTAGATCTAATATCGTAAAAGCCTAGCATATTTCCAAATGTATGGTTGTTCCCATGTAGGACTAGTTGAGAGTCATAGACCCAAAACTGTAGAGCCACTGTCACATCAATCGAATCGCCATTTTCAATGGCATATATTGCATGTTCAATCAACAACCCACCATTCGTTTCTTCAGAACGCCGAATGGATTCGGCTTTCTTTTTCATAACCATTTGCTGGCGTTCCGCTTCAATTCGATTTTTCTTGGATTCATCCAATAGTTGTTGTTCTCTATGCAAGTAACGTAAAGTGTTTGAATCTTCCTTATTATGCGTAAATAGCGCCTCCCCAATAACGTTGTGAATGGTCTGACTTAAGATCCCAAAGTAAGCGCACCTCAAAGAGTAAAACATACTTTCTCGAAATGATGTACTTGGGTTCGATAGTAGAATCGGGATATCTAAACAAATGTCGCCCATTTGCCATTTCAAAATCCAAGACAAGCCTTCAAATGATGCATGACCAATACCGATACTAAATTTATGAAATTCTGAAATGAACCTCGTCACGAAAGCTTGAATCTGGAAATGCTGACGACTAAATGCACAAGAAACTTGGAATGCTGAAGATTGTTCTGGATTTGATTGTATGTAATCCAATTGAAATGGTAATTTGTGAAATGCATCTATATAGCAACTCAGTTGCGGAAGTTGATGGTTAATTTCATGCAGATACGAATGGGTCTTCAATCCCAGCTGCAAAACCCTGGGATTGTAAAATAGTTCTCCGTCACGTGAAAGAAAGTCATAACCTATATGAAAGTGGGATAATAATTTCTTCCGAAGTTTGGATGTCGTTAGAAATGATATAGCGGTCGCGTTACCTTCGTGACGAGGGTATTGTATCTTCACTTGAGTCTTTGTATCACCACGTTCATATTCCATACCGTATGAATTCTATATGAAAATTTATGAGACGCTATAAATTTGGAATAATAGTACATGCAAATCAGAATTTAAAAAGTGTACTTACATAGGATGAAGCATCTACAGTTCCCCAATCGTACAATAGACAAAGTCTATCTATAATACGATATCCCACGGTCATTTGAGTCGAGGCGAAGCCTTTTTGTTTCAAAAATACAGATTCTCCTTCAATCGTTGAAAACCATTTACTTCCAGCCTTTGATGGGATGGTCCAAGATAAATGAATGGAACTCTGTACCATTTCTAAACTCGCACCATCTTGGTCTGCATCGTTATGTAACCTAAAACCGAATCTAGCTGTACCATTTGTATCAAAATCTTGACTTATCCAACCATCCTCGTCTTTTATCCTGGGAGAAGCATGAAAGTCACTCGGCAACGTTGCTTCACAACCTGAAAAGCTCCCAAGCTCCTGACTAGCAGAAATTGCACTGGTCCAACTGGTCTTCAAATCCTTGAACGATTCCTCCCGTTCACTTAGACGCATCCTTTCAAGACTGCTTATTTTATTATAATACGAATTATTGCGAAATAAATCGGATTCCATAACTATTCTCTAGAGAGATGATGACAATATTAACAGGTTTATTGTGTAATTGTGTATTTTCCTACTACTTGTTACCTGCAACGGTACTGCGGTTCAAACTTATTATTCCGTGTGTATCTACGTACGAACCACAGAACAGAGTGAAAACGTTTGATCTCTGCTAAAACTACTTAGTATCTACTATATGAGTATGTATTCCAAACATATTCATATGCAAAAGACTTATCTTGTACGATGATGTCGTTTCCATTCATGCGGTTGTTGCTTTTGCGTCTTCCACCCTTGAGATTTGTCTCCTTTCTTTTCATAATTGGCTTCCCTTTTAGCATGTTTGAAAACTTCCGTTATATCACCCTTACCAGCATCATCCACCAAAAAATCATCTTCTGAATCATCATTATTATTCATGTGATTCGATTCATTTCGCTGTTCGTTGGATTTGCCTACATGTACTTTATCGTCGTTATCATCCTCTGAATCACTACCATCCGAATCAGAGCTACTGCTATCACTTGAACTATCACTTGAACTATCACTACTGGAGCTATCACTTTGACCAATGGTAGGCACCTCTTCAGCCATATCACCATCAGTCTCAAGAGTCTTTTCCGATGGATCATGAATACCATCATGCCCTCCTTGATTCTCATTATCATCCTTATCATCTGTTTCAAACACAGATGAAGTTTGTTGGAAACGTTGTTCGTTTTGTATCAATTTCACTTTTTCTAAATCTTCGTCATCCATGACGATATTCTTCATGTCCACCACAAAATTCTTGGCTTTCAATACCTTCATATTCACCCATGACTTGGTACAGTCAACTTCACCAGTTTGGATTCCATGTATAATCTTTTGACGAATCCGTTCCCGTTTGTTCCAAGTTGTTTCGTCATCTACAATCCGAACACCATTGTTCGCAAATAAGGCGATGTATTTTTCATCCTTGGGATAATACGCAACGTACAATTGATCCATGCATATTTGTTCCAATTGTTTGGTGTATTTCTCTACATCCTTCCTATCTACATCAGCCTTCGCATCATCTATTTTTTTCAGTACCTTTTTTTCCATCCGAGTCAGTTTTTGTCGTTCAAAGAATTTCACTTGGTGGTATTTTACTGCAAGTTTTCGTTCTAGTTCCTTCTTTTTGTTACATTTCATTTGAATTTCCAGTTGATGTATATCATCCTTTAATTTTTGTTTCACTTCTTCGTCCGCGATTTTATTCATGAGACGTTGCTTGGATCGAATTTGAGATTTTATGGATCCTTTTTTGTTGGCATTTTGACTCTTGCCCTTTCGCCAGGGTTTCAGTTTTGGATCACGACCTTTTGGTTTAGAAGATGTCATACTGCGTGGTCACTTTTAAGAAATGAATATATTGATGCGGATTTTGAAAAGAATAGATAGATTTCTTGCTTGCTTTACATAGTGTAGGCAGTTATCAGTTATCCTTGATTTTGTATTTTGTATCATTTGACTGGTTCCGGACGATCGAAGGTATTTATTAATGTAGTTCTCAGGTAACTAGTACAGGTTCACATCTCATCCCACATTCCACATCCCACATTCATAACGTAGTTTGAAATCCGTCCGTATAAATGCAGATGTAAAGATAAGATACCAACACCTTCATTATTCGAAGCAATACGTCAATTGAAACAATGCCCCAAGATGAAAACAGCCATCTTCATCAGTTAAAGTCAAGTCCCTTTCCAATCCCGTCACTTATGGGGTTCTCACCAAAAGCTACAAATTCTGCTGCTACAAGTAGGAATCATAATGATAAACACACTCCTCCTAGAAACGATGATCACTTTGATACATTTCAAAATTCTTTATTATTCAATCGGCATTTGTCTTCGCAAGATCCAGAAGACGACCCAAAACATACATTACGAATGAAAAGAAAACCAAGGAAGAAAGTCCGATTGGAACATCCCATTACGGGAGAAGTCATTTATGATTTCGTCGAGACAGAACAAGAGAAACAGGAAAGGATACAAAGAGGAAAAGATTTAGCAAGGGCACTTATACGGAGAAATGCAAGAATTCAATATGATTTGAGAGGGGAACAAGATATTGCTGGAGCTATTCATTATTTGGTGTGTAGTACTACTTCTACTACTAGTACCAGTCGTCGTCATAGCAAATCAGAAACAAATGAACAAGGAAATTGCAATGTCGTACTGAATCAAGAGTTTATTCATGCAATAGAGAATCTCTCGTCCTCAGATTCATCCTCTTTGAATGATTCTTTGGATGATCAAGATTCTAATGACGACAATGACGGCGGTGATGATAACGACCCTAGTAGTCATTCCGAAAAAAATCAAAACGACAAAGAAGAAAATGATAATCACAATCCTCATCTTCACCAACGCGCTTCATTCCATACATCAAATCCAAAAGAATTACAAAAGAAGGATCCTTCTTCTGCCCCATTGTTACCATACCAATTAGAAGGATTGATGGCTCCTACGAACAATAAGTTTGACTATTCAAAATTACTAAAGAAACATAAATTAGATGTTGGACCATGGAACGATGTCAGCGGTTGCGAAGAGAATGCCAAGTATTTGGATGACTTACAAAGAATTAGAGGAATTCACGGACTTTGGAGTGAAGCTAAACCACAACTTCATTTACAAATCACCAAACGTCCAAATCTTGAAATGCTGACCAAATCCATCATTTCCTCTTCCAAGATTGGAAAGTTATCGGATAATAAACATGATTATCATTGTCAGTCATTGATATTCAAATCAGGAATAGCAAAGTACTTTTTGAATGAATTGAGTCATGTACACACACTTTTCTTTCAATCTAAAGAAAGAAACTTGGGACAATATTTGGATGCTCTTACTTGTACTTTATCATCGGCGGATAGTAGACAGATCATATTGAGAACTTGTTATGAATTTGCTACGAATTTGGAGTTGTGGAATGAAATCAATCCACGGGTGCAAAGTTTACGTCATGCATCAATGGGACTTTTGAGTCGTCAAGAATACATGCTTTTTAGGCACGAATTACTATCGGGCAACGGACAAAGTATAACGGGATACGACAACGAGGAAATATTTTCTAATTTACATCTGAGACTTGTGGGTTGGCGTAATTTTGTATTGAAATGTTTAGACTGCAAAGAAAAAGAAGCGAACCTGAAAACAGTCAAAGGGGGCAGAGAAGGAACACGTGATATGGACTGCGAATACATTCCAAATTATGAAAATAGATGTGGTCAGTTGTACGATAAAGTCATTCATGAATCATCGATAGATATCGATTCCATGAACTTGATATTAGCTATTATGTACGGATTAGTATGTGGGAGACTCACAGATGTCTCCAGCCGTTCTCAATCGGACCAGAAAACAATCGCGACGTTGATTCGGAAAACTAGACTTGATATGGAACAGTTTTTAGATCACCTAATTAAGATTGGCTGCCGTGATGAGTCATTTGATACCAATCCACTGAGAAAGAATTTATCAAGTGGCCCACTTGCTCATGCAATTTTGCATCGTCAATCTAACATTGCCAATACCAGGACAGAATTACTTGAAGTGAAATTGGCCAAGCATGAATTTCAAAATTCAAATTACCAAGATGTGTCAAAGAAAATGGTTCTTCATGGGCAAGTGTACCTCAAGGATACTAGAGTTCGAATATTTCATAGAATTCATATGACTACGGCCATTGCGACTCTTACGCAGCACTTACCGTCTTATGCTATCAAAGTATTAAAGCGACCAGTATTTGATGGAAGTTTGAAGGAAGCCACACCATTCGATCTTGTTCGAAAAGCGTTATCCAAAATGGAACAAAAGGAAGACATCAAACATGGATTTCAAAACAGTTATTCAGTCTCAAGTAGTGAAGTTCATGTCAATGAGCTAATTCGATATTTTCAAGAGTCAGCGGATATATTCGGTTCACTCCTAAATTATGAACACGACGATCTATTCGAATGCCGTTGTTGGTACACTGCGGTGCTTGTCGGTCTTCTGTGTTTAGCATCTGGGGTTCACATAGGTCAGGAAGTTTCACCCGCTCTTCCTCCTGCTAAAGACAATATGCTGAGATTGTCTCAATCGGATCAGCAACGACTTCGACATAAAGAATATTGCACAATCCGTCTTCAATGTGTTAGAGCTGTTGGTTCATTCTTGATGATACGGGAACGAGAAAAAGGCACCAGCATTGTATATAAATTTCATCTTTCCACAAAAGCGCTTCTTGAATGGAAGCAAGCGTCTTGTTTGTTAGCTATGAGACCTTATTTAAATTCTTCAGATGCATTTTATAAATTGAAATGTTTGCACGCAAGTCACTGCTATGATTTGGCAAGAAGGGAAGTATCACCTCAATATTTTCCAGTCATTTTGGATCTATGTTCCAAGCAGTTGATCTCAAAGCGTGAGTTATTGTCTTTACTTGTACTATCTATTGACAAGAAACCGTCCGATGCAGAGAACTGGTATCGACTAGCTGGATTTCTGTATGCGACCAAAGATTGCCATATTCATGACATGTACCATAACCGTTGGGGAGAAAGGTACGCGTCACTATGGAGTGAAGAGGGTTTATTCGCATTCCCATCCTGCGTATTATATTCTGAACCGAAGACGAGCAGCAAACAAGAGATGATTCGAATATTGGAAAAAGAAGCTAGTGCTTACTCGGCTATCGGAAAAGCAATACCTTCTTTTGAAAAGTCGAGATTGGTCTCCTGTAACGAATCGTTTTTTGCAAGAATAAATCATGAAATATCTCGTGATGTAAGCAACTTGGAATGGATGTGGCCACGAGATGAACCATGTTTTGACGATGCTGAGGATTATTTGGACCTGGTCGATGAAGACTCTGGAAAGTACGTATCATTTGAAAAGGATGTGCCATCGATCTCGAGTTCCTTTAAGGGCTTTGACATGATGGGATCGCTAATAAATTTGAAGCCTCCTATTAGGCTCATCATGAGTAAAATTATGGTGGCATGTTACTTCAACCGAGGACTAGGTGTAAACGATGACACCATGTTACGTGCTACTCGCGCGATCCGTTTTATGGTACAGTTATGCATCCAAAACAATGGCATGATTGATACCAAAAGATCGGAATTTATGTCATTGTGTATGTTAGAGAATCTCACTTGGAGTAGAATAAAGATTACATCATTAGTCAAAGAATGGCAAAATGATAGAGAGCGTGAAATTCTGAATCTACAGAAGAGAAGAAGCACGAATTCCACAATGTCATCATGGATGGATCAAAACCATCTCTGTTCATTCTGATGGAGATGTCGCTCGTTTCCATCCATTTATGATGAAATTTCCGGAGTTCGGTTTGTGTTTCTAAGTCTACCGATTTTTCTATATACAGCGATATCACCATGTAAGAAAGATGTGATCCATTACCAGTGCCTGCTTTGAAGGATTCTTTTATTTTGAGGTTAACTGTTATTTCTACAGATGCAACCATAATACTTAGACACACTTTGTACAAGTACATGTCATATCGGAATATAAAGCATACATATCTGGTGCCAATTCATTGAGGATTTCCCTGTAGTAAGTCAAGGAGGCCCTATTGACTCATTCCCATCTCATAATTCATCGACGAATCAATCAATCGATAAGAAAATGTACAAGAAAGACATAAGCAGAAACTCCTTCTAAAGATTTATTTCTAACTATATTGTACATACTTATTCTATTAGTTGTAATAAGTAGTCAAGAGAAAATTCCATCTTTTCAGTCATTTGTCATTGTTTAGCACAGCGCACAGCCACACAAAAGATTCCCCAAAATAATCGTACTTTTGTAATTTGTAACTGAAAAAGATGAAACATGCACATCTTGAAACACAAAAGTAATAAAAAAATCTGCCATTAACGCACATTGACACACTTGGAGAGAGTTTGTAAAATTTTTATTTATTAAATCTATTCAATCAGAGGTCCATGATTCTCTCTCGTCACTGGAGCAGCAGCAGCATATCTCGCTTCCGCACAACATGCTTCTCTTACCAGACGATTCCCCATAAAGCGACACGCGTCTTCAAAACAGCTGTCGTTCCACATACGACTGCAATATCAAAACCTTCCTTACTTCGTCGATCATGGAATTCCATGAAACAAAACCCAATTGAATTCGCAACAATTCCAGTCGTTGCGGCATTTGTTGGGATCTCTACCAATTATGCAGGTGTACAAATGTTATTCTACCCCATTGAATATATCGGAACCGATACTGTTAGATTTGATAATGCGCCATATGGCATCTTTGGATGGCAAGGAGTCGTGCCAGCACGAACTGAAAAAATGGCACTCAGACTGGTGGACATTGTCACAAGGAAACTTCTTTCCCTTCGCGAGGCATTCTCAAGATTGGACGCAACACAATTTTCATCCATGCTATTAGAGCCGGTCTCCAAAGCTATACATGAAGAATGTGGGGCCCATTGGTCAATCTTATTGAAACCAATTCTTCCAATGATACTCAAACGAGTGATTGGAAAGTTACAGAATGAAATAGACAATGTCCTAGATCTTCCAACATTAGTGTTGAATGCTTTTGTGCGAGATAAAGTTGTATTAGTAGAATTGTTTCAAAAAGTGGGACATGTTGAACTTGACTTTCTTGTCAAATCTGGATTTGGTTTTGGTTTCTTGTTGGGTTTACCACAGATGATGTTATGGTCTATTATTCCCAAACCATGGACTTTACCAATGGCAGGTGCCCTTGTGGGGTACATAACAAATTGGGTGGCAATCAAACTTTTATTTGAACCCGCAGAACCTATAATGGTAGGTCCATTAACAATACAAGGATTATTCGAAGCCAGACAACATGAAGTCTCTGATGAATTTGCTCATTTTATGGAGGCACGCGTATTATCATCGTCCATGCTCCTTGATGCATTGGCAAATCACAATGAAGATGAATTATTTCAATTTTTAAGAAAAGAATTGCCGTATCCTATTCCTGAGAGGATAATAAAGTGTGCAATCAAAGCCATTCGAGATGTGGCATCAAACCCGCATCAATACAAAGAAATTCATACGTATATGACCGACAAACTTGCCATAGAGGATACATTGGCACGTCGTTTAAAGAAACTTGATCCAAAGAGTTTTGAAGATTTACTCCATCCAGTATTTCAAGAAGACGAGATCATTTTAATTGTCGTTGGGGGAGTGCTTGGAGCAATCGCGGGTATTGTTCAAACGAAATTTACATTTCAGGGTACGAATGCCCGGATGAAGGCAGGAAGTCTCTTGGTCGGTTCATTGATTGCATCCTACGGATTTTGGAACATGTCCGGTGCGGAAGTTTCTTCAGGAAACGTCCATAATAATGCTTCTTTGTATGAGCCAGTCATCGACAGAGTTCCCACAAAACTTCGTCGACGGGTAACCATTGTGAAAACTCCTTTGGATTGAATGTATTGTATGAACATATAAAATTAATGAATGCGGAATGTTGGCGTATGTACATAACATGTAAAACACTTATTTCTATGGAAGCTTACTGTCCAGTATTTTCTATGTAAGTAGGACTTTAGGAAAAGTATTTTCTTCCAATAACTCGAACCCTTTGATCAAAGTCTTTGCTAAGTATGGGCATATCATAACAGTAAAATGGATTCATACTTAATTTGACATAAAGTTCATAAACTTCCCCAAAGAAAGTTCGTAAGTTTTCATCGGATCTCCCAGTGTGTAACATCATGAGTTTGATATGCCCAGCAGTAAGAAACACGGATACAATTTGATGATTTACTTTGTCGACCGTTTTGAGGTACATATTAGGACTGGTCCATGCAGCTTTGTCCACTAGATCTAAAGAGGAATGCATGACAAAGTAATTTTGTCGTATAATGGAGTCAGGTACGGGCGCCGTTCCACCTGTTGAAAATTCTGCTGAATAAAGAGGTTCATTTCTACCCACAATTAGAAACAAAAGCGGCGACGATTGTGTTGTCGTTGCCATGGTGATGGAGATAATTTGAAATAATCTTTAGAGATCTCGGATCTCGCTCTGTACTGAATGACTCTTTTGGGGCTGCTCTGCTGCTCTGCTCTCTGGGCTCTGGTGCCCTCTGGTCTCTCGAGGCTCTGGGTAGTTTTTAAAAAAGAACTAACCCGGTCTCTTGTTTTTAAAAACACAATGAACGAACCAGAAAAGGAGAAAACTTACACTGAATCCTTTCACATCTTATTTCCGAGCTAAGTAGCTAGACGAAGAGCCAAAAGTAGAATATGGAGAAATGTGTAAAACAAAGTGATGAATGCGTCTCTTATGTCAAGGAAACTATTGATGTTCTCTAATGCACTAAAATTGGGCAGAGGTTGATTAATCGAAAAAACCAACCAATCATTCACATTCATTCTCGTTGTTACAGCATAAACATGGCTAATATGTCTGGGATCTAGGATGTATTTCAGCTTTGAAAAATATCTTTTCTTAAACAACTCTCGATATGACAGAGAACATTAAATATAATGCAACGGTTAGCAAAAGTGTCGGTATTGGATTTTTCGTGGCGACCATCATGATCCGTATTATCGTGGATTGAATTGGGCGACTCTTCAATTTGATTGCATACGACTGTGCAGATTCGTCTTGCGCGTGTAAATTGGTTAGATTCTGCATCACATCATCTTGTGCTGCACTCAAATCGTCTTCGTCATGAAATATTCCATCTTTAATCATTTTTCCATGATCAATATAATCTGTTTTCCAATGTCTACTTGCTAATGCTAATTGTCTTCTTCTTTTAATAGAAGCATCAATACCACCAATTTCATTTGCAGTGGTTAACATATGCATTCTTAATGCATCAACTAAGCTCAAAATTGTCCAACGTGGTGTCCATGTCTCTGGATGGAATGCTGATGCTGATAAACATATATCCTCTCCGGAAATAAACCTTCCACTTGGAGTTAGCATTTGAATTCTAGGGGGAGAAAGAGGATAATCTTTCGGAAGTAATATTCTTCCATGGTAAACACCCTTAGAATACACTGAACACGAAGGGCCTTTTACCGAAAAGTGCCATCTCAACAAGCTCTTCCCCCATGGCCCAATTCTAATATAATCATACTTCAAATATTCTTTTACATCATCATGCATACTTTTACCAGAAGCTGATCTACCTCTAATCGTAACAGTCTCTCCCTGTTGCCAATCATATGCAATACCAAGCTTTACAGCATCTTTCCACTCCCGCTTGATCCTCCGTAGACTTGCACCATCTTTTCCATCACTTTGCTTCTTGGACGCATTGGACTGCTTCTTGTTTATTTGTTTCACATTTTTTAAAGATTGAGCAACGATGCTGTCATTACAGATTAATGTTTTATCTTTGACAATAGTAGAATTGCTGGATTCTATAAACCCTGAATTGACAATGTCATTTAAATCATTTGTACCCTCTTCAGTCCCTCGAGAAAAACTAGCAGACTCTATGCTATTAATTGTTGGATGTTTGATAATAGTAACCTTTTTTGACTTCCTCCTTTTCTCCGAATAGCGCGACGGCGATTGATTTTCATTATTACATTCTCTATTATTCCTTCTGAGTTTTTGTGAAGAAAAAGAAGAAGAATCAGACGATTCGTCTTTCCTGTAATGATGTCTACTGTGATTATTATCGTTACCACTAGTTAAATGAGGAGTTACGCCAGCCAAATTCCACAAACACACCAATACTGTCATCAACCTGCTTCTTGAATGTAAAATCATCTCAAAAAGTCACATAAGTTTCAGATTGCAAATGAAAGTCGAAATCAATTGGCGTGAGGTGTAGGATGGTACATGGTACGTACGACGTACGAATTATGATGGACC
>Ga0213868_10001916_pt1 | contig 20081 bp, 23 predicted proteins | sample PICome_9_FD_160087 | JGI IMG/M metagenome (GOLD analysis project Ga0213868, IMG submission 160087) | Coastal seawater microbial communities near Pivers Island, North Carolina, United States - PICO127 | ecosystem: Environmental > Aquatic > Marine > Coastal | place: USA: North Carolina...
TGGCGAGGGTCCCGAGCACCAGCAGCAGAGCCAACCAGACCAGGTGGGCCAGCAGAGACATCCCTACTCCTGGTCCGGCTTCTTGCGAAGCGACGAGAACACGCCAAAAAGTCCATACCCCAGAAGGAGGACTGTGGCGATGGAGGCGAGCAAGGGATCAGCCTCAAATGCTTGCTCCCGAATAGTCACCCACAGAGCAATGGAGAGCACACCGGTGATGAGGAAGGGGTTCTTCATGGTCTTAGCGTAATCCGGTCGGCACGAAAACCTAGGCGAGGACTATCGCCTTACCCGGGTTCAAAATTCCCTTAGGGTCAAAAGCTTCCTTGATTTTTGACAAGAGCGTCAGATTCGTTGCGCCCAGTTCAGGCAAGAGCCATTCCCGCTTTAATACGCCGATTCCATGCTCGCCCGTGAGCGTTCCGCCCAAATCATGTGCTGCCCAAAACATCTGGTTCATGGCCTCTTTTGGAGCCCCACGATCAATAACCTCGTCTGGACCGAGAGCCAAGATGGGGTGGAGGTTTCCATCGCCTGCGTGAGCAATCGTGTAGATGTCGACTCCAGTGTCCTCACCGATTCGAAGAATCTCTCCCGCCATTTTCCCGAGATGCTTGCGCGGAACACCCACATCCCCCACAAAGGCGGTGCCTCGGCGTCCAATCGCAGGAATGGCGTGACGGCGAGCCTCGACTAAGACCTCCGATTCCTCCGGGTCGGTGGTCATCGTGAAGTTCGCGGTGAACCCGGAAACAACTTCCCTGATGACCTCCATTTCTTCTCGCGAACCGTAACCGTCCGTCTGAATGAGAAGCATCGAACCCCCTGTTTTGCGGTGTTCGGTGCCGTTCTCATCGTCCAGTGCCTCAAGTGTCTTGCCGTCCATCAACTCGAGAATCATGGGTTGGACTCCCGAGCTGACAATTGCGGAGGCGCACTCAGCCGCCACAACTACGTCGGCACAATAAGCCGACAGGGTAGAAACGTTCTTGGGCTGGGGTCGAAGCCTCAGGGTCGCTTCAACCACTACTCCCAGTGTCCCCTCGGAACCAATCATGAGGGCGGTGAGGTCATAGCCACTGACGCGCTTGATGGTAGATCCCCCTGTCCTGATAATCGACCCGTCGGCCAAGACAACTGTCAAGCCGAGCACGGATTCTCGCGTGACCCCATATTTTGCACAACGCATTCCCCCGGCATTAGTTGCAATGTTCCCGCCTATGGAGCAGTAGGTCATGCTGGCCGGGTCGGGTGCGTAGAACAATCCATGAGGCGCTGCCGCCTCACTCACCTCAGAGTTCAAGACGCCCGGCTGGACGACGGCCAACTGTTCAAGCGGATCAAGGTCAAGAATGCGATTCATGGACCCCAGGTCCAGAACAATTTCTCCTCGCGAGGCCGAAGATCCACCCGCCAGCCCCGATCCCGCACCCCGGGTAACCACAGGGATACACTTCGCGGAGGCGTAGTGGAGAGTGGCCACAACATCGTCGATACTCGTAGCCACAACAACTCCATCGGGTAACGTCTCGGGAACGTACCCCGAACGATCGGTATGAACCCGCTCAATCGAGCCCAGATCGCGGAGAAGTAAAGGCTCGGTCATAGTTTCACCTCACCCGCCAACGGGGACGCCAGCCAATTTCCCGTACGCGGAGTCTGTCAAGAAATTGTCATAACTCTCTGCAGTCACGAGGTTCATCAGCAGTTCTCGAGCTGTTGGGCCATACAGTTCGTAATGCTCTGGTCCGAGCTCCGCCTCAAGGACCGCAGCCTGCTCGTCAATGATTTTCTCAACCAGGCCGACGGTGACGGTTTCCCCCGTGTCCGAGGTCACCACGCCCTGCCGAATTTGTTGCCAGAGCTGAGAGCGGGAAATTTCAGCAGTCGCAACGTCTTCCATCAGGTTTCTGATTGCCGCGGCTCCACTTCCACCCAACCAGGCGGTGAGATACGCGAGACCCACATACACGTTGGACTCGACACCCGCTCGTGTTACGGAACCATCGGCTTTCGCAACGGCTAAAAGATCCTGGGGGCCCACGGAAACTTCCTCACGCTGGCGGAAGACTTGGTTCGGGTTATCACCCAGAACCTCAGCAAACGCCGTCGCACAGATTTCCACCAGATCCGGGTGGGCCACCCATGACCCATCGAAGCCGTCCGCGGCTTCCCGCTCTTTATCGAGACGCACTTTTTCAAGTGCCTGCTGCGTTACGTCTGGTTCCCGTCGATTCGGAATTGCCGCCGCCATGCCCCCGATAGCGAAGGCTCCTCGTCGGTGGCAGGTGGCCACGAGTAGTTCTGTGTATGCCCGCATGAAGGGTTGCGTCATCGTCACGGCAACCCGATCAGGCAAGACAAAATCAGAGCCTGCTTCGCGGAAGTACTTGATGATGCTGAACAGGTAATCCCAGCGTCCAGCGTTCAAACCGGACGCGTATTCGCGGAGCTCGTAAAGAATTTCCTCCATCTCAAACGCCGCCGTAATGGTCTCAATCAGGACAGTGGCGCGAATCGTTCCGTGCGGGATACCCAACGATTCCTCGGCAAAACTGAAGACTTCTGTCCAGAGGCGAGCCTCACGGTGACTCTCCATTTTGGGAAGATAGTAGAAAGGGCCTCTGCCTTTTTCCTCCAGGAGGGCGCCATTGTGAAAAATGTGGAGGCCGAAATCAACGAGTGCACCAATCGCGGACTCACCTCTCCATTCAAGGTGAGCCTCCGGCATGTGCCAACCGCGCGGCCTCATGACCACTGCAGGTGCGTTGGCGTAGTCCTTCACCGAGTAATTTTTGCCCTCCGGACTCACAAACTCGAGTGACTCCCGGGTCGCATCTCGGAGCGAGACCTGCGAATCGAGGAGGTTCCGCCAGGTTGGAGTGCAGGCATCCTCCAGGTCCGCTAACCAGACTTTAGCTCCCGAATTGAGAGCATTAATGGCCATTTTGGCGGGTGTGGCAGGGCCGGTGATCTCTGCACGCCTATCAATCAAGGCTGGTGGCGCAGGCGCCACCTTCCAGTCACCAGCGCGAATGGGTGTCGTCTCGGGCAGAAAATCCAGCGTTCCTGACGAGAGAACCTGCTCATACTTGTGTGCTCGCGCTGCGACGAGCGAATTGCGAGTGGCAGCAAATTTTTCGTGAAGACGTTCCACGAATTCGAGAGCAGGCTGACTAAGAACCTCCTCAGCTCGTGGAAATGGCCGTTCTACTCGTTCTTTCACCGCGTCACCTGATTTCCCGCAACCGGAGCTTGCTTCAACCCCATCAGCTCTATCGTGGAGTGACCTGCTTGGATTTTCTCGATCATCTCTCTCTCTTGAGCTTCTCTCTCCCCTGCTGCTTGGAGAACTGTGTCAAGTTCAAAGGCCTTAATCACGACGACACCGTCACTATCTCCGACGACGATATCCCCAGGATCGATTTCCGCACCATCCCAATGCAAAGTGTCCCCCAACGAACCTGGGTCAGATTTCAAGGTGCCCTGCATAGAAATTCCGCGGGCATACACCGGGAACCCTAATTCCGCTATTCGGGCTACGTCACGCACCGAGCCGTCGACAACAAGCCCGGCGATTCCTCGTGTCATCGCCGCTATCGTCAGGATTTCACCCCACACTCCTGCCTCGAGGAATCCCCCACACTCCACAATCAGCACATCACCGGGTGACGCAAGCATCACGGCGTGGTGAAGAGCAAGATTGTCCGCGGGTCGAGCGTGAACGGTGAAGGCGGTACCCACGAGGAATCCGGCGCCTGGGACCGGTCTGATGTCGTGAGGAAGGGCGCCGTGCTTTCCCTGAGATTCATACAGAGTTGCCGTGCCCAACCGCTCCAGAATCTGACGGGTGGATTCTTCCAGCACAATTCTCCTTCGGGTAAGTGTCGCTCGAATACTTGGCTAGCGAGCTAGACCAAGAGAAGAGTTTCTCCCCTTTTTCAACACCCGCATATTGGGGTTGTCCCAGAAAGTTACCTTTCTCTCAACCCAGGCAACCAAGGAAAACAGCAGGATTCCGAGGAGACTCAAAATGAAGATCAAAGCGAAAACTCGGTCCAAAGCTAACCTCGTGGCTGCAAGTCGAATCTGTTCGCCGAATCCGATACCGCCACCGATAAATTCGGCCGCCACCGCACCTGTCAGTGCCGCCACAATCGCGATCTTAAGTCCGGCAAAAATGAAAGGCAAGGCTCTGCGCATCTTGAGCTTCCAGAAAACGTCCCAGGCCTTGGCTTTCATCGACTTGAAGAGCTTCAGCTCGTCTTCAGTAGTCGCTGCCAATCCTGCAGCAGTTCCGATGATGACGGGAAAAATCGACATAAAGGCCGCCAGCACAAATTTGGACGTTATCCCAAATCCGAACCACGCAATGAAGACGGGAGCAAAGGCAATCTTGGGGGTTGCCTCCAACGCAGCGAACAGTGGCATCACTGCTTTCTGACCAAACTTCGTCTGGCCAACCCAGAGGCCAATGACGAAACCGAAAGCACAGGCAAGACCGAACCCGACCATGATTTCTTGAATCGTAGTCCAGAGCTCCCCGGCGAGGAACTCTCCGGGAGCCAGTTGCTGGAAAACAATAACGAGCTGATCGAAAACATTCATCGGCGAGGGCAAGATAATGATCGGAATTCCTCCGACGCGGACAATCAGCTCCCAACCCAACAACACAGTCACGACGACAAATGCCACGGCAATCGCCTGTGGAAGAGAGTTAAACCAACGACTGATTGCCATCACTGTGTTGACGACTGGTGAGGGAATAATCCCCTTCTTCTTCTGCGGCGTTGGCTTAGTCATCATTGACTCCATGTCCCTTGTTGAGTGCGGTTCGAACCCGACTGACATACTTCCCAAAATCGGGGTGATTGAGAGTCTCCATGTCTCGTGGCCTGGGAAGTCCGACCTCGATCACCTCGGAAATTCGTCCGGGGCGCGCTGACATCGCGTACACGGTGTCCGAAAGAAAAACTGCTTCCGGAATCGAGTGCGTAACGAGGACAACGGTTGCATTTCGGGAGGACGCAATGCTTTGGAGCTCAAGATCCATTCGTTCCCGGGTGAGTTCATCGAGGGCGCCAAAAGGTTCGTCGAGCAGCAAGACGTCGGGCTCTGTGATGAGCATTCGACAAATTGCTGCTCGCTGTGCCATGCCGCCGGACAGCTCCCCGGGATAGGCGTTCTCGAATCCCTCAAGTCCCACGGTCTTAATGATCGACATCGCATCGTCAGTGTGAGCCTGCGCAACTTTGGCTCCGTCCCGCAATTCGATGGGAAGCAAAACATTTTGGAGAGTGGTGCGCCACGGCAGCAAAGTGGCTTTTTGGAACATAATCCCGACGCCTTCAGGAGGTCCATCGACGGGATTTCCATTGAGAAGTATCTGACCGTCCGAGGGTTCAAGAAGACCTGCCATCGCGTTGAGCAGAGTGGATTTTCCACATCCCGAAGGGCCGATAAAGGAGATAAACGAGCCGGGGGTGATGTCAATACTGACGTTCTTCAGTGCTTCGATATCGGTACCCGGAAAGGTATGGCTAACGTCATCTATCCGGTACTGAGTCGAATTTTGGGCGATGGTGGGGGGAGTATTCACGGAAACGGAACCTCTCTGTTCCAAGTCGACGTAGTTCTCGATAGTGGGGGTGTTCGGTGGGGTCGAAGTCCAGACTTTCGACCCCACCGAAACTATTCCCCGTGAGGGGATGGTACCTATCTAGCTGGAAGGAAGGTAATCGTTAGTAAACACGGTGGACACATCCACAGCATCTACATCCTCACCAGCATCGAGGAGGTCCTGCTTCACCTTCTCCCAGTACGCAAGGTTGTTGAAACCGAATGCGTCACCGTCAGGAGAAACCAGGGAATCCTTGATGGCATTGAAGAGTGCCTCAGAAATTCCGCGATCCTCTGCTTCTTGTGGTGAGTACTTTTCGCAACCTTCCATCACGACCTCAAAATCAGCCAACGATGCATCGATGGCTTTTTCATAGGCGCGGAGGAATGCGGCGATAACCTCTGGGTTTTCGTCGATGAAGCCGCCCTCAGCAGCGATTCCGTTACCGAAGAGGTATGCAGTGGAGGTTCCCGTCACGTTGGTGAGGGGGACACCAGCATTCTCGATGTAGGCAACGGTATCGAGAGAGGCAGCGTAGGCATCAATATCACCGCGCTGGAATCCTGCAAGCGCCGTAGCTCCTTCTCCGACAACAAGCGTGTCGAAGTCAGTCACGCCAGCAGCCGCAAGAATTGCAGCGGCAACGTTCTTCTCGTTTCCATCAGCGGTAGCAATACCAATCACCGCTCCACCAAGGCCAGAAGCATCAGTGATGCCGCTTTCCTCAGGAACAACTAACTGGAAAAGCCCGCCTGGAGCAGTGTTCGCGATGTAGCGAACATCCTGTCCCGTGGCGTTGGCGAGAATTGTCGGGGCAGCACCGGGAGATCCGATTTGCGCCTGACCCGCCGCCATTGCCTGGAGAACCGCTCCGGAACCGTTGAGGCCCTCGATCGTTACCGAGAGTCCTTCGTCTGCGAAGTAGCCCTGGGTGTCGGCCACGTATCCGGGGAAGAAAATAATGCAACTTGGGTTTGCGTGAGCGAGCGTCAGCTCGAACAGCTCGGCAGGAGCTGCTTCGGTTGTTTCGGCAGTATCACTCGAAGACGAGCTGCTGGGGGCTTCAACCTCAGCTGCACAACCTACGAGCGCAAGTGAGCTTGCTGCAAGAAGAGCAAACAAACTTCTTTTTCTCATATTCAACTCCTTTGTTGCTTCGTGAAAGGAAATATTCTTGGTGGTGCGACCACTAGTGGTCGCGAAAAGGGTTAGTACTTCACGACTCGATAGGCACCCCGCTTTCTTCCGGCTTACCCGCGCGGAAAGTTGAGTTGATTTCCCCGATGCCCTCTATCCAGGAACGAAGGTTTTCACCTGGTTTGAGGAATCGCTTGGGGTCTTGGCCGATACCCACACCCGAGGGGGTTCCGGTGAAAATGAGGTCCCCCGGGCGGAATTCGACAATCTTGGAGAGAAACTCGAGCAATTGGGGCACAGGACAGATCATGTCCGCAGTAGTTCCGTTCTGCTGCACCTCGCCGTTGATGTCGGAGCCAAGTCGAATCGAGTTGGGGTCAGCAAACTCATCGGGGCTGACAAGCCATGGACCGGTGGGCGCAAACCCGGCAAAAGATTTGCCGAGACTGTACTGAGGTGCCTGCCCAAACTGCTGCCGAATGCGCTCCGAAAAGTCTTGTCCAATCGTTAGACCTGCGACGTGATCCCAAGCGTTCTCCGGGGAAATGTTTCTGCCGCCTTTCCCAATCACAACGACCAGCTCACATTCCCAGTCCACGTTGCCTCGATCGGGGAGCACAACTTCGGTGTCAGGCCCCGAGAGTGAGGACCTCCATTTAGTGAAGACAGGAGGAAGTTCGGTAGTGACTTTGTACCCAGCCTCCTTTTGGTGGGCCTGGTAGTTCAATCCGATTGCAAAGATTTGCTCGGGCTCGGGAGAAGGCGCCCGGAGGTGAGCTCGCTCGACGCTGATGGTCTCACCGCCAACTTCGCCCGAAGCCCAAGAAGAAAACGCGGACCAGTCTCTGTAGAGACTGGTGATGTCCGGTCCGAACTTCCCACCGCTGGCATCGTGCACATCGATTCCCGCATCATCAGAGGTGAGAAGGACTGCTCTGTCATTGTGGTTAGCGATTCTCATGAGACTCCTTTGTCAGCCGAGTGTAGGAGCGAGCCCCTAATAGACATAATGATAATGTTTATTTCTAGACCACGCGATTCATAAAATCAAATCGCGACACATTGTTATCGTTGAGTTACCGAAGTTCCCCGCAAAGGGAGAAGAAGGACACCATGAGCGTCATCAGCCCGGCAGTGGAATCCCCAAACAGAGAATCCAATGCATTCTTCTTCGCGACCTCCTCCAACCGAGCTGAAGCTGCAGCGCAAATTTTGGGAGAAATCGCGCGAGAGTCAGGGCCAGGTGTGCGGTTGGGCACCAAGGAAGAACTCCGCAAACGCTGCGAAGTGTCAGTAGGGACCTTCAACGAAGCACTCAAGATTTCGCAGAACAGGGGTCTTGTTGCCCTCCGTCCAGGTCCTGGCGGAGGCATATTTTCCCAAGCTCCCTCAGCCATCGTCCGTCTCGGAAATCTTCTTCTCGCCCTGGATCGAGATGAGGAAACAGTGGCTGAGGCAGTTCACGTGCGAAACGCTCTCGATGTTCTGCTCATGGATGATGCCATTGCCCACCGCAGCTCAGAGGACATTCGGAAATTGCGGAAGGAAATTGAGCACATGTCGGATGCGGTGCGCGAGGGCCGCCCGACTGACTTCATGAAAGCGAACTGGCATCTGCATGCGGTAATCGCGAACATCAGCCCCAACGCAATCCTCAAGAACTTCTATCTGGGGCTTCTGGAGGTAATCGAGCAACACACGTTGGCTGTCAAGCCGACCTTAGAGCAACCGCTGCAGGGCTACATCGAGTACCGTCTAGAACTCCACCGCAGGATGGTTGACGCCATCGAGTCCTCAGACCAAGCACTCGCCCAAAAACTGATCGCAGAACACAACACAGAGAGCTACCAGAAGTAGACCGTGGGATTCTCCCCCATCGCCCTCATCACAGACGTTGATTGGGAAGGCTCGTCTCTCGAGCGAGAAATTATCGAAGCCCGAGGATTTCAGGTAGTTGTCGCTCCCGACAGTTCAGAGATCACCTTGAGCTCCTTGGCCGCAGACGCCGCCGTTATTCTCGTCTGCTTTGCTTCCCTGACAGCAACGGCTATTGAGGCGGCCTCTCACGCTCACGGAATACTGCGTTACGGGGGCGGAACAAACAACATTGACCTCGATGCAGCCGCGCGAATGAACATCCCCGTATTCAACGTCCCCGACTTTTGTGTTGAAGAAGTTGCAGACCATGCGTTGATGTTGATGTTGGCGCTCAACCGAAACCTAGAAAAGCAAGTCGCTGTGGTCCGTTCGGGAGGATGGGCAATGCCGGCAGAGCTGCCGCCGAGGCTATCCACACAGACGCTAGGGCTGGTGGGGATGGGACGAACCGGTCAAGCATTTGCTCGAAGAGCCGGCTCTTTGGGGATGGAGGTGCTCTACACAATGAGCTCTCGGGAGCTTCCGCGGGACATTGTGGCAACCCGTGTCGATAACATTCTCAAGCTTGCCTCTCTCGTCGATGTGCTGTCGATCCACCTTCCGCTCACTCCCAGCACCGCAGACATCATTGACTCTGCTGTTCTGAGGGCAATGAAACCGGGTGCAATGTTGCTCAACGTTGCCCGGGGAGGCCTGGTCAAGACGGACGATCTTGTCCAAGCGCTCCGGACCGGAGAAATTACGCACGCAGGTCTTGACGTGACCAATCCGGAGCCCCTCCCCGTTGATCACCCTCTCCGCTCGCTCCCGCAGTGCATCGTTACTCCACATTTTGCGTACCGTTCTCAAGAAGCGATTGACGAGGTGCGACAGAGAGTTGCGAAGGCTGCCGTTGCTCTTCTCGAGGGAAGGTCCCCCGCCGAGGACGACGTCACACGCGTTGGCTAGTCTGGGTTCACCGCCTAGAGAAAGGGCCCGAGTGCCTGCGCCCTGCATTGTTATCGCCACCTTCACCCCCAAACCCGAGCACTACGACGAGGTCAAGAGGGTTCTTCTCGAGGTGTCTCCCGAGGTACACCTCGAAGAGGGCTGTGAACTCTATGCCCTCCACGAGGAAGTGGAGGGGCGTCTGGTCTTGGTGGAAAAGTGGACCACCAGGGACCTCTGGATGACACACCTGTCGCTGGACACTGTGGCGCGCATCCAGAAAGGCATCGAGGGTCTTCTGCAGTGCGACGTTGAGGTCCGCGAAATGTATGGGGTAGCGGACTCCTCCTACCCGGAATCGCTCTAGGACTCACCGTGGCGCTATCCATCCGAGAAGCGAAGTCCTCAGAGGTCCATCACCTGATGGAGGCTTCCACCATCTTGTTGCAATCTCTTTACCCGGAGGAGAGCAACCACCTGGTGGACCCGGATGATCTGAGTGAACCGGGAAACCTGCTTCTCGGCGCCGAGGACCTCGACACTCTCATCGGCTGCGTGGGATATGTCGACAGAGGCAGCTACGCGGAAGTGAAGCGTTTGTTTGTCGGCCAAGAGTTTCGGCGCCAAGGAGTTGCCCGGGTACTGATGGCAGAACTGGAAAGCCGCGCCTTTGGCGCGGGCTACACCGTGCTTCGATTAGAAACCGGAACCCACCAGCCAGAGTCCATCGCCTTGTATGAATCTCTGGGGTACCGCATTCGCACACCCTTCGGCGGCTATATCGATGACCCGTTGAGCGTGTTTATGGAGAAGAAGCTGACCTAGGAGGGCTGGAGAAACTCACACCGAGGGCCAGGGGCTCTGCATAGTTTCCGATCCAATGTCGCCAATGGCGCTCCGAGAGCTTCCGCCAGCGCCATATAGGCGGAGTCGTAGCTGGTCACGGTGGCGTGGAGCTCCCAGATGCGAGGCACGAAGGGCCCGTGCGGGTAGAAGTCATCAACCACGTCGAGTAGGTCCAGCAGCGCATCACGACCCTCGCGGGCGGTGAGCAGACCCTGTGAAACGGATTTCCTGAGGAGGTGTGAAACCTCCACACTCAGCAGCTCAGGCGCTGCGAGGTTTCCCTCTGACATGACCTCTCGGGCCCATGCAGTGTGTTCGTCGTCATCGAGGAGCGCTGCGAGAGCAACGCCCGCATCAATAACGACCGTCATCATCTCTATCCAGCAAAGACAGGACGTCAACCTTCGACAGCGTGGCACGCCGGGCATCGATGCTCGCCAGCACTTCCTCTTTGTCACGTTTCGCGGCGATGTCCACGAGCGTGGCTTTCAGAAACTCTTGGGAGGATTGCCCGCGCCTTTTGGCGCGCGCCGCAAGGATATCTCGTACCTCCGGGGGTACGTCTCGAATAGTGATGTTGACCACCATGACTCCTAGGGTAGTGAGAGTGCCAGCATAATGCAGGCATTATCCACAGGCCCTGAACTGTGCCCAAATTTCCGCCGTTTAGACTGACCCCATGGTCGCTCTCACCCTCCCCCGACTGCACTGGGGACCCAAGGATTCCGAGCATAAAGCGCTGATAGTCCACGGTTTGGGCTCTTCCGCTGCCACCACCTGGCAGCTCTCCGAGGCGTTGGCAGAAGCGGGTTGGTCCGCCACCGCGGTGGACCTTCGCGGTCACGGACTGGCTCCGCGGGGCACCTCCTACCGGATCGACGACTTTGCTGAAGACTTGGCGGCCACGACACCTGAGGGTGGTGGGAGCTGGGATGTGGTCATCGGGCACTCGATTGGTGCTGCCAGTGCCGTGTTCGCAGCCCACCACAATCCCACGTGGGCAACGCGACTGATTCTCCTGGACCCCGCCCTAGAACTGGGGGATGCGACCAGGGAACAAGTGTTGGAAAACCAACGCCAGGGTCACCTCCACCAGGGCGTGGAGGATATTCAACAGGCCAACCCGCACTGGCATCCTCTGGATATGGAGCTCAAGGTTCAGGCCCACAGGCAGGCCAGCTTGTGGGCACTCGAGCACGCGGTATTCGATAACAATCCGTGGAACATCACGACAGAAGCCACAGCGCTATCCACTCCCACCCATGTGATTGGTGCTGACCCCGCTGCGGGCTCCATGTTCTGTAATGACTATGCGAAGCGGATGGTGGAGACCAATCCGCAGATGACCTACGAGGTCATCGAGGGCGCTGGTCACAGCGTGCACAGAGATAAGCCGGCAGACACCCTGCAGGCGATTCTTCGCTACCTGGGCTAGACCTTCTGCTTCACCACGCGAATGGGTGTGGTCGGCGGGCTGGGGTTATCCACGAGTCGTGCGATTTCCTCGGCAAACTTGGACCGAATCACGTGATCAGCACCGTCCACCTTGGTGGAGGCAACACCGCGCATCCGCTCGATGATCCGCAATCCTGCGGGAGCCATGAAGGGGTCCCGGGTGCCCCAAATAGCATCCACCGGAATCCTCACCTGGGCTAAATCGGTGACCGCTGTTTGGGTTTCTATGCAGTTCTCTAAGGACATGCTGATGGCTCGCCAGTTCTTCTGGGTGACCTCCAAGCCGCCCTTCATAGGAACCAGCAACGAAGCGGCCCGGGCGGCGGCCTCGGTGAAGACCCGATTGGTGCGCATGTAGTTCTGGAGCTTCCGGTAGGCCTCCATCTGGAAACGCTCTAAGGGATCCAGGACCGTCTTACCGGGCAAATACACCGGGGGTGACACAAGAATCAAGTGGGAGAGTGCGGAGGGATTTTCTGCCGCATACCGAGCGGCAATCAGTGAGCCCAGCGAATGCCCCACGAGAGTCGCCCGGCCAGAGAGCCCGAGAGAACGAATGGTTCGCGCAACTGCCACCACATGTTCTTCCAGGGTGTAGGAGGCGGTGGCGGGGGCCGGTGACTGACCAAAGCCCAACAGGTCAATCGAAATGACCCGGTGGTTATCACGCAGGAGGGGAACGAGCAGGTCAAAAGTCGCCGACGAGGAGGCAATGCCGTGGAGGAGGATGACCGGGTGACCGACACCCTCGTCAACAGCAACGTGCAGCTTCGGGGCCTTGGTGCCAAAGAGGAACTCGCGAATTCCCATATCCCTAGTATCACCCGCGCCACGGGCCCCTCAGGACATAGCAACTCGTTATCGACCGTAACCATGCTGTGACCGGGTGCGCCTCTAGGGTGATGCCATGACACTTTCGAGAACCTTTTCTGCCCTCTCCCTCGCGTGCCTTTGTGCCCTCACCGGGTGTGCACCGAGCGCGGATTCTGTCGAAGAGTCCAGTATCGGTATGGCCTCCCCCGATATCGCCTACTCCGAGGACATGGCCGTTGAGATGGACATGGCGCGCGCGGAGGACAGTGCTGGGTCCTTTGAGCCGGACATCATCCGCACTGGATACCTCTCGCTCTCCGTCGATTCTCCCGCCGACACCGCCGATGAGATCACTGAGGTGGTTGAAGCGGCGGGTGGACGTATCGCGTCTCGCTCGGATTACACCCCGGTGGACTACGGGCAGCCAAGCTCCTATCTCGAGGCGCGGATTCCCTATGAGGTCCTCGATGCCACGGTTGCCAGCCTGCAAGGACTCGGAGATGTTCAAGAGGTGTCACTCAACACCGTCGATGTGTCTCTACAAAAAGTGGACCTTGATGCCCGCATCCAGGTCCTCGAGGCTGCCATCACCCGGTTGAATGAGCTGCTTGCCGACGCCGCCAGCACCAGCGACCTGATTGCGGTGGAGTCTGCGTTATCCGAGCGCCAGGCGGAACTGGATTCTTTGCAGTCACAGCGTGACTACCTGAGTGATCAAACCCTCCTCGCCACCCTGAGCATCTCGCTGATTACCCCGGAGAACGCGATGCCCGCGGACCCCGATGGGTTCCTGGATGGAATCGTGCGAGGCTGGGAGAGCATCTTGGCGTTCTTCGCCGGAACCATTGTCTGGGCAGGGATCCTGGTGCCGTGGCTGGGCCTCGTTGCGGTCGTTGTGTTGGTCACCCTCGTCCTGCGCCGCATCAGGCGGGGTAGGCTGAAAGGTGAGAATACAGAAGGCTGAGTGATGATAGCGATTTCGTTTCGGGGTTTGACGAAGACCTACGGAAAAGTGCCCGCAGTCGAAAGCTTCACCGCCGAGGTTCAGGCTGGCCGCGTCACCGGATTCTTAGGCCCCAACGGTGCCGGAAAATCCACCGCCTTGCGGTGCCTCGTAGGTCTCTCACGACCCACCAAAGGTCGAACCAGAATTCTCGGGAAACGCTACCCCCAACTGAAGAACCCCCTGCACCACGTCGGTGCAGTCTTGGACTCCAGGGGTTTTCACCCCGGACTCACCGGTTATCAAAATCTTCGAGTGCTGGCCTCGGTCGGGGGGCTCCCTGGCTCCCGAGTGGATGAGGTGCTGGCTCAGGTCTACTTAACCTACGCGCGAAATAAGAGGGTCAAGGGCTACTCCTTGGGGATGAAGCAGCGGCTGTCATTGGCGGCAGCGCTCCTGGGTGACCCCGACGTCCTCATCCTGGACGAGCCCGCGAATGGTCTCGATCCCGCCGGTATTGCCTGGTTGCGCGGTTTCATTGCCACGCAGGCACAAGCAGGCAAAACCGTCCTCGTGTCTTCCCACCAACTGGCGGAACTGGAAAACGTTGTTGATGATGTGATCATCATCAACAAAGGCAAGTTGGTGGCCTCCGGTTCACTCCACGACGTGACCGGCGATCAAACCCTCGAACAGGCTTTCCTTCGTCTCACCGGGGGTACCCAGTCATGAGACTTCTCGCCGCAGAGTTCCGGAAACTGACATACCAGCGGGCCATGTGGGGTCTACTCGGTGCGGCAGTCCTGTTTTCCGCCCTGGGAACAGCCGCCACCGCGGTCATTTTTGATCAGAGCTCGGACGGTTTGGGGTTCGGAACACTCGAAGACCAAATGGTCGTTGATTCTGTGTATGCAAACGCCATTTCGGGGTACATCTTCGCCGTGCTGGTGGGTGTGCTCATTGTGGCCGGCGAATTTCGACACGGAACTGCTGTGGCGACGTACGTCGCGGCCCCTCGTCGAGGACAGGTGTTTCTCGCCAAACTCATTGCCTCGCTCGCAGCGGGGGTGATCTTGATGGTTGTGTCCACCGCAGGCGGAATTGCCGCGGGCATCATTGCGCTCGAGTTTTATCCCGAGGCGGCTGATCCCAGCGTTGACATCTTTGTGAACACGTCCCTGGCTGCCATCGTTTCTGGCGCTGTCCTGGGGGTGCTGGGTGCCTCCATTGCGGCCCTCATTCGCTCCCAAATAATTTCCCTCATCGGGGTGTTGATCTGGTTGTTCGCCATCGAACCGATTCTGTTGTTACTTTTCCCTGACCAGGGAAAGTTCTTCCTCCAAGGGCTCATCACCGCCATCATGGCGCTCGATGTCGAATCTGAACAGTTCAACTTCGATACCGCTAATTTCACTGATCCTGTCTCGGCAACCCTGTTGCTCTTGGGCTACGCACTGGTGTTTGCGGTGCTCTCGATGATCGTGAGCATCAGGCGGGACGTCGAATAGGCTCGCTCCATGGATGACTCGAACGACGACATCCGGGCAGTCGCGATGTCAAGGCTGAAGAAAAAATCTGACTTCAAGAGCTTCCTCGTTGTGTGGCTGTTCGTCAGCGCAGTCGTGACCGCCATATGGTTCTTTGCTACACCGGGCATTGTGTTCTGGCCGGGCTTTGTTATCGGCGGCATGGGGATTGGAGCCCTCATGTCGTGGTGGGATGCCTATGGCCCCACCCGTGGCATCACCGAGAGGGACATCGATGCCGAAGTCGAGCGGATGAAGAAGAAGCCCTAAGGGGTTCCCAGGACAGTGCGCAGAGTCAATACTCTGCGCAAAGATTCTGCCACTTGCTCCTCGGACACACGTCCGTCGACCACCGCTTGCTCCATGGCATCGAGCATGAGCGTGTAGGTCTCATAGGTGGGGTCAACTGCTGGGTCCACCGCCAACAGGATCAGGTCATGGCCTGAGACCAAGGCGGCAACGGCAAGCGCTGCCGGATCCTGATACTGCGCTTCTCCCGAGCTTCGGAGCATCCGTAGGTCATCCGTGATGATGACACCCTCAAACCCGAGATTCTCACGCAGGATACGCACCCAATCGTCGGAGAGGGTGGCGGGGTCCTGACTCACCGAGGGAACTCGAATGTGTCCGGTCATCACGAGTTCTGCACCAGCAGCAATGCCCGCCTCGAAGGGCAGGGCGTGGGACACCCGCCACTGATCAAACTCGATGTCAGAGCTCGGGACAACACGGTGGGAATCGGCATAAACAAGCCCGTGGCCGGGGAAATGTTTAAGCGTTTGGGCCACCTCGAGGACCTCGGCGCTGACCGCCGCAGCGACGTGTTCGGCTGCCACTGCGGGGTCAGTGGAGAACGAGCGGGAGTGGATGTAAGCGCCAGAGCCGAGGCTCACATCCGCCACCACCCCGAAGTTCACATTCGCTCCCGCTCGATCCACCAACTGTTGGCGCGCGAGGAATGCTTCTGCCGTGGTGGCAACATCTCCCGAGCCGAGGACACGGGCTCCGGGGAACTGGTCGCCGAGAATCCGGGCGATCGGGTTTCCCTCCTGGTCCACTGCGGTAATCAGCGGGAAATCAGAGCCCTCATGCAGTGCAGTGATGAAGTCGCGAATTGTGTAGACATCGCCTTGCAGATTCCCGGCCAGTAACAGGAAGCCGGCGGCGGGAACCTCCTCCAAAAACTCTTGCTGGACGCTGGCGTCCATTCCCGACACGGTGACGACCATCAAGCCCGCCAGTTGGGTTCGCAGATCCATCGCACCGATGGCCTCATCAATGCGCTCCTCTAAGGGGTCCACAGGTTCTGGTTCGGGTTCCACCTCGGGGACGGGCTCGGGAGCAGGTGGCGGCTCGAGTTCGAGGACCACTCGCTCCGGAGCGACAGGGGCCATTGGAGTGGGCAGGGTGCAGGAGGTGAGCCCGAGAGAAAGTCCCAGAAGAACCCTCAGAACCCTGGTGCCCCCTCGACTGATAACCCTCACCACAGAAGGGTACCGCTGGGGCCAGAGAGGGAGATTTGTGGGCCTCCCCAAGGGGAAAATCTGCCATGATGGTGCCACGACTTTGTCAGGACAAAACTCAAGGGAGACCTCATGGCAGCGCCGCTTCGAGTGGGACTCATTGGCACCGGCCGGATTGGCCAGGTTCACGCGATGAGCGTGGTGAGCCATCCGGGGACAACCCTGCACCGCGTTGCGGATGTGTTTGCTGAGGGAGCGAAGACCACCGCCGAGAGTTTTGGTGGCACCGCGACGGACAACCCCGATGAGCTCTTCTCCGCAGGTGACGTAGACATGCTCATCATCGCCTCCCCCACCTCCACCCACATCGACTTGATCGAAAAGGCCATTGATACGGGTATTCCGGCGCTGTGTGAAAAGCCTATTGATCTCGACATCCAGCGCGTGGACACTCTGCGTGACAAAGCCAACTCGACCAGTGTTCCGATTGCGTTGGGCTTTAACCGCCGCTTTGACCCACACTTTGCGGATCTTCGGGCGCGAGTGAGAGCGGGCCACATCGGCACACTGGAGCAACTCGTGATCACCAGTCGCGACCCTGCTCCTGCCCCCACTGACTACCTGGCTGTGTCGGGAGGAATCTTCCGCGATATGACCATCCACGATTTCGACATGGCGCGGTATTTCGTGCGCGACATTGTGTCCGTGACGGCTCAGGGCTTCAATCAGTTCTCCAAGGACATCAAGGGGCTGGGTGACTATGACGCCACCGCGGTGGCGCTTCGCGGCAGCAACGACGAGTTGGTGTTGATCAGCAACTCCCGCCACGCTGCCCACGGCTTTGATCAGCGCCTCGAAGCATTTGGTTCGGAGGGCATGATGCGAGTGGAGAACATCACCGACACGAACGTCACCCACTACACCTCGAGTCACGTGGAGGCGAAGGGTCCTTACCAAAACTTCTTCCTCGAGCGCTACATGGACTCCTACCGCAATGAATTGGACGAGTTTGTGAAGAAAGTCCACGGCAAGGAGTCCAACTCACCGACGTTTGAGGATGGTCGAATGGCCCTGGTGTTGGCCAACGCCGCCGCCGAATCGGCTGCCACGGGAATCACGGTGGCAGTCTCTGGCCGGTAGCAGAATTTGTTAATACAAAGTACGATGAGGGTATCCCGATCAGCGAAGTGAACGACCATGCCTAATCCCACACCCGCCGAGCACTGTGACGTGCTGACGATGGGTCGTGTCGGCATTGACATCTACCCTTTGCAAATCGGTGTCGGCCTCGAAGAGGTCACCAGTTTCGGCAAGTTCTTGGGCGGATCGCCCACCAATGTTGCGGTGGCGGCGGCCCGCTATGGGCGCTCCTCCGCTGTCATCACCCGGACCGGACCTGACCCCCTCGGGCGCTTTATCCGCACCGAGTTGGAGCGCTTAGGTGTGAGCTCCCGCTATGTGGAGGATGTGGAGGGACTGAAGACCCCTCTGGTGTTGTGTGAAATTTTCCCCCCGGATAACTTCCCGCTGTACTTCTACCGCGACCCGGTGGCACCCGATCTCATGATTGAGGCAGGTGAGCTGGATGAGGACGCCATCACGGATGCCTCCATCCTTTGGCTGACCGTCACGGGGCTCACCCGCGAACCCAGTCGGGCCGCCCACCACCATGCGCTGGCGGTTCGCGGTCGTGCCGCTCACACCATTCTTGATCTGGACTACCGAGCAGAGCTCTGGAGTTCCCCCACCGAGGCAACCGAGCAGGTGGCCAAGGCTCTCTCCGGGGTGACCGTGGCTATCGGAAATTCTGAGGAGTGCGAGATTGCGGTGGGTGAAACCGATCCAGACCGCGCCGCAGATGCTCTGTTGGAGCGCGGAGTCGAGATTGCAGTGGTCAAACAGGGCCCCAAGGGCGTGCTGGCGAAGACCGCCAGTGAGCGAGTCGAAGTCGCTCCTTTTGCAGTGGACGTGGTGAATGGTTTAGGAGCGGGGGACGCTTTTGGTGGAGCGTTCTGCCACGGGCTTCTCTCCGGCTGGGACCTCGAAACAATGCTTCGCTTCGCCAACGCAGCCGGAGCCATTGTGGCGGGCCGCTTGGAATGCTCCACCGCTATGCCCTTTGAACACGAAGTACACGAAGCACTGGAGGCAGCCCATGTCTGATCTTGATTTTCAGGCTCTGCGGGACACCAGGGCGAAGAACCCCAGTGCTGTTGCCGGAGCGCTGAAGAACCGTCAGCGCCGCGACCTTCTCGGCGTTGATGGAAAGCTGATGATTGTCGCCGCCGACCACCCAGCCCGGGCGGCTCTGGGCATCGGCAGTGAAGCCATGGCTATGGCCAACCGCGAAGATCTCTTGCAGAGATTGGCTACAGCTCTCGCCTACCCGGGTGTGGACGGGGTTCTTGCCACCCCCGACATCATTGATGACCTCGCCCTTCTGGGCCTGCTGGAGAACAAAATCGTGGTCGGTTCGATGAACCGTGGCGGCCTACGCGGTGCATCCTTTGAAATGGATGACCGGTTTGGTGCCTACTCGATTGAGTCCCTTGTCGCCGCCGGTCTCGATTTTGCCAAAACCCTTACCCGGATTAACTTCCAGGATGCAGGAACAGCAGAGACCCTCATGGCCACCGCCAACGCCGTCAATGACGCCGCGGCAGCCGGGGTGCCCATCATGATCGAGCCCTTCATCAGCGACCGCATTGAGGGCAAGATTGAGAACATCCTCACCCCTGAGGCCGTCATCCAGTCCATCTCGATTGTGGCAGCTCTCGGTGGGTCCAGTGCCTATACCTGGCTCAAGATCCCCTATGTGGCCGAGATGGCACGAGTGATGGAGTCCACCACGCTTCCCACCCTGATTCTCGGCGGGGACCGCGCAGGAGACATGGAAAGCCTGTTTGAGGAGTGGGCCAGCGCGCTGACTCTCCCCGGCGTCCGAGGGCTTGTTGTCGGTCGCAGCTTGCTCTATCCGGCATCAGGTAATACTGGAGATGCCATCGCACGCGCAGTAGAAATAGTTCACGGCGGATAACGCCAACCACAAGAAGAGGACAGGTCAATGAGTCAGCCCATCATCAACCACTACGTCGGCGGAGCAGAGTTCGTTGGCGAATCCGATCGACTCGCCGATGTCTTTGACCCGGCACTGGGTGTTGCGACTAAGTCTGTGCGTTTGGCCACCACCGGTGACCTGGACGCCGCCGTGAAGGTGGCCAAGACCGCGTTTGCCAGTTGGTCTGCCATGTCGATGACTAAGCGCGTTCAGATTCTCTTCAAGTTCCGCGAGCTCCTGGAGGCCAAAAAAGGCGAATTAGCCGCCATCATCACCGAAGAACACGGCAAAGTGCTCTCCGATGCGCTGGGAGAAATTACCCGCGGCCAAGAAGTGGTCGAGTTCGCGTGCGGACTCCCCCACCTGCTGAAGGGTGAGTTCTCCTTGAACGCGTCCACCGACGTCGACGTCTACT
>Ga0213868_10001917_pt1 | contig 20078 bp, 20 predicted proteins | sample PICome_9_FD_160087 | JGI IMG/M metagenome (GOLD analysis project Ga0213868, IMG submission 160087) | Coastal seawater microbial communities near Pivers Island, North Carolina, United States - PICO127 | ecosystem: Environmental > Aquatic > Marine > Coastal | place: USA: North Carolina...
CATTGGCTGCGTTTTTGCCGCTGCTGTTCTGGCCCGGGGTCGCCGGTGAGTTTATGTCCTACCTGCCAATAACGGTGTTTTCAGTGTTGGCCTGGTCGCTTACCTACGCATTAATTTTTGCTCCGACACTGGGGATAGTTATCTCCCGCCGCCGTGGCGCCAATAAACGTCTCCCTGAGAGTCACGACTCAGAAGAGTCGGCAAAAACCCTCTTTCAACCACTGCTGAATTTTTATCTAAGACTGCTGACGCCAATTATTGCCAGGCCAGTAGCTTCCTCCTGTCTGGCGGTAATTTTCCTGATCGGTATCTTTTTTAGCTACGGAAAATTTGGTGCCGGCCAGGCATTTTTTGCCGATATTGAAAATCGCTATGGCATAGTCAATGTTCGCGCTCTGGGTAATCTCTCGGTGGAAGAACGCAGACAGATTACCGCAGAGGTAGAGCAGAAAATTAGTTCTATTGAAGGTATTCAGCAACTCTATGGATTTAGTGGCGATAATTCACTGGTTCTCGAGAGGGGTGCTAGTCGCGACAAGATCAGTTCATTTTTGGTCGAGCTCTATCCACGCGCCGAGAGAGAGCGGGGCAGTCTGGAGATATTTGCCGAGATTCGTCAGCGTACCAGTGAGATGCCAGGCATCTACGTTACCGGTAAGGAAGTTGAGGGTGGCCCTCCGGTGGGCAAGGATATTCAAATCCAGATTTCCTCCACAGATCGCGAGGGGATGTATCAAAAGACCGCTGAAATTCGTCAGTGGATTGAAGGCAATATTGAAGGTTTACGGGATATTGAAGATACCTTGCCCCTCGCTGGTATCCAGTGGGAGATGGCGGTGGATCGATCCCAGGCGGCAATGCTCGGGGTCAATGTGGGCAACATAGGCCAGATGGTGCAGATGGTCACCAACGGCGTGATGATCGGTGAATACCGCCCGGATGATGCCGATGACGAGCTGGAGATTCGCCTCAGGTACCCCGAACAGAATCGCCAGCTGGCAGCGCTCGATGAGCTGCGTGTTAATACCAGTGCCGGCCCCGTCCCTATCAGCAGTTTTACCCAGCGAATTGCCAAGCCCAGGGTCGATGCTATCCAGCGTTTCGATATGGTCGAGACCGTGTTTATTATGGCCAATACCGAGGACGGCTATCTCTCCGATAACCAGACCCGGCAGATTGCCGATTGGTTGGACAGCCAGAATATCGACGACTCGATCAAGATTAAATTTCGCGGTGCCAATGAGGAGCAGGCCGACTCGGCAGAATTCCTCAGTGTCGCCTTCTCACTGGCGATGTCGCTAATGCTGATTATGCTGGTGATGCAGTTCAACAGCTTCTACCAGGCCCTGTTGATTCTGTTCTCGGTAGTGATGTCGACCGCCGGTGTACTGCTTGGTTTGATAATCTCCCAGGCCGTATTCAGCACTATTCTGACCGGCGTCGGCATCGTCGCGCTGGCGGGTATTGTGGTGAACAATAATATTGTCCTGATCGATACCTATAACTATCTGCGCCGTGAAAACAGCGCCCTGACCGCAGCAGAAGCGGTATTTAAAGCCGCCAAGTCGCGCTTCCGTCCGGTGATGTTAACCACAGTGACCACCATTGTCGGGCTCTTGCCCCTGGCCAATGGCTACAGTGTGGATATTATTAATCGCAGTTGGGAGGCCGGCGGTATGGTCTCTTCCTGGTGGCAGCCGCTGGCCAGCGCGATTGTTAATGGCTTGTTGTTGGCCACAGTGCTGACGCTACTGCTGACACCGGCGATGCTACTGTTGCCAGAGATAATTTCCAAGCGGCTCGGTGTGCGTGTTGCCGATCATCAATTTGAGACTGAAAAGTCCTAATCGGGTTCTGGGCTTTCAATGAGGTATTTCTTTAGTTTTTTCTACCAGAGCTTAAATCTAGTCGCGCTGTTACTCAGCGCCTATTTTGCTGCCTACCATATGCAGTCCCACTGGTTGGCAGTGGCGGTTATAGCGGCTGCTCCTCTACTGCAGGCAATTACTCTGTTCGACAAATCTGCTTCCAGTGCCCAACCAACCAAGGTAAAGCTGCCGCTGGTATCCCTGCTGGTGATGCTTGGCAGCGCCTGGTTGTTACTCAGTGTTCCCGAGGCGGGTCTGGCACTCTGGTTGGGCTTTGCCTGTATAGGTGGATTTATTCTCAATACCTATTGGGTCGAGGAATAAACCGGCGAGAGAGGCTGATGGTTGATACTGGCAATAGTACTGAGCTGAGAAAGATTATCCATTGTGACTGCGACTGTTTTTACGCCGCGGTTGAAATGCGCGATGACCCTTCACTGCAGGCATATCCAATTGCCATTGGCGGCAAATCAGATCGCCGCGGCGTGGTTGCCACCTGTAACTACAAAGCCCGCGAATACGGTGTTAGATCGGCGATGCCGACCGGGCAGGCACTGAAACTCTGCCCCGACCTGGTGGTTATTCCCGGCACTATGGCCAAGTATCGCGAAGCCTCATTAAAAATCCGCCAGATCTTTTATCGCTACACCGACAAAGTCGAACCACTGTCTCTGGATGAAGCCTACCTGGATGTGACTGACTCTAAGCTGTGCAGTGGCAGTGCCACATTGATCGCCGAGGAGATTCGGGCGGTTATCAAAGCCGAGGTGGGGGTGACGGTCTCTGCTGGGATTGCACCGAATAAATTTCTCGCCAAGGTCGCCAGCGATATCAATAAACCCAATGGGCAGTTTGTGATCACCCCGCAGAATGTTGCGGCTTTTATCGAGACGCTACCGGTCAAGCGAATTAATGGTGTCGGTAAGGTCACCAATGAAAAGCTATTGCGTATGGGGATTAAAACTTGCGCCGATCTGCAGCGCTTTGAGCTTTTAGAGCTGATTAATAAATTTGGCGTATTTGGCAAGCGCCTTCATGATCTCTGTCGCGGTGTCGATAATCGCCCGGTAAATGCCAATAGCAGACGCAAGTCGCTGAGTGTTGAACATACTTATTCTGGAGATCTCTCCGATCAACAGGCCTGTCTGGAAAAGCTACCGGAACTGCTGATGGAACTGCGCAGCCGGCTGCGTCGTGTCGACAGCGACTATCTGGTGACCAAGCAGTTTATAAAAATAAAATTTAACGATTTTACAATTACTACTCTTGAGCGCGCGGTGGAAAAAGATCTTCCCTTGGAGAGTTTTAAAACTATCTGCCAGCAGGCCTGGGAACGTGGCGGGCGACCGGTGCGGCTGTTGGGAATAGGTGTGCGTTTTATTGATGCCGGTGAACCCGGGCGGGCTATTCAACTGGATCTGTTCGATAAGTCATAACTTTCCACAAGTTGTAACCTTCGATAAGTTGTAACACTAGTGGGCAAGTCAGTTGGTCACTGGTAGACTGGTGAATGAATCAAAATTTGGTTTTCTATTGTGGTTGAGCGTTCCAGTAAAAAAAGCATTCGTGGCGATATTCAGCGCAAAACGGAAGAATTTCTCTCCCGTGGCGGCGAGATTAAAAAGCACGAGCGCGGCGAGACCGGCGAGCCGGCGGATAAGCCCAGGGCCAAGTCGGTGTTTGTCAGCAACCAGCCGCGCCAGACCAGAACCTATATCAATGATGTTGTCTCGGCGGTAGATAGTCGCAAGAAGAAATCTACCAAACCAAAACCAAAACCGAAGCCAACGTTTAAGCGTCGGCGCAAGAAAGTGATCTACGATGATTTTGGTGAGCCGTTGCGCGAAGTCTGGGTAGACGACAAGGACTAGCTAATATCTTCGCCGCGCGCCTGCTTGTCGGCATGATAGCTGGAGCGCACCAGTGGCCCGCAAGCCGCCTGGCTAAAGCCGATGCTCTCGGCATATTCTGTGTACTCGGCAAACTCATCTGGATGGACAAATCGATCAACCGCAAGGTGGCTTGGTGAAGGCTGGAGATACTGTCCCACCGTCAGCATATCCACATCGTGGGCGCGCAGATCATCCAGTGTTCTCAGCAACTCATCCTTGGTTTCACCCAGACCAACCATCAGGCCAGACTTGGTGGGCACATTAGGATTGCGGGCTTTGTAATCCTTGAGCAATTTTAGCGACCACTCATAGTTTGCGCCTGGGCGCGCCTCGCGATAAAGACGCGGGATAGTTTCCATATTGTGATTAAACACATCCGGTGGCGTCTCGCTAAGAATGTCCAGAGCGGGGGCCATACGACCGCGGAAGTCGGGAACCAGAACTTCAACTTTAAGTTCTGGGGTAAGAATTTTTGCCTCGCGAATACAGTCGGCAAAATGCTGGGCGCCGCCATCGCGCAGATCATCGCGATCCACCGAGGTGATTACCACATAGCTCAGGCCCATCTCATGGATAGCTTTGGCCAGATTCTTCGGTTCTTCAATATCCAGCGGATTGGGCTTACCGTGGCCGACATCGCAGAACGGGCAGCGTCTGGTGCAGATCTCACCCATAATCATAAATGTCGCCGTACCATTGCTAAAACATTCATGCAGGTTAGGGCAGGCAGCTTCTTCGCAGACTGTCGCCATCTTATGCTCGCGAAGGATGTTTTTGATCTGCTGCACCTTGGGTGAAGCAGACAGGCGGATGCGCATCCACTCGGGTTTGCGTTGTATCTCGGTGGTGGGAATAACCTTGACTGGAATCCGCTCCACCTTGTCGGCACTGCGCAGCTTTTCGCCCTGTTGCAGGCGACGGGTGCGTTGTGGAGGTGTTACAGATTCTGAAGACATGGGATTCCTTATATAAATTTATTCAATACGGCTATTTAAGATAGCTATTCAAAACAGAGCTTTCAGGGCCAATCTGGTGGCCATTATAACCGAGTCCCGCGGTTAAATTGTCGGCCAATTGGTGCATTACCTGTTCAATACTCGGCGGACTGTCAATTAGATCAGCCACCTGGGTCATGGCCACGCCGAGACCGCAGGGATTAATCCGCTGCCAGGGGGACAGATCCATAGCAACATTAAAATTTAACCCGTGGTAGCTACAGCCTTTGCGGATACGCAGACCCAGAGAGGCGATTTTGTCGCCATTATCTGTGTAGACGCCCGGGGCATCGCGGCGCGGCGCTGCACTGATCTGCCAGTGCTGCAGTGTATCCACCAGTGCCTGCTCAATCAGGCTGACCAGATCCCGCACGCCAAGTTTTAAACGCTTTAGGTCGACTAGCACATAGGCGGTTATTTGACCGGGTCCATGGTAGGTAACATGGCCGCCGCGATCACTTTTAACCACTGGAATGTCACCGGGGAGAAGAATATATTCTTCTTTGCCCGCCTGACCCTGGGTGAAAACCGGGTGGTGTTCGAGTATCCATATCTCATCGGCAGTAGAGGCGTCGCGCTGCTCATTAAAGCGTTTCATGGCGGCGAAAGTATCACTGTAATCCTGAGTGCCAAGATAGCGAACTATAAGCGGTGTGGTGCTGTGCATTAGAGCACCATCTTGACCCGAGCGCTGGTTTTCAGTGCTGCGAAAATAACCTCGAGCTGAGGTTTTCCGGTGGCGGTGATCACCACAGTAATCGATTGCCAGCTACCTTTGCTGCTGTCGCGAATGGTAATCTTTGCCTGATCAAAGCCCGGTGCATGGGTTTCCATAACACTGAGCACATGTGCGTTCAGTTCCGGATGTGCGGCTCCCAATACCTTGATTGGATATTCGCAGGGAAATTCTATTTGTGGGGCTTCTTGTTCGCTCACAGGCATCGCTCGGTATAAAGTAAATTGTGTGAAATAAATTCTATAAAAAGTTAATTAGGATAATAGCTGGGTAATCGTCAGCACAATCCAGTCGACAAAGCGGGAAAACAGACCGGATTGCTCGACCGCAGCTGTGGCAACCAGAGGCGTATCGACCAGTATTTCACCCTCTAGAGAGACCTGCAGTCGACCCAGTTCCTGGCCGATAACAATCGGTGCCTTAATTCGCTCATCAATAAGAATATTCGCTTCGAGTTTCTTCTCTGCACCGCGGGCCAATGTAAGAGTGACATTGTCGCTAATGGTCAGGTTGAGAAACTCATCTTCGCCATACCAGACTTTGGCATTCTCTTTAATAATATCGCCGACAGCGTAGATAGTTTTGGTGTTGAAATAACGGAAACCATAGGAGAGTAACTTCTGCGATTGGCTGGCTCTGGTCTTGTCGCTGGCGGCACCCATTACCACTGAAATAAGTCGCATACCCTTGCGTTTCGCCGAGGCGACCAGGCAGTAACCGGCTTCTTCGGTATGGCCAGTTTTCAGGCCGTCAACGCTGCTATCGCGCCACAGCAGCCTATTTCTGTTGGGCTGGTTAATATTGTTGTGCTTAAAATATTTTTCCGAGTAGATGCTGTAGTGCTCAGGATGTTCCTGAATAATTGCCCGCGCCAGAATCGATTGATCCCGCGCTGTAGAGACCATGCCCTCATAGGGCAGCCCGGTTGCATTAAAGTACTCTGTGCCGGTCATACCCAACAGGGCTGCCTGTTGGTTCATGCTGTCGGTAAAGGCATCTTCATCGCCGCTGATATGTTCAGCCAGGGCGATAGAGGCATCGTTGCCGGACTGGATAATCACACCGCGCATCAGATCGATAACCGGCACTCTGGTACGCGGGCTGAGGAACATGGTTGAACCATCCGTTTTCGCGCCACCTTTCTCCCAGGCATTATCACTGATTAACACCATGTCATCTTTTTTAACTCGTCCCTCAGCTATCTCATTGGAGACTATATAGGTGGTCATCATCTTCACCAGGCTGGCGGGAGGCAGCTGTAGGTCGGCATTATTTTCAATAATGATATGACCGGTTTCCGCGTCGACCAGAATCCAGGATTTAGCGGCAAGTTGCGGCGCGGCTGGAATAAGCTGCTGGGCCTGTGCTGAAGATAGAGTCAGCACAAGCAGAGCCGAGGAGATAGAGGGTAAAATCCATTTTTTCAGGCAATTTATCAGCCATATTTTCTGCATAGTAGACCACGACATGTTTTGAATTTAAGCGGTCGATAGTTTATCACTTGAATGCAGGGATTGTCCGCCCGAGATAACAGACTAACAGCTAAATTTTTTCGATCCACAGGCTGCAGGTTGACGCCCAGGGATCTGGCTATGGTTCTGGTTATGGTTCTGGTTATGGATTTGGCTAGGGAGTAACCGAGAAAGTACTCAGGTTGGCGGTTTTTTTCAGCATGGCTTTAATGCTTAATAGCTCGATATTGTCGGCAATTGGCCCAATCCACAGTTTGTGCAGTTTATCCTGGGTACGCAAGATAATCGGCTGGCTGGTCAGGCTGCGAATTTTGTTTTGAAGCTGTTGCGCAGTGGCCATATTAGTAAATGCGCCCACCTGTAGATACTGACCAGTGTCGGCACTTCCAGCTTTGGCAATCAGGGTTTGTGGCGCGGGTTTTGATGGCGTGACTGTGATGGGTGTGGGGCCTGGTTTAGGGGTTGTATCTATGGCCTCGACTAAAACCCTGGCAGTGCCCTTATCCGCATAACCCAGCTTCATGGCGCCGACATAGGAGAGATCAATCAGGCGTTCGTCGTGAAATGGACCGCGATCATTAATCCTTACTACAATTGAGCGACCGTTTTCTGTATTGGTTACCCTAGCATAGGAGGGTATCGGCAGGCTTTTATGGGCGGCGGTCATGCCGTACATATTATAAACTTCCCCGTTCGAGGTCAGTCGGCCGTGAAATTTGGTGCCGTACCAGGAGGCGACACCGGACTCCTTGTAGTCTTTATTGCTGGGCAACACCCTGTAAGTTTTACCAAATACTTCGTAGGGGCTTTTATTGCCAGCTTTGGTGACTACTTCAGGCTTGGGTGTCGCATTTGGGATAGCGCTGGTATCTATGCGTTTGCCGGCGCCATCTTTCTCTACCATAAACTGTGAGGAGCTACAGCCAAACAAACCTGATAGTGCCAGCGCAAAAATTAGCCGGCTGGAATACCTTGATAATGCTTTAGCTGTAAATGCTTTAACAATCAGTGGACTGCGCACAGTTGCGTTCCTGAATTAGTTCACTCAGTTGATAGACTGCCATGGCATATTTGGTGCGCGGGTTATAACGGCTGATCACGTAAAAATTATGTAATCCCAGCCAGTACTCATTGCCATATTTGGCCTGAAAGCGCATCGGCAGGGCTTTGGTATCGGCGGGGAATTGCTCAATCGTTGTATAACCTTGGCTGTTTAATTCTGCCAGCGTCGCCTTGGGGCGATGGAGTTTATTGAGGCTCTCTTCGGCGGGGTCGCTGTTGATATTAGCGCGCATCGCCACCGCTTCCCCCTGCTTCCAGCCATGTCTGGAGAAATAATTTGCCACGCTGCCAATCGCATCGGTGGGGTTTGTCCAGATATTGGCAAACTGATCATTGTCAAAATCAACCGCGTAGTTGCGATAACTGCTGGGCATAAACTGACCGAGACCCATGGCGCCGGCGTAGGAGCCTTTTAGCTCAACAGGGTTTTGCTTTTGCTCGCGGGCGAGCAGAAAAAGATTTTCCAGTTCGGCGGTGAAAAAGCGCTTTCGCGAGGCGCGTTTTTCGGTGTAGGTATAGTAATCAAAGGCCAGTGTTGCCAGGGCATCAACCACTTTGTAGCTGCCGGTATTGCTGCCATAGTTGGTTTCGACGCCAATAATGCTGACGATTATGGCTGGCTCAACACCCAGTTCACGCTGGGCTCTTTCCAGGGTCTCTTTATTCTCCTGCCAGAACTTTACCCCGCCTTTAATGCGCCTTTCAGAGATAAAATGTTTGCGGTATTGATACCAGGGTTTGACTTTTTCGGCGGGTCGACTCATCGCTTTAACGATGGATGTCTGATGCTCGGCAACCTTTAGCCAGCCGATAATCTCGTCGCGCTTAAACTGGTGTTTGTCCACCATAAGGTCGATAAATTCGGCGGCTTCCGGATGGGTCGAGGAATCTGCATAACTGCTGGAGGAAATGCCAGAGGCGAGAATTCCAATAGCGAATAATGGGCCGATTAAAGGTGCTGTAAAAAATTTGTTAAGGCGTATATTCAAAGTTTTATTCCTAAATCCGTTTCGGCTCAGTGCTGATGGCCATCAGGATACCAAATCCGAGAAACAGAGTCACAATTGCTGTGCCGCCATAACTGATAAATGGCAGCGGTGCTCCAACTACTGGCAAGATACCTGAAACCATACCCATATTCACAAAAATATAAACAAAAAATGTCAGGCTTATAGTGCCGGCCATGATGCGGCCAAACATCGATTGGGCGTTGAGGGCGATTATCATGCAGCGTCCTATCAGCAACAGGTATAACAACAGCATACCCAGTACTCCTATCAGCCCGAACTCTTCAGCCAGTACGGCGATAATAAAGTCTGTATGACTCTCGGGCAGAAAATTAAGTTGTGACTGGGTGCCCTGGGTCCAGCCTTTCCCGCTGAGGCCGCCAGAGCCAATAGCTGTGGTTGACTGCATAATGTTCCAGCCGGCCCCGAGCTTGTCTTGCTCGGGAGAAAGCAGGGTCAGTACTCGCTGTTTTTGGTAGTCGAGCATGACATAGAACCACATGGTGGGTAGGGCTGCTATCGCTAGCAGGGCTGTGAAGAGCAGGTAGCGCAGGCCGAGTCCGGCCAAGAACAGGGCGAAAAAACCGGATGAAAAAATAATTAATGAGGTGCCTAAATCAGGTTGCCTGGCGACGAGTAAAACCGGGATTAAAGTGGCGATAACGGCGATAGAGACATGTTTAAAACGCGGTGGCAGATGGCGTTTTCCGAGATAGGATGCCAGGGCCATGGGCACGGCAATTTTCATTAATTCCGAGGGTTGGAATCTGGTTATGCCGAGATCCAGCCAGCGCTGCGCGCCCTTTGCGCCAACCCCAAAAAACAGCACGGCGACCAGTGATAATAGACCGCAGAGATAGATAAGAATTGACCAGCGCTCCCAGAGGCGCGGCTGAAACTGGGCGATGGCAATCATTGCGAACAGGCCGATTAACATAAATGTCGCCTGGCGTTTTACATAGAAAATACTTTCAGCGCTGGCGCTGTAGAGCACTGCCAGGCCGATGCTGCAGAGCGCCATTAGAATCAGCAGCAGCGGGAAATCTATATTTAAAATGCGTGAGGGCCTGCGGTCACCACCGGGGCTGCTTAGCTGACGAACAAAATCATTTCTGTGCATAGTCGGTTATGGCTCCTGATTTTTCGCTACAGCTGTCGATGAGTTTGACTGCATATAGGCATCCATAACTGCCCGCGCGATTGGCGCTGCGGCAGAGCCGCCATGTTCCCCATTCTCAACAATTAATCCAACCGCAATCTTTGGATCATCTGCCGGTGCAAAGGCGATAAACAGCGCGTGATCCCACTGCCGTTCGGCGATTTTGGTGCTGTCGTATTTGTCTTCGGCATCGATACTGATGGCCTGTGCGGTGCCGGTTTTACCGGCAATCTTATAGGTTAAGCCACTATTGATACTGCGCGCGGTACCGCGACTGCTGTGCACAACATTCTTCATTGCCCGGTGGACATAGTCCCAGTGTTTGTCACTGATTTTAATATCTTTTTCGGCTTCAAGAATTGGCTGCTGTTGGCCATTAATGGCTTTAACCAACTGCGGTGTCCGCACTTCGCCGCGACTGGCAATGCGCGCCGACATCACCGCCAGCTGAAGAGGCGTGGCGAGCATAAAGCCCTGGCCAATACTGGTATTGATGGTGTCGCCGTTAAACCAACTCTGCCCGCGAGCGCCTTTTTTCCAGGCTCTGTTTGGCATAATGCCGCGCTTTTCGCCGGGCAGGTCAATACCTGTTGTGGAACCGAGACCGAACTGGGAACCATAGTTTGAGAGCAGATCAATGCCGGTCTTAACCCCGAGGCCGTAAAAATAGATATTGCAGGACTCGATAATTGCCTTGGCCAGGTCAACCCCGTCGCCGTGACCACCGCGAGCAAAATTATGATCCCGCCATGGCCTCTCAATTCCTTTGAAATAGAAATAGCCGTTGTCCTTAATTTTGTAGCTGGGCGTGACTACGTTGTGTTCCAGTCCGATAAGTCCAAACATCGGTTTGATCGTGGAGCCGGGGGGATACTGGCCGCGAATCGCGCGATCAAACAGTGGCCGGTCCTTAGAGTAGAGCAGGCTATCGTAATTTTTCTGGCTGATCCCGGAGACAAACAGGTTGGGGTCATAGCTGGGCGCGCTGATCATCGCCAGAACACCGCCGGTTTCAATTTCGATAGCGACTAGGGCGCCGCGCTTGTCTTTAAATGCATCGAGGCCAATCTGTTGCAGGTTGCTGTCGAGATAGAGGGTCAGGTTGTCGCCGGATACGGCACCGGTTTTATCCAGGACTCGGGTTACCCGACCCAGGGCATTGGTCTCGACCTGCTCACTGCCAACGTCCCCGAGCAGCTGCTGTTCATAGAATTTTTCCAGGCCAATTTTGCCTATCGAATCGGTACCACTGTATTTAACCGCTTCTATTGTCTTGCTCTCGCGTTCATTGATGCGCCCCACATAGCCGATCACATGGGAGAACAGTTCGCCATCGGGATAGAAGCGCTTGAGTCGCGCAGAGGTCTCCGCGCCCAGCAGTCGGTGGCCATTGACGGCGAGCGCTGCGCGCTCCTCTTCACTGAGATTGAAACGCAGGCTAGTCTGTTCAAAGGGGCGTCGCTGTTTCAGACGCTTGCGGAAGAGTTGAATGTCGCGTTCAGAGATACTGATAATATCGCCTAGATCGGCGAGCAGTTTTTCCAAATCCTCACTGCGTTCGGGCACAATGGTCAGGTTGTAGCTGGGGCGATTGTCGGCAATCAGTCTGCTGTTGCGGTCGAAGATCAGTCCGCGGGAAGGTGCAACGGGCCGAACCAGTACTCGGTTGTTGTTGGACTGGGTGGCAAAATTTTCGTAGCGGGAGATCTGTAAATCAAAATAGCGGGTGATAAGTACAGCTGTTAGTAGCAGGGTTCCCACTGCGGTGAGCAGCAGCCTGCGGGCGAACATTATGCGTTCGCGAGCCGGATCTGAAAAAGCTGCGCCATCCTTCATACTATCTGTTCACTATCTCTGCCCATTATCTAGAGTTTCCTTATCAACTGCGATGATAGGGATGGTTGGCATTGATTGTCCATGCCCTGTACATCTGCTCCATCAACACTATGCGCACCAGCGGGTGAGGCAGTGTCAGGTCGGAGAGTGACCAGCGCATATCTGCGCGGGCTAAGCATTCTTTTGAGAGTCCATCCGGACCGCCGATAACCAGACAGATATCGCGCCCATCCATCTGCCAGTCGGCCAATTTACTCGCCAGCTGCTCGGTGCTCAATGAGCGCCCAATCACATCCAGGGCAACGACAAAGTCCTGGGAGCCTATGGCTTTTAGTAGAGCCTGACTCTCTTTCTCAATAGCTTTGCTGGCGGGCTGGTTTTTACCCCGCGCGCCCAGTGCTATTTCGATAGTCTCAATGCGCAACTCCGGCGGCATGCGTTTGCTGTACTCGTTACAACCAGCCTCTACCCAGCTGGGCATACGCGTTCCGACGGCAAGTAGCTTAAGTTTCATCTTTCTAAGTTGTTTCTACGTCAGGTCGCCGAGCAAATTTTGCTCGTCATCAGCGTTCTCGGGAAAATCCCCGGGGCGCACTGACCAGAGTTTCTCAAGGTCGTAAAAGGCGCGTGTTGCCGGCAACATAACGTGCACAATCACATCGCCAAAATCGACCAGAATCCACTCTGCGGTGTCATCACCCTCAACGCCAAGCAGTTCGAAACCGGCGTTCTTGCCTTCGACGGCAACATTGTTGGCCAGTGATTTCACCTGGCGGTTTGAATTACCGCTGGCGACAACCATGGTGTCCATTACGCCAGTCAGCTCGCGTACGTCCAGTGAGGTAATATTTTCCGCCTTAACGTCTTCCAGCGCCGAGATAACAATTTCTTTTAATGATTGGGACATATAAACAGATTACTCATATAGGTGTTGTTGTTGAATACAGTTAACCACTGCTGTCGGGGTCAGATAGTCGATCTTTTCTCCGATGCTGATTTTATGGCGTATCGCAGTGGATGAAATTCCCAGCATGGTCAGATTGCAAAGGTGCAGTTTACCAGCGCTGGATTTTTTTAGTGTCGGTAAGTCGTCACAGAGTCGCGCGCTGATCCATTCCGCTAGTAGCCCGGATTGCGGGAGTTGATAACCGGGTCGCGAAGAGACCACTAGATGGCAATAATCAGTCAGCTGTTGCCAGTCACGCCAGCTATCCAGCGATGCCAGCACATCCATGCCGACACAGAGATAGAGCGCTGTGCTGTCACCAATCTGCGCCCTTATGGCACGCAGGGTATCGATGGTATAGCTGGGGCCATCGCGGCACAGCTCAATATCGTCGGCGAGCAGCTGGGGTTGTTCGCCAATGCCCAGTTTAAGCATCTCCAGACGCTGCTCTGGGGAGGCGCTGGGTGCTTCACGGTGGGCGGGCAGCGCACAGGGAATCATCCGCAGGCTATCGACCTCAAGCAGTTCCGCAAGCTCTATGGCAATTCTAAGATGGCCATTGTGAACCGGGTTAAAAGTACCCCCAAAGATAGCGACCGACATATTATTGACGGATCTGCCCGTCGCCATAGACCACCCATTTCTGGCTGGTTAGACCCTCGAGACCCACAGGCCCGCGGGCGTGAATCTTGTCGGTGGAAATGCCGATCTCGGCGCCCAGACCATATTCAAAACCATCGGCAAATCGTGTCGAGGCATTGTGCATCACCGAGCTGGAATCCACTTCGCGCATAAAGCGCTCAGCGTGGGCAGTGTTTTCAGTGATGATAGATTCGGTGTGCTGGGAGCTGTACTTGTTAATATGCTCAATCGCCTGATCCAGTCCATCGACCACTTTGATCGCCAGAACAGGAGCCAGGTACTCTTCGTACCAATCCTGTTCGGTGTCAGCTTTGGCTTGTGGAATAATCGCACAGGTCTTTTCGCAGCCGCGCAGTTCCACGCCTTTTTCGGCGTAGAGTGCAGCCAGTTTCGGCAGGATCTGGGCGGCAATTGATCGGGCCACCAATAAGGATTCCATCGCATTGCAGACACCGTATCTGTGAGTCTTGGCATTTAGTGCAATAGCCAGAGCTTTTTCCAGGTCGGCATCGTCGTCAATATAGACATGGCAGTTGCCATCCAAATGTTTAATCACCGGTACTCGGGCATCGGCGCTGATACGTTCAATCAGCCCCTTGCCGCCACGGGGAACAATCACATCCACATAGTCAGGCATGGTGATCAGCTCACCCACCGCAGCGCGGTCAGTGGTATTGATAACCTGAACAATATTTTCCGGCAGGCCAACCGCTTGTAGGCCGCGGCTGATACAGGCAGCGATTGCCTGATTGGAGGCGATTGCCTCGCTGCCACCGCGCAAAATAGTCGCATTGCCCGACTTGAGGCAGAGGCTGGCTGCATCAATAGTCACATTGGGGCGCGACTCATAGATAATGCCAACCACACCCAGGGGCACACGCATCTTGCCGAGCTTGATACCGCTTGGGCGATCCTGAAGATCGGTGATTTTACCTGTGGGATCGGGCAGTTCTGCAACCTGTTGCAGGCCTTCAACCATAGCGTCGATACGCGCAGGATTGAGTTCAAGGCGATCGAGCAGGGCGGCATCTAAACCATTGTTGCGGCCATTTTCCATATCCACAGCATTGGCTGCCAGAAGGTTGGCGCGGTCACTGTTCAGCGCATCGGCAATAGCCAGTAAGGCCTGATTTTTAAGGGCTGTTTCAGCGGCGGCAATCACTCTCGACGCTTCTCGCGCCTGGGTGCCGACAGTCTGCATATAGCTTTTAATAGTCATAATTTTCAATCAGATAGAATCAATAGAAGACAAAGACGCCATTATACGTTTTGCTTGTCATTAATGCCTGATTTTAAATTAAACTTCTCAGTGAAAAAAAGCCGGCGTTTTATCAGCCGTGATTGCTCTTGTTTCTAGAGGTACTTGCTGACAATCCCCGCCAGTGCTTCAAGGTGAAGCGGCTGCGCATTCAGGCAGGGGATATAGTGAAAAGTCTCGCCACCGTGCTCGGTAAAAATCTCGCGACCCTCGCCATCAATCTCTTCGATAGTCTCCAGACAGTCAGAGGAAAAACCCGGGCAGATAACCGCCAGGTGTTTTATACCCTGTTCGGGCAGTGCCTCCAGAGTCTTGTCTGTATAGGGCTGCAACCAGGGCTCGCGACCAAAGCGCGACTGGAAGGTAGTCATAATTTTATCTTCATCGAGACCCATCTTCTCACGCACCAATCGAGTCGTCTGGTGGCAGAGGCAATGATAGGGATCGCCATTGTGTAAATAGCGCTCGGGGGTGCCGTGGTAGGAAAACATCAGCTTGTCGGGCATACCATGCTCGTCAATATGTGCCTGAATACTCTCGCAGAGTGCATGGATATAAGCCGGCGTCTGATGATAGCTGCCAATAAAATGCAATTCCGGAACCCAGCGGGTTTTAGTGAAAGTTTGCGCCACGGCATCAAAGGTCGAGCCAGTGGTTGCGCCAGAGTACTGCGGGTAGAGAGGCAGCACAGTAATATCGCGAACATTTTGCGCCGTCAGTTCGGCAATCGCCGACTCCATAGAGGGATTGCCATAACGCATACCCAGTACAACCGGTACATCCGCATTAAATTGTTTATCGAGAATCTTTTTAACCCCGGCCACCTGTGCCTTGCTGTGAACCAGCAGCGGAGAACCACCCTCAGACCAGACAGTCTGATAGAGCTTGGCCGAACGACGCGGGCGAATACGCAAGATAATCAGGTTGAGAATCATCCACCACAGCAGGCGTGGAACCTCGACAACCCGGGGATCGCTGAGGAACTCTTTAAGATAGCGACGTAGCTCTGGGGTTTTTGGTGCATCCGGGGTGCCCAGATTGCATAGCAATACGCCACGTTTTGGCGAAGGCCCTTTGTGGTCGTATTCGGTCTGGCCCTGATACTTCATCTGTACTCCCAATGCGCTGTTGTTATTCTATTGATGCGATGTGCGGAACCATACTGCATGAATCGCGGATCGCCAAATATTATAGACTAGTTGTTAAGGCTGGATTACGTACCAGGCCTGAGGCTGGATTTGGAATAGAGAATTAAATTGCTTTTAGTGAGCAGTTTTTAAAAGCTGACCCCCAACCCCTTCAGCGCTATAATGCGCGGCTTTCATATACAGTGCACTGGTAACCAGAAAACCCAATGACCGATTCAGCTTCAGATCGCCGCACCTTCGCTATTATCTCTCACCCGGATGCGGGTAAGACCACTATTACCGAAAAGCTATTGCTGCTCGGCAACCTGATTCAGGTAGCGGGTACGGTTAAGGGCCGCAAAAGCGATCGCCATGCGACCTCTGACTGGATGTCGATGGAGAAAGAACGGGGTATCTCGGTCACTTCTTCGGTAATGCAGTTTCCCTATCGCGATTGCATGGTCAATCTGCTGGATACTCCGGGTCACGAAGATTTCTCTGAGGATACCTACCGCACCCTGACCGCGGTGGATTCATCGCTGATGGTGATCGATGGCGCCAAAGGTGTGGAAGATCGCACCATTAAGTTGATGGATGTCTGCCGCCTGCGCGATACGCCGATTTTTGCCTTTGTAAATAAGATGGACCGCGAGATTCGCGATCCTATCGAGCTGTTGGATGAGATCGAGAGTGTGCTAAAGATTAAAGCTGCGCCGATTAACTGGCCAATTGGTATGGGCCGCGGCTTCCGCGGTGTCTACAACCTCTATACAGATACCATTCATGTTTACACTCAGGGCAAGGGCCACACTCTGGCGGATGATATTCAGATTAAAGGCCTGGATTCTCCTGAAGCCTATGCAGCGCTCGGCGACTATGCCGACGATGTGCTTGAAGAGTTGGAGTTGGTTAAAGGTGCAACTCACGAGTTTGCTATGGATGAATTTTTGGCGGGTCATCTTGCGCCGGTGTTCTTTGGTACCGCCATGGGCAACTTTGGTGTCCGCGAGATGTTGGATAATTTTGTACGTTGGGCACCGCCACCTCAGCCGCGAGCGACCAAAGAGCGCGAGGTGGTTGCCGAGGAGAAAAAATTCAGCGGCTTTGTATTTAAGATTCAGGCCAATATGGACCCCAAGCACCGCGATCGTATTGCCTTTTTGCGTATCTGCTCTGGCAAATACACCAAGGGCATGAAGATGAAGCATGTGCGCACGGGCAAGACTGTGCGAATTGCCGATGCCTTTAGTTTTAAGGCGGGCGAGCGTATCTCCCTCGAAGAGGCCCAGGCCGGGGATATTATCGGCCTGCACAATCACGGTTCAATTCAGATTGGCGATGCTTTTACCGAGGGTGAAGATCTGAAGTTCAGCGGTATTCCGCACTTTGCGCCAGAATTATTTAAGCGTATTCGCCTTAGCGATCCACTTAAAGCCAAGCAGTTGCACAACGGTATTCGCCAGCTATCGGAAGAGGGCAGTACCCAGGTATTTTTTCCATTTCGCAACAATGATGTCATTGTTGGCGCGGTGGGCCAGCTGCAGTTTGATGTTGTCGCCTATCGCCTGAAAGAAGAATACGGTGTAGAGGCAATCTATGAACCGGTAAATGTGCATTCGGCGCGCTGGACAGAATCTAATGACAGCAAGCAGTTGGACTCGTTTAAAAACAAGACCCAGGATAATCTGGCCGTCGACGGGGGTGGGCACCTGACCTATTTGGCACCGACGCGCGTAAATTTATCACTGACTGAAGAGCGCTACCCGGAAATTGCATTTCGCTCTACGCGAGAACATTAATTAAAGCCAACTGTAGAGAAAATAATAAGAATAGAAGAGGCCAGCTATGAGTGATACAGGGGTAAGCCGAAAGGTAAATACAATCTCCCAGGAGCAATGTCCTGAGCATTTGCGTACCAATCGCAGCCGATTTACCCGCTGGTTTGGCAGAACTTTCTATCGCTCAATCGGCTGGAACCTGGAAGGCAATATAGTCGACTCTGAGCGGGTATTAATTGTCGCCGCGCCGCACACTTCCAACTGGGATTTTGTATTTGGTATCGCCGCTGTTCTGGGTATCAATGCCCGGGTGCGCTGGTTGGGCAAGCACAGTATCTTTAAGCCCGGTATAACCTGGTTTATGCGCTGGCTGGGCGGTATTCCGGTCAACCGCGAACAGCCCGATGCGGTCATGGGCTATGTGGATGAGGCGGTTAAAAAAGATAGCGGTGTGGTGATTGTTGTGGCGCCTGAGGGCACGCGCAAAAAATCACCGAAGTGGAAGAGCGGATTTTTGCGTATCGCCGAGAAAAATAATTGTAAGATTCAACTGGGTGCCTTAGATTTTCCCAATAAGCGGATTGTTCTCGGTGATGTATTTGAGCCCACCGGTGATAATGAGGCTGATATTGCCGCCATTATCGAATACTACGGTCAGTTTAAGGGCAAGCACCCGGATCAGTTTTAAGTAATCTATTTCCATAGGCAAAAGTATGGATTTTATTATTACCGTTGGACTGTCGTTTGCACTAATTCTGGTGGCCCTGCTAATCTTTCGTTATGTGGGGCTTCCGGTCTATCGTATCGAAGCTATCAATATCAAAAGACTCCTGGAATCGGTGTTGGATGAAACTGCAACCGAGGCTGACTGGGATGTGTTTATCGGTATGCCCGTTCACCACAACCCAGAGCTGGATGACATTCGCGTTCAATGTGCTATGTTAGCGCTCACTGAGATGAGCCTGCGACAGGGGCTGGTGATTTTTTCCGACCAGGGTCGGGTGCAGATTGAAGAGCACCTGCAAGTTCTCAATCGACAAATATTGCAACAAAAGGAACACAACCATGACTGAAAGTACATCACCGATCGCCCGGTTTCTGGTGGTTGCCGCTGCCTTTGTAATCGTGGTTTCCGGCCTGAAAATGGCTGGAGCTCTGCTGGTTCCCTTTTTGTTGGCGGTGTTTATTGCCATGATTGTATCGCCGCTTTTAGGTTGGCTTAAGGATCGCGGTATTCCCGGCGGTCTGGCTATTTTGCTTATTGTGATATTAATTCTGCTGGTCGGACTGTTGTTGACTGCGGTGATTGGTACCTCTGTGGATAATTTCCGTCAGGATATTCCAGTCTACTCGGCAAAGCTTACGGCGATGAGTGAGGGGGTTCAGCAGTGGTTGAGCCTGCGCGGTATTGTTATTGACCAGCAGCTCTGGCAGAGCAGCTTTGACCCAGCTGTGGTGATGTCATTTGCTGGCAGTACCCTGGCGTCCTTTGGCAATGTTATGACCAATGCGGTGATGATTCTGCTGACGGTGATATTTATTCTTGCGGAAAATATGGGCTTTGGCGAAAAGCTCAAATTGGCTCGGGGTACGGATATCTCCCAAGAGTGGCTGACTAAATTTTCCGAGAGTGTGCACAGCTACCTGGCCATAAAAACGGCAATCAGCCTGCTCACCGGACTGCTGATCTTTATCTGGCTGACTATTCTCGGTGTCGACTATGCCGTGCTCTGGGGGCTGATCGCCTTTTTACTTAACTTTGTCCCCACTGTGGGTTCATTTATTGCTGCGGTTCCGGCGGTATTGCTTGCCGCTGTCCAGCTGGGCATCTTCCCGGCGGCCCTGACTCTTGGCGGGTTTGTTGTGGTCAATCTGGTGATGGGCAATATGCTTGAGCCGCGCTGGATGGGTAAAGGTTTAAATCTCTCCCCGCTGGTGGTATTTGTCTCTCTGGTACTCTGGGGCTGGGTGTTGGGGCCTGTGGGTATGCTGCTGTCGATTCCGCTGACCATCATGATCAAAATAGCACTGGAAAATCAGGAGGAGACACGCTGGATTGGTGTGCTGCTTGGCTCTGGTACAGCACTCGAACCGGTCAATCCCGAGGCCGACAGCCAAGAAGTTGCTGAATAATAGTCATACCAGCGAAGGCTGGTATCTTTCTATTTATGGGCCCCAGCCTGCGCTGGGGTGACGAGTGACAGGAATTACAGGATGACAGGATGACAGGAAGTACAACCACCAACACCAAATAATTTCACATAAAATACGGGGTCTCGGACTAAACGCGAAGCGTTTTG
>Ga0213868_10001921_pt1 | contig 20068 bp, 22 predicted proteins | sample PICome_9_FD_160087 | JGI IMG/M metagenome (GOLD analysis project Ga0213868, IMG submission 160087) | Coastal seawater microbial communities near Pivers Island, North Carolina, United States - PICO127 | ecosystem: Environmental > Aquatic > Marine > Coastal | place: USA: North Carolina...
CATTACACGAGCTTATTACTAACTTTAGTTTTGATTTTTATATCTCTTTATCCACGCTTCCGTATTTCATCATCTTGGACAGAGTCTCATCTGGCTGATAGTCGATCAGGTTTGAGGCTGAATACCCACTGCCCTTCATTCTGATACAGAACCAGTCTTTGAATCAATATTTATTTAATGTGCCTTCTATAGGGAGAGAAACTTGCGTACTCTGTCAAGGAGAGAGGCGTATGACTCTTAAATCCTCAATGATGTTTTCCCCCAACGCCCGTTCAGGAACCACAACTGAAAATTATCCTCCAACAATAAAATCTTCTCACATACAATAATACTCGAAGTGACCTATGTCTGTCAGACACCATAATCAAGTGGGAGAAAACATGGGTACAGTAGTAGCGTGTACTTGGTGGTATGAATGTGAAAAGCTTTAGGTGCAAAGTTCCATCCTGGACCATTTTCCCAATGTTCGACGAAGTAACGTAACCCGATTTCAATCTCGAAGCGTAGACCAGTACTCCATCAATATACTTCGGAACATTTATTATATATCTGTATTTTCGTTATGAGATATATCCAAGATGACATCGATCACATTCGTTCATCATCCTTGTGAGACGAAATAAATCAGAAATCGAGGCCGAGTTCCATCCTGGACCATTTTCCCAATGTTCGACGAAGTAACGCAACCCGATTTCAATCTCGAAGCGTAGACCAGTACTCCGTCAATATACTTCAGAATATTTACTCTATATCTGTATTTTCGTTATGAAATATATCCAAGATGACATCGATCACATTCGTTCGTCACCCTTGTGAGACGAAATAAATCAGAAATCGAGGCCGAGTTCCATCCTGGACCATTTTCCAAATGTTCGACTACTCCGTCAATATACTTCAGAACATTTACTCTATATCTGTATTTTCGTTATGAGATATATCCAATATGGCATCGAACACATACATCATCATTATCATCATCATCATCATCATCATCGAAAAGAAGTAAATGAGTCAGGCGTCCAAAAAGTCAAAGTAAAAAGGAAATTTGACCTGAAACAGCCAGCATAGTACCATGTGAAAAATACAAAATTTCTGTTCTATTCTACAGCGAACTTCACAAGAAAAGTGATGAAATTCATTGTATTAATTTCAAGTAAGAGTTTTTCTGTGTGTGTTGTTTGTCCGGGAAGGAAGTTTTTGGTCGCTTTTACCGATGTTCTAAAATAATAGAAAAATGAGTATCGAAAAAAGGGTTATGTTGAAGGTTGAAGGTACGAGGTACGAGGGTAAAAGACATGAGACGTGTGATGTGTGATACACTGCACACTGTATTGTTCTCCATATGTCTTAAAGTATGAGTAATCACTCCAGGAAAAAGTCGTTGACAGAAATTCTAATGGAAGGCGATGACAACGCTCCTCTAGGAAAGGATGTTAGCAGAGAGAGGGCATTTAGTAATACCGATTCTCGGTCTGTCTCGTCTACCAAAGCTACGGCCAGGAAAGGTACGTATGCGTTTTTATATATTTATTCGTTATACTATGGCTTTCTTATTCTCATCTACGGATCGAATATTGACTTTTCTTCACTGTTCCATAAAGCATCGTTCGATATCCGTTCCCTAACCTCAGCAGATGACCATGCATCCATTATAAAGAATTTAGATGATGTGAAACCATTTGAAGAAGAAGCCGAGACAACTATTCTCAGAGCAATTGAGAAGCAAGACAAAGAAAGGGAAAAACTGAAGGATGAAGATCGTTACACACAAGGAATATTGCAGGGGGTGCCTGTCGAGGCAGCACATTTGTTTAGTGATGTGATCAATGATGATGAACATATTGAATCCAACCAAAGGCGTATTTCCAGTGCTCCTTCCAAAAGAGATGTGATTCGTCCAATGGTAAGCTTCTTTTTCTTTCGCACTCCTTCAATCATTACATCTTTAGCAGATGAGATGTATGTAGTCTAACTTTTATAAATATCTAGTCTCCAACAACCAAGCCACCTGCTCTAAAGGATATAGTCCATAGGATGCAAATGATGAAGATGATGAGTGAGAAAGCAAACTTTATGAAAAGTGAACAGAGTCATAAACAAGTTCAAGATATGAAAGATCCAGAGTCATTGCAGGTGATTGGGGAATCTGATGAAGACTTCGATTCCGATGATGTTGCTATTCAAGGTAGTCAACGCCAATCAAACCATGTCAAATCCTTTTATCGCAAGTTCTGCAGCCCCTGCTATTACCTCACAACGTTTATTGGTGTCAAGTGGAAAGCAATCAAGCTCTCTCTTGTCATGCTTTTCTATGGCTTGGTACCTCTTTTGGGAATTGCGGCAATATTGTTTTATTGGGGAGACAATCCAAAGGGTCCTATGGATGGCAGTTGGTCTTGGTGGTTGATCTTTGTCGCGAGACTTTTGGTGTGCTTTGTACTCTCGCAACTTACTCAATTTATTATTATTGACTTTATCTGTCTGGAGACTCAGATCGCTGTCAGATTCATTGGAAGGCTTTTGACTTTGATGGCCGTGCAAGCCAAAGGTTGGCCCGTCCTTACAATTTTTTGGAGTATGTGGCAACTGATATTGTTGCATGGCTCTCCTACTTATAACAGGTACGTACTAATGTGTAATCATTATCATCATTTATTTTGTGGGTTGGAATTGCTTAAAATTTTACCCTGATTCTTCGAATACACAGACATTGGTTGTATAGACAAAATTTATTCAATATATTCAACGAAAACAATCCCGCAGCGACTATCATTACAGACATCTGGTACTTGAGAGTGCTGATAGCCATGATAATCCTTGGAGTAGCAGTCATGTTCAAACGTGTGTACATATCGCTTTCCTTGGGCAAAAAGAAGTATGTTGCGTATGGGCCTCAGATGGAATCTATCATGCGGAAAGTGCTATTGTTATCTGAGGTAGCTATGTTAGCTGAAGAAATCGAATATTCATCATACATTGGACAGAACACAAACCAAAAAGAGTCTAAAAATAAAAAAACTCCCATGAAAAAAAGCGGAGTGGGCGGATGGCTTCTTGAAAATGTTGGTAAAACAACGTATGAAAAGGATGATGATTCTGATGGTGGACCAATTGATGAGAGAGACCCCAACGATATTTACCAATTAGACGATAACAATGAATCAAACGAAGTTCAAAGTTTGTCGGAGAAAGATGATGGTGATATCATGGATAAATTCATTAGAACTACAAAAAAGTTGGCGCACTTTGCGATCCCTGTAGCTAAAAGCGAAAAAGAAAAGATATTTAGTCTATCAGAAAGAAGTGAAATTGAAAAACTGCTCGGTGAATGGGAAGAGCCTGAGCGCTACAAGAAGGAGTCGGTAAGTTGTCTATCTTCAATTTTAAAAACTGAATTCGAAATGATATGCAACCTAACTCATTGTGAATACTTATTTAGTGGAAAGACACTTCCATTCAAAAAGTCTTGGAATTTAGAGAAACATTAAACTATATGGATGGCGGAAATCCACTCTCTGTACCTTTCGGTCCAGCTTCCACCCGCAAGGAGTGTCTGAAATCGTCACAGAAGTTATATCGTAAACTCTTATCGGAAAACCCGAGGAACAAAGTTTTAAATTTCGACACCTTGCTGGTATTAGCTATTGATAAGAAAGGAAAGCTGAATAAGAGTAAAGCACGTGCGCTCATTAGACTTTTTCGTCCGGATAGGAAAGGAAACTTGACGCTGCTTGATTTCGTGAGATCTTGTGATAATCTCTACAAGAAAGTGAAGTTGTTTCGTGCCACAACAGCAAACGCAGCTCAACTTGATGATGCATTCGAAAACCTCTTGAACATTGTTTTCTATGTGCTCATGGTCGTTGTTTTGTTGCTAATTATGCAAGTGGACTTTCTTACTGTCTTCTCAACTCTAGCCGGTCTTATTTTACCACTATCTTTCCTATTTAGCGCAGCAGCGTCCTTGTACTTTCAAGGTGTCCTGCTAGTTCTTGTAAGACAGCCCTATGACATCGGCGATCGAATCGCGGTATCAAATCCCATGCTTGATACAAATCCTGACGGTTCTACGACGTGGTTTGTCGAGAATATAACCTTATTTGCAACGACGGTTAGAAACGCTGGCACAAACGAAGTAGCGACATATTCGAACAGTTCTTTGGCTCCATTGCGTATCATAAATGCAGCCCGGTCACCAAAAGGCATCACAACATTACGTCTCAAATTTGCCATTGACGTATCATTGGATAAAATTAAATTATTCGGAGCTGCAGTAGAGGAATTTGTGAAAGAACGCCCTCGTGAGTTCATAAAATTATCGGCGTTTAGAGTGGCTTTGATTGAAGCAGATCTTGGTTATGTACAGTATGTCCTTATTCTTCAGCATCAGGATAGTTGGCAAAATATTGGGGCAATTAAGCAAAGCCTGGCTGATGTGGCATCGTTCTGTCTTGAACTCTCAAAGAAGCTTGATATGCGCTATGTTGCTCCACCAATGCCTGTAAATTTATCCCTCGCTTCATCGCAGTATGAACTTGGTGATGCCCCAGTCACCACAGACAACGAAACAAGATCATTTGATAATGTCAAACGCGTTGTTGACTTTTTCAGTGAAGCTCCTGGTCCTCTCACAGGAGAAAAAAAGACCGTATGAGCTAAAATTCAATTTGTGTTTTCCAGCGTATAAATAGTGGTACTTTAGTATGGTTCTATTCCAGTTGTTCGTTCTGTTTCCCTTGGAATTAGACTTTTGACCACTGCTAAAGAATACTTTGAAGACGCTATTCCCTTGTCATGAAGTTGCTGTGCGAGTCGAAATTTGGGATCACTAAAAATCTTTTCTTCTTTGAAGCAAGTCATCTTTTTATCTCCTTGTTGAAATGCCAAAAGATCGCACTTAGAAGAGTATTGATAGACATCGTGAATTCGAGCTTTAGTCAGCTTATGAATATCCGACTTCGCATTTGTAATTGTCTCATAGTAAGGGACAAGAGCTGTCAATCTCTTTAGCTTTGAAACTTTCAATTCTTCGTTCAAGCGATCTCGTTCAGCCTCTTGCTTCTGTTGTTTTTTGCGAAGTTCTAATAGCACGTTTCTATGCTCAACTCTGTCACGAATTCATCAAGATACTATTAAAATTAACGAAAAACAATTCAGCGTTGTATTTGGGTGACAAAGTGAAGCGTACCTTTGTTTCGCTTCAACCATTTCTTCTGTGCGAGTTTTTCTTTCCGATTCTTCGTATGCTTGCTTTGCTCTGAGGGCTTCCTCTGTTTCAATTTTTTTCTGGTGATGATAGTTTTGAATCTTTTGTCCTGTTTCCAGTCTTTCTATCCGTCGAATGAGTTCTGACTCATTTTGTTCATTCTTTGAAATTAGTTGCTTGTATTCAATCTCATCTATAGCGCTTTTTTCCATAATTGATTTAAGTAATGTAATTATGAATGACCGAAAAGTGCTTTCTTCCTTTATTTGATTCTCAATGGCGGTACTTATATCTTTTGTGAAAAAGTTTACGATGTGAAACGAAAGGTCTTGTAATCTTTTCTTAGTGATGTGCATTGATTCTCTATTTGCGATTTCACTTTTCTGAATGATATACATGGATTGTTCTTCAAAATAACTCTTTAGGCTTGAATTAATATTGAGAACAGAAGATAAATCTTGCCTCAATAGCTCAAGTGAATGCATTGTGGTAAAAGGAGGAGATACCTTTTCGTTTCTCAACAAGTATCTGTTTCGAATGTCAACAATTTCTTCTTCCAAGATGATGGGATCGACAATTTCTTCTCTCACATCTTTTTTTGTATCGACATCAAGTTCAAGTCTTAACTTTTTCTCGGAACGTTCATTTTGTAACCAGGCTTCAACTTGAGATTCAAGTGAACTTATCTTCTTCCTCAAAGAACAGTTCTCTTTGGTCCACTCAAGAGCACATGCCTTTTTATTTTCTTTTTTCTTGATAGAATAGTAATAATTACCTCTTCGATTAGCATTAGCAATCTTCTGAGAAGATTTAGCAAGAGCTTTTGCAATCAACTCCTCTTGGATTTTAATTTTATCAGGTCGCATGTGGCCAAAGTAAACAAAAAATGACATCCATGAGGCCGAACATTTTGAAAAATAATGTTACAGATTTTAATATTTACTTCCATTGCTATTTTCGTAATATATCCAAGAAACAATTATACCAAAAACCCTAGATCACCTCCATTCTTTTTCGCGAGCTTGATTAAGTTAGTCCTAAGAGTCTTCGGCAGCTCGTCCAAATACTCAGTAAAATCCACAACCCCATCGTTATTGGCGTCAGCTCTAGCCAAGATTCCCTTGACCTGTTTTTCTTTCAGCCAATCAAAGCCCAGGTTTTGGAAGGCATTAGCTATCTCCTCTTCGTCAAGCTTACCATCCTTGTTCTTGTCCATAATGACGAAGAACTGTTGAGCGATAACCTTCCCTAATGCGGAGTCGTAAGTATCGACAAAAGAGCTAATGACATCAGAATGAAGCGAGATTACCTTGGCCCTGATCTTATTCAGTTGCTCGTCTCCAAGAATTTGTTTAGCGGTGAGGACCACAGGAGAAAATATACCATCTTTATGAGGTGATTTTTTGTCGTTAGACGTCGATGGTTTCTTTACAACACGTTTGTTGTTGACAGGCTTAGTCTCTTCCATAAAGTATGGAGTAGTACTATGCAAAACTGACGAACTTGAGGTTCTGAATGCAGCATTTGGAGATGTGATGAATGCGGAAGATGAAGTGATAGTACACAGCGCAAAGATGCCAGTCGAAAGCTTCATGATGTAGATGTTGAATAAGTTTCAATCTGTGAATAGTAATAAAGTAGTTGCGTTAGTCTCTAGTCGACTTTGTGATTTATGGGAAAAGAAATCGAACGAGAGCATCATTTTCAAAGTGAACAACTCATTCATAACATGCGTGGCATGGAACAGACGATAGATTTGGAACAGAAAAGATGTGTGTCGAAACGGAAGAAGAAAAACACGATCAACCTGGCCAAGATCGAGTGAGTGAGTCAGTCAGTCAGTCAGTCAGTCAGATAGTCAGTCACTATGACGTCATCACCTAACCGTATTCGTCATTTTTTCATCTCGGCGACATTTTTACGGAAATCATAAAAATGAAGGTGATCATGTTGGAATACTACAAATATATATATAATCACTTACTTACAACATTATTTTTAGTTGTGAGGTGCAATGTAGAATGAAAAGGTTAAACCGTAAATCCGAATGTTCAAATATATCAAATTAAAATGTATGATCATGATGGAATATCACAGTGAAACTTTATAAGCAAGCATAAAACTCAATGTTAATTGTAAAATACAAGTTAAATGGGGTGATTTGGTCAAGTACTTGTGACATAGTGGTTTAAAGTTCAACTGCTTACATTCCTAGATACATAATTATTCGGGCTCGTAATTCATTATTTTTTCTTTGGAGGCGGCTGCTTTGGTTTAAAGAAAGCTGAAATCTCAGAGAAACCTGCTGAATCATTCCGAAACCTCGAAGGGACTTGACCATCTGCTTCACTCTCTACTTGTTGATTAGTGACATCAATGTGATCTCCGTGTAAATCATAATGTTCAGTTGGAAACATATCCATTGGAAGACCTTCTTCACCTTTTACCATTTTCAAATCCACAGGCATAGGTGGAGCTTTGAATCTCATTTCTAGCTTCTTTGAAACTTCTAAACAGTAACTAGAAACATCTGCCTTGCTCTGAAGGATAGCACCGACATTTTGCCATGATTCCACATGCTGTAGAACGATGACGTATTTAATGTAGCCTAGGTCTGCCTCTACTGTAACAGCCCGAATACCACCCAATTGCAACCATTCTCTTGGGCGTTCTTTAACAAACTTTTCGACGGCCGTCTTGAATATCACAATTTTTTCGTATGGAACATCGATGCCAAATTTCATGTACACATAGACATTGGCTTTTGGAGAGCGATTCGCGTTGATAATTCTAAGAGATGCAAGGGACCCATTACTGTACGTTGCAACTTCATTTGATGCTGCAAGACGTACTGTTGTTTGGAATAATGTTATGTTTTCAACGTACCAAGTAATTGAACCATCAATGCTTGTTGCTTCACTTGGGTCGCTCAGAGCAATACGATCACCAATATCATATGGCTGTCGAACAAGCACAAGAAGCAAACCTTCAAAAAACTTGCTCGCGGCTGAACTAAATAGAAATGACAGCGGTAAAAATACAGCACCAACACTCAAAAATAACTCAGATGGATTTATTCCAGCTGCAGAGGCGAGAACTAGAGCCAAAATGATGTAAAAAACGAAATTGATCATTTTTTCAAATGCATCGTCAAGCCTACCCGCATTCGATAACGTTGCACGGAAAAGAACAACGCGTTTGTACACAGCATCGCAACTTTGTAAAAAGTCTAGAAGAGTAATATTCCCATTACGGTCGGGTCGGAAAAGCTTGATTAATGCTCTTGCTTTGTTTTTGTCTAATTTTCCATCTTTATCAACAGCGAGAATCAACAATGTCTCTATATGCAAAACAGGTCCGGTATTTTTCATCAAGAGTCGATTATACACAATTTCAGCGGATCGAGCGCAATTTTGACGAGTATCTGCAATGCCAAAAGGAACGCTTAGCGGGTGAGTGCTACTCATATAGTTAATACCCTCTCTAAATTGAAGAATTTTAGAGATGGAGGCATCTCTCCACTGTAAATATTATTGTACGAAAAGATTGAAGTGAGAAAGACCACGTGGGAAATATATAAACAAAGGAGACATAACACTTACTGTTTCTTTTCGTGTTGCTTCTGGAATTTCCCATTCACCTAACAACTTCCCAACCACAATCTTTTCATTTGGACGTAACAGTGACTTTACTTCTTGTGACTGGTGTTTTACATTAGTTTTCATAAACGGATTCCACTTTAACTTTTTCATCATACTGGATTTTCCAAAAGATTTCACGTTGAACGTATTGTCTTCATGTTGTGCGTTTTGGGTTTCTTCGAGATGTGCAATGCTCATATCATCAATTTCGTATAGATCAGAATTCTTGCGTTGACTCGGTGGTGAAGTATCAGTTAAATCATCGTCATCTTCACCAAACTTTTCAGTTGTTTCATACCCAGAAAAGAGCCATCCACTGGCAGGTGCTATAGAACTCGAAGGCAAATAAGTACTGTCATGGGTCGCAGCGAATTCAATCTCTTCAGCAAGAAGGGCTACTTCAGCAACGAGAAGCAGCTTTCTCATTATACTCTCCAGCTTCGGTCCATAGGTTACATATTTCTTTTTACCCAGTATAAGAGCTACAACAATCCTCTTTATCATGAAGACCATGCCCTAGATTTTTATAAAAGTTAGAATACAAACTCTTCATCTAGTAAAGATACAACAATTGAAGGAATGCACAAGAAAAAGAAGCTTACCATAAAAATCATGACAAGTAGAATAACTCTGTATTTGGGGTCTGTTACGACATCACCACCCGGATTTCTTCCATTAAACATTCTTATTGACGACTGCCAGTACAGCCAATGCTGGGCATATCTTGTATTTCCATGATTAAATGCAAAGTTCCATGTTGCCCAAAATACGGCTAGAAGAGGCCAACCTTTGGCTTGAATTGCCAATAGTGTCAGTAATTTTCCTAAAGCCCAAACGGCAACTCTTGTCTCTAGTACGATGAAATCGATCAGAATGAATTGTGTTATTTGTGCCAGAAGCAAAGAAACTGCCTGACGAACTATGAAATTTAACCACCATGACCATGACGCACCATGTGGACCCTCAGGATTACCAAGAACGTAAAAGAGAAGTGCACTAATCGCCAACATCGGAGCGATAAAGCATATGTATAGTTGAGCATAATATTTGATATCTGCTCCTCGTACCTGAATGATATTTTTCAGTACGAAAACTGGGGCAAAAATGCATCGAAGGATCAAGAGTATATTTTTATTTCTTGTTTTATGGGCAATATAAGACTTCCGCCCCTGTGCCGATTCCTGATCACCACCTAATTCTAAGTCGATATCCTCGAATGCTGTGGTTGGTTCCTCGATTTGAATTCTAGAGTACCCGTGTTCATTATCTAGATTATATGTTGATTTTTGTCTAGACATTTCTTTCAGCTGCCTCATTCTATCCGTCACTTCTTCAAGGGTTGGTGTCTTAGCAGGGTGATAAGAAACTTCTAAAACTTCAGTAGGTTTTAGTATGTCCATGTTTTTTTTAACGCGACCAGTTCTACTGGAATCATTAAACAGTACAGAAGGAGTTCCTGATTCTAAACTTCCAACAGTTTTCGATCTATCCCTAGTATCATTTATTCCGTTCACATTCAAACCAAGATTAGCACTATCATCTTCAGGAGAATTTACATCACTGTTCTGATTAAGCGAAAAGAATTTATTTTGTAGAAGCGCTGAGCTCAGTGATATTCCTGATAACAGTCTGCTATGACTCGGGGGTTCAGTGGACTCTGCTTCATGAGCTAACAGTTTTTCAGTTTGCTCAATTGCATCTAATATCCCGTGTTCTGCTTCGGCTTCGAATGGGTTTATTTGTTTTGCAGTTGAAGGAGAACTGTGAACAGACGTATGCCTACTTAGCACCATACTAGGTAGCTGAACTTGAGGCAAGTTACTATCATTAGATGACGGAGTCTGAGGATAAAGTGGTTCTGAAATGTTTGCATCAAAAATGGATTTTTTCGAAGATATAGAATCTGCGGATTTGTTTCGAACATGATTACTGCTAGGAGCTGAAATTGGAGCTCTCGGAGGCAAATTATTATTCACTGGATTTGTAGCCATTCTTTTATGTGGTGAAAGGATGCGAAAAGAGAAATTCTGAACGAATGAAAGTTGAAGGTGGTAAGCTGATAGCTGATGGCCAATTCGTTCTTCGTTCTTCGTTCCCTCTTTTATGAGCTAAAAATCTGAGATGAATGATACCTTTCGGATAATTTAGTCTGAACCTGCTTGTATTGCGTTCTCGTTCTATCTTCTTACAAAACGACGCGAGTAAATAGTATTGCTGAGATCAACGTTTTTAAGTACAAGCACCTTCGAAAAGGACTCATCGGGTTATAGGTTCTAGCATACATCTTCCAGGTCAAAATTCAATAAGACGTGAACATGTCGTCTCTGTCACTTCTCCAACGAAGACATTCAGTGCGAGTCTATGGGAAACTATTCTATTAGCCTGTAGCGATTTTTAGAGAGAAGTTCCGATTTATAGCGAATGAAATAACTGTGAAGATGATTGTTGATTTTTTTCTTTAAAAGTGTTGTTACAGACAACTCTGGATTAATTAATTTCGTTGAATTTGCGGTATTTTATCGTTCTTCTGGGATCTCGAGTGAACAGATTCAGATCTAAAACTATCCTTGATGTTTTTAAAAAATATAAAATAAATTTTTTTTCTCTGTGTTTCTTTTGACGTATGAGTCTTTGAGCTGTAATAAGAATTGATTGCTTCAAAAATAGAATTGTGAGGGAGTTCTCAATTCTCTGGGGGCGGATCCTTGTTCGTACGAATACGAATACTCCAATCTCCAATCAATCACAATTGAGCAGTCTACTTCGTCGTTATCAATGATCTCATCAAGATGAGACCTATTTCCGCTCTATTATATATTTCAACTACTTTCACAATCATTTCAGCGGATCTAGGTTGTGATAATGGCTACATTATGCCCGAATGTCCCGATTCGAAATATCCTCAATGTTTTGGCGTTTTGAAGTCGCTACTAGGAGATGGTGTTTGTCACGACACAACACCGTACAACACAAAAGAATGCGGTTATGACGATGGCGACTGTGTATCAACTTCGACCTCGACTAGATTTTATTCGTGGGCGGTTGCAATTGCAGTGGCTCTCGTATTTAATGTCCTAATATGTTGCTGTTTGAACTGGAAATGTGGATGTAGGGAAGATTCAAATAATGGATCACAAACTGCTGAAGAACGGCGGAAAAGTCGCGAGGAGTTTGTATTATCTCATATAATAAGAAAATCCGTTAAAACTGTTAAGGATGCACAATCAAAGGAGGAAGTATGCATCTTGCCACATGAAGTGGAATTATCTCGACGATCAACTCACTATTTCAGTAAATTATCGTCCCTTCAAGGAGACTCTTCTTTACGAAACGTTAGTAATCATGGATTGGATGAAGACAAAACAATTTCGAATATTGATGAAAATGATGAGGAAAATCAAGTTGGATCACCTCAAATGAACAAAGATAACATATACATAGAGAGTCTGCACAGCATAAGAACGGCGATGGAGGTTGACGTTAATGTAAGTCAGAAAGATGAAAATTCTCTATACTCCCCACGCTCTTGTCCTATTTGTTTCGAAACATACCAGAAGGGAGACGAGATTGCTTGGTCTCGGAATGTTGAATGTTATCACGCGTTTCATGTGAAATGTATATTGTACTGGTTGTTAGACCACGATACTTGTCCCATGTGTAGAGCTGACTATATATTTGAGAATGGGCCTTCATCAGGTGGCAGTGCTAATGAATCCCATGATGATAATAATAATAATAATAACGAAGACTCTTAGATTGTTTTAATTGTTCACACTAATATATAGAATGAGGGATTTTCAGTACTTTATCCGTAGTCATTTGTCAAGCATGTGATGTAATTTTGTCTTTCCACAGCCGTCATTCATACTTGAGAAAGTTACTTATATCCTCATTTCTTAATAAAGATAAGAACGAGAACTCTTTTGCTTCTCCAAGAAATTTTGGTGATATTCCTCTGCTCGATAGAATTTAGTCACCAGCTCTAAATCAGTATAAACTTTCTTTCCAGTAGCGAGAGCCCAATCGTTCATTACTTTTTCTGCGATCGCTCTTTCCTCATCAGTTCTAATCCAGATTGCACTTCGATATTGATTTTTTGAGGGGTTGAAGGGGTAATGCTGACGCTTCCATTCCATCAAGAGTTGCTCATAAGTTAAGATCTCAGGATCGTATTCGATGAGCACTGCTTCTGTACTATCCTTAATAGCTTGGTACGTTGGATTTGGTTGAACACCACCCGTGTACCCCACCACAACCTTTTCCACTCCTTTCATTGAAGAGTACTCCAGTTGTGGGTGCCAAAATCATCCAAGAGCAATAACTGCTGTGGCTAGGTCTGGACGTGAAGGCAACGTAGAAATTTCAGGGCAAATATCATCGGATTTCCCGTACATGAGACTTGTTGACGTCGGGCGCAAAAAATAAGAGCTACTTGAAAGGAAAGCTCTCACGGTACCGATGCTGAAAAGGAGAATCAGGCTTTTCATCGTCGATTGCAATTGGTGTGAACCAAAGCTGAAAGCTGAAATCCACAGAAAACACTCTGAGGAATGACGAAGACTTTGACGGTTATAAAAACGGTTATTTCCCATAGACAAAACTAAAATGACGAACACAGGGAGAAGCAAGACGGAGTTTGTTGATGTTCGTTCGGATTAAATATCTGTTACATATCAATATGCTGGTGCCATTCGTGAACTAGTTCTGGTGCTTTGGAGTTATCCATACCTCTCCATTTGAGCAGGTTATTCCCTTCTGCTTTTCTTTTTACTCTATAGCCCACTGCAGCCATCACCAAACATAATCCGAAAAATCCCGTTGTTGTTACCTGGTGACCGTACATATAAACGCTTAAAGAAATACTAAGCATCACACGGGTTGTCATTATGATTGTAAACACTACAGCCCCGAAGTTTTTGATCGTGTAGAAGATCAGCAACTGTCCAATAGTCGCACAAATGCTGAACAAGAAAAAGTGCAAATGAATCTCTGAATGACGCAATACAAAATCGATTGCAGGACTCAGTTCATGGGAATGAATTAAGGTGATCAAGCTCAGTAATGAACTAAAAGCAGATGTTGCAAACATCAACTCTACCATGCTCAAATCACGATGGCGCTGGAACATCCTGCTTTGCCATTGGCTTGTAAAACTATCAAAGAAGAGGAAAAATCCAAGGAGCATCATCCCTGTCCAAGTTGCACTTGCCTTCTGATCATAAATATTATACCCAAGCTTTAAGTCGTCAGTCGAAGACATGAACATTGTGATACCAATTCCAATACAAAGAGCAACGTAATAATCGTATTGTGGATATTGTTTATTTCCGAGAAATTTTCCCATCGCCATGACTGGAGCCAATTTAAAGCTCTTGAACAAAGTGACAGCAGGAAATGAAACATAACGTAGTGCTTCATACTGACACCAACTATATAGAAAGTGAGATTGGGCGAGAGTTGAGAGTGAGATGACTACTTAGTAAGTCCATATTGCATGTTTCATATTTGGATGACTGTTGACGTGCCCTAACCCTACCTACCTTGAAAGCATGTTAGAGATACTGGGAAATGAGTATTCATAAATCACAGTGGAAGATGATCTGCGAGGTTTCAGATACCACATCAAAATCCCACTCATGATCAAAGTCCAAAGACGAGTAGTAAAAACAAGGAGATAGGAATACGTAAAGAATTCACCAGTAAAACGTGGATACCTTCTGGTCAACATTCGTTCTTGCAAAACTCCCCATGCAACAAAGGTCACATTTAGCATGATGATACAAAATACAAGTCGACTGACTACATCCTTCTTTGATGCACTGGATTGGTCAAATTCAAGTAGATTTTTATTTGTCTTCCTGACGTTCGTACTTGATTCCGTATTCCTTTCGTCAATATTACTTTCCGATGGACTGAGAAGACCTTGTCCTTCTTTTCCTTCATTACTGTAATCTTCTTCATCTGAGGAGTAGTAATTTAAAGATCTCTCCTTCTCATTAGTCTCAACACGACGATAATTGTAGGTGCGGGTTTCAGGAATGGAATCTGATGTCAATCTTTCCAAGGCCTCCGGGAAGTAGATTTTACAGACCATAGTAATGATCAATACCATGGCAACATCTTTAATATGAATGGTTCAGTGACAAGTGATGATGTGATGATGAAATATACAATTGAATAAGATTGAGGCAATATCCTAAGGAATACGTCACCCATATGGAAACTTACACAATAGAAAATTAGTTGCCAGAAAAAATAGTTCAGCCTCCGATACCTTACTCAAAATGGGAACATTTTCCAAATCTTGATCTGTAAAGGAATTGAATTCAGATGATCTTTGAGTTACACCCAAAATCGAGTCGTTCATGTATTGGGAAGACTCGCCATGGTTCGAGGTTTGAGTTGTGTCCAAGTGCTCAAAGTCATCGTCTTCTGACAGCAAGTGACGAGAGATCGCTTTCACCGAAGTCCTTTGTGCTAAGGATATGAAGTCCATATTTCAATGATTATAATCTAGATAAGTAAGATTAATAGCAATGGATCTACTTGAATGGAATAACATCTCTTCTCGTTGCAAGCGACCAGCGACCAGCGACAAGTAGCCGTTTCCATAAAAGAGCTTGATAAACTACGTTCAAAAATGAAAAAAGAACAAAATCCAATGTCACTTCAAAAACAATTACAGGGAAAGAAAGATGAAAGGAATCATCAATATATCAACCTTGAGCTATCTTTTACATCATTGTAAATCTCAAAATAGATATTGCAAGGCGCGATTGTTTGCAACGAAAACCTATAATTTAGCAGGAGTATCAGACACGAATTCACCATCAGTTCAAATCAATACATTAACTACTGGTCATGCATTTTCCACAGATCTTCCCAAATATATGGGCGGAGAAGATACAGCACCTCAACCTGTAGAGTTGCTTCTAGGTTCTTTGATAGGGTGCACTCAGGCAACTGCAATTTTTGTTGGAAAAAACATGATACCAAGAATTTTTATTCAGAAAATGGAATTTGATATACACGGTAGAAGAAATGATAGAGGTGCATTGGATATGCTACCAATCACGAAGGATAGTAATTTCCCTGAGATTGAATCTAGATTGAACAATGTGACAGGCGTTATCAGGATACATGCTGTCGATAAGAAAGGAATCAAAATAAATTTGTCTGAATCAGAGATATCATTGCTAGCTCAGCATACCGAGAAGCGATGTCCTGTGGCTAATATGATGATTGCTAGTGGATGCAATATGAATATTACATGGATTAATGCTTAGAATAATCTTTTCAATTACTTCTCTAGGTTGTTTATTGCTTACGCTTCTAATGCTTTCATCCAGTATCGCAGTGTGATCATACCCTTTTGTCAAACACTGCGAGAAAAATGTTTATACTGAATTTTGTTCACCCATTACTGCATCTTGTTGTTCCGTCATCGTTTTATCTTCATTCATTACTTCCTCACTTTTTTCTGGTAATTCAGACGAGGGGGGTGTCAAGTTGAAAATAGATCTGAGCTCATCGACGCTCTTTCCCTTAATAGCAACTGCAACTCCCAAACAAGTCAAATCTAACAAAGGCTTGATATCCAAATAGTTTGCAGCAGCAACTAAGCTAAATATTGTCTGTCTGTCCATATCTTTGCACCATTTTGAGTACCATTCTGGTGTAACTATCTCTTCGATGGTTTCGCCTTTTAGAGGTGTATCAATACTATCCATAGGTGTCTCAACGTACTTTGTGCAATATTCAACAACAAGTTTGAGCGTGCTAGAGTCAACTTTAGGAATAGGAAAATCGTCTTCGATTTCATCATCTTCTCCAATGGCTTCTCGAATCATACGAGATAAACGAGCGACCTGGAAGGGAACCGTAAACTTTTCGCCATCGCTGGCAACCTAAAAATATGTATGATAATAGGACCATGAAACATAAGGTACTTATTCATGCATTCTATTTACAATCGATATGCCTTCTTACCAATGTTACCGTTTGCTCGTCAGACATTATTAATCGCTTCGAGTTTAATATTTGTGTTTCGTTTGTGTGAAAAAAAGTGGAGTTCGATTATCGTTCTATCGTGAATCGTGAGTTGGTTCTCTATTTTTTTCGAAAACAACGAAGGTAATAGTTAGGGTTAGTAGCCATGTTCACCGACCCTCTGGGGAAATGCTCACTTTTCTAATTTCATTCATTCTATTTCAAAAAGTAAACACACCAAGTCATGAAAATCACATATAAAAGTTTTACTAGAAAATCACTCGTCTAAAATTGTACAGTCTCCACCATCAAAACCACACTCCGGTGTATTGTATGAAAAATCGCAGAAGTCATTACCAATCATGGAAGGAAAATCAACGGTGCAATTAGGATATGACAGATTGAATTCATCGCAATCGCCGCCATCAAAACCACATTCTTTAGTGTTCAAAAATCCATGACATGTTCCGTCTCCTAATAAGCTTATTTCATTCGATATGCAATCAGGGTATGCTGCAGTTTGCTCACAATCTCCACCGTCCCAACCACAGGCTTCTGTGTTGTATGTGCCACCATTGCAATAGCCATTACCTATCAATGAAGGAAACTCTACAACGCAAGCTGGACTAGCGACTTTACTTTTCACAATGCAGTCACTACCATCATAACCGCATTCTGTTGTATTGTACTGGGGAGTGCACCATGAATTTCCACTTTTTGAACAGCAACCACAGTGTACAAATGCATTAGTAAGAATCAACAGCTACAATCGCACGATTTGCACATACATAAGTACACCACACAAACTTACACCTCAAATCTAGGCGCATCGCAGCCAATGCAATCGCCACCATCGTATCCACATGCCTCGCTCATGTAATTTCCACCATCGCAAATGCCATTCCCTAACTTTGTAGGATCCTCAACGAGAAGATTACAAAGCACACAATCACCATCTTCAAAACCGCACTCTGCATTATTGTATAACGCAGAGTTGCAAATACCATCACCAATGATTGGGACGTTGGGTAATATCACGTCGTCCGCAGGCTTGGTATCAATGTAACAACGGGGATACTTGCGGTTGAAGTCATCGCAATCGCGTGCGTCCATATTACAGATCTCAGTGTTATGGTGGCCGCCATGACAGACACCGTCACCAGTTAAGGTGTAGTCAGATACACGGCTATTGCATTCAACACAATCGCCGTTCTCATATCCACATTCTTCGGTATTGTACACGGCACTTTCGCATATACCGTCGCCTAGTCTTGGGGCGTTCGTTATGTCATCGATAAATTCAAGCGAAATCTCATCGATTTTACATTCAAAAAAAGCTGCTCGGAAAGAGTCACAATCGCCCTTATCATACTTACAGTTTCGGGTCGCATACATGCCACCATCGCATGTTTTATCTCCAAATTTTGGATTTTCATCGGAAATAGGGCAGCAGTCTGCACCATCAAAATTGCATTCTTTCTTGTTATATATCTCTTGACAAATACCATCACCCACTTCGTATGGTCTCACGGCATCGCAATTTGGATACTGAAGATTATAACTCACACTAATAGACAGATAGATTCATTTAGTTTTGTTGTGTGAGGCATGGATTGAGAGTCAAACGGATGATGATTTTGTGCAAAATACTTACCAATCACCCCCATCAAAACCGCAATCGATTGAATTCAAAATACTTGGGTACCCTTCACATACATCGTTTCCGAATAATGATAATTGATCTTTTGTTAGGTCGCAATATGGATACTGCTGCCGAAAGTATTCCCCTGAGAGCTGATTTTGAAGCATGAAACCACATGCTCCGCCCAAGCCTAGGGTTAAAGTTAAAAATAATGTGACACGAAGATTGAAGAAACTTTTGACACAAGAAAATGGCAATGGATCAGGGAATGAATGCTCTAGCAAGTCTTTCGAAGAATCTTCAAACTTTTGTCCAAGAAATCCATATTGCACAAGTAAAAACAAGTACTCTGGCATCTTTTGCAGTAGCAATAAAGCACCCACATCCATCATCAATTCAACTATATCATTTGCTTGAACAATTGTGATAAAGTTCACAGTTAAGATGATGAGACCAGTGATCATCTTAGCTATAATGGGTGTAAAAATGCGGATCATCCAATTCTTGAACGTGCGATTTTCATCGCCCTCCAAATGGACTATTGTGTTCCACTCAGATTCCTCGTTGTATCGTAAGCCTAACCATACACGAATAGAAGAGAGTATATCTTTCTGAGCACTGACGCAGACTAATACACTAAATATCTGACCAATAGTAACTTCGATGGGGACAGAATATGGAATACCTAGAGGAGTTCCAGATTCATCTGCCTGGGACTGTGCATCGTATATGATCAAAATCATAAACATCCAAACGAACGCGATCACAAAAACACCCAAGAGCCATTCATGGCTGTTAACAGGATGAAGCATCATAAGTGAAAACGTGTCCATGTCAAAACTGATCAGTTCGCGGTTTTCCCGTTTCATTCGTAACGCAAATTCGGCAAAGGTCTCATTCCTATCATTGTGCATCTCAGAGTATTGTCTTGCCAAAGATGGTAATTTATCATGTAATGATTTCTTGCGTTTGAATGGAACTTTCTGTGACCTTCTAACTTTAAAATCTAGTCTCTTGGGGTTATTCATGTCTATATCTATACCATACTTTTGCTTCATCTTCACCTTGATACTAAAGTACTTAATATCTTTCTCTAAACGGGACATTGTTTCTCTCCTTTCAGTATGGATATGCTCTATCTCACGATCCCTTTCAGCTACGATATTCTCAATTTCAGCCAACCTTTGTCTCGTAGCTTTGATTTCTTGTTGGATGGGATCTAAAGGTTCACTCGCACCATCTGACGCTGAGTGTAATGGCATCGGGAGCATCTGAAGAAACAATCCAGATGTAACTGGAGCTGTATCCTCTTCGTGAATCAATTCATCTTCATTAAAGTTCATTTTCTTAGAATTTCATTGATTTGCGCGGATAGTTCCAGTATTTCAACAACTGGATGCAATTTCGTTTAGTTTTAGTATACTCACTCTGTTTGCTGTTTCACAAACTCGTAAGTATAGTTCATAGTTCGTCTACTTACTCGTAGTTCAAACAAGAAGGCGAAGGGTGGTCATTCGGCATAAATGATAGCTAAAAGGCTTTTTAATAGCCTGACAAACATGGATGACTAAAAAGTGAGAAGAAGAGGAG
>Ga0213868_10001924_pt1 | contig 20065 bp, 13 predicted proteins | sample PICome_9_FD_160087 | JGI IMG/M metagenome (GOLD analysis project Ga0213868, IMG submission 160087) | Coastal seawater microbial communities near Pivers Island, North Carolina, United States - PICO127 | ecosystem: Environmental > Aquatic > Marine > Coastal | place: USA: North Carolina...
CCCCTCTGGGATCGGTTCTCTTAACATTCCTTCTAATACGCTCAAGGAGGAATACTCGGTGCCCCCACTGGCAACAAACTCGAGCCAGAGAAACAGAACTTCGTTGCACCTAGTTCATAGACTGGCTCGCTTCAGGTCGCCGTTACATTCACCTCTTCTAGTCGGGCTCTATTGCGGTCCTTCGATGTTACCGCCCATTGAAAGTCCTCTACGAACATTACCACCGACTGACACCATAACATCCCAAAAATCCCAACTCCACGTTACGTAGGTAACGACAAACAACGCCGCTGCCGGATGCCCCAACATAGCCGTGGCTAGCACGTACGAAAGCAACTGGCAGTTTCGGTATATTCCACAGGAAAAACCCAGAAGATGAGCAAAGCGTGCAAAAGTCCTCTACTCGGATCTGAAGGATGACACCGGTCAAAACACGACCGAGCGCCCTTGATGATATAAGCCATAGCCGGATATGAAATAGCGTCCCAAACGGTGGTAAACAACCACGCTCACCCCGCTTATTTCCGCCCCAATCCCATTCCTTAAGTGCAGTACAGCAACTCGAAATCAGCAATACCACACACAGAAAGCGAAACCACTCCGTCTCCCTACGTATGGCCGTAGGCCGTTCGTCGTGGGCTCCCTTATTAGCCCCGCTCAACGATCAAGAGGAATTGCAATTTCGGAACAGGATTCACAACAAACAGAAGCAGTACTGTGCCAACTGCTTCAGTCAAAGTTATAGCAAATTTAAACGGGAACTGCTGCTGCATCCAACTGGCCCACTCTCAATGGGACGTTTCACTGACCGCTAAGCAATCCTCTCATTGCGGTTAACGAAGTCGACACTCTAATACTTGACGCGTCACCAGCCAAAGGCAATGTTTTGCCTCCCTGACCCCTTGTCCTCAATATGAATCCCTCCGACCCTGCCGGGAATCCGGTTTCGATCGAAACTCCCATAATCTCCGAATACGAGCGTGAGCCCGTTCCAAAGAAAGCTCAGAAAGGAGCCAACAAGTTCTGGGGCATGTATGCCGGCGAGCACGCAGCAGGAACTGAGTTCATGATCGGACCGCTCTTTCTCCTAAACGGCGTCAGTCTTCAGAATATATTTTTCGGTCTTCTACTCGGAAACCTTATGGCGGTGCTCAGCTGGCGCTATCTTTGTGCCCCGATCGCCACAAAAGCGCGCCTGACCCTCTACTACCATTTGGAAAAAATTGCGGGCGAGAAGCTGGTTAAAGTTTACAATCTAGCCAACGGCATCCTCTTTTGCTTCCTCGCCGGAGCGATGATCACCGTATCCGCTACCGCAGTGGGCATTCCCTTCAATGTGCCGATGCCCGCCATCGAAGACTCATACCCGAATAGTCTTTCTTTTGTCATCATTGTCATCGCGGTCGGAGCCGTTATCGCTGTAGTGGCTTCGCTCGGATATGACATGGTCGCCAAGTTTGCCAATATCGCGGCTCCGTGGATGGTTCTTGTATTTCTAGCGTGCGGGATCATTTCCTTCAAACAACTCGACGTATCCGGATGGACTGAACTCAACGAACTTTGGACGGCATCGATCGTATTTGCTCAAAAAGGACAGGGAACGTCGACGATGGGATTTTGGAGCGTTGTCTTCTTCGCCTGGTTCTGCAACGCCGCCATGCATATCGGGATGTCCGATTTATCTGTCTTCCGCTTCGCCAAGAAAGCTAGTTATGGCTGGGCTTCCGCTGCGGGCATGTATATCGGTCACTACATGGCCTGGATCGCAGCAGCATTTATGTTAGCGGCCCAAATCAAACTTTCACAGGACGCCAATCCTGTTCCGGGACCGATGGCCAGCAATGTCGCTGGGCTCGCCGGAATCATATGTGTCATCGTAGCAGGATGGACTACCGCGAACCCTACGATTTATCGGGCTGGACTTGCATTTCAGGCAATCGTGCCCAGTGCCTCTCGATTCAAAGTAACGTTGGTTGCAGGATCGGTAGCGACGATCGCAGGCGTTTTTCCGGCATTCGCATGGAAACTGCTCGGTTTCGTTGGCATCTACGGAACGATTCTCGCCCCCATCGGAGCCGTTATCTTTTTTGATTGGCACTTTCGCTGTAAGGGTAAGGCCGATACACTACACAATACGGTTCCATCGTCACCCTTCAATTTGTCCGTTCTATTCGCCTGGCTGATTCCTGTCGGAATCGCCCTCTATTTCATTCAGGCGATTGGCATTACTCCATGGATTTTCCCCCTCCCTTGCTGGATCGTTTGCGGACTCCTGTACATTCTCTTCAATCGAAAACCTTCAGTCGCCTAAACCAAGCATTTAAACCATGAAAACTTTACTGAAAATGCTATCGAGATTGGCACTCGGACTTACGATCGTCCCTGCTTTTCTTTTCCTATTTAACTTGATGAGTCTTGAGACCGTCAAAGTAATCATGATAATCGGTTCGGTCCTTTGGATCGCGACAGCCCCCATCCTTCAAAAGCGAAATCCGCTCGTTCACAACGAGTTCCAGAATAATATCTAACTTCGCGGGAAATTCGCTCTACAAAATTTTTATCCAAACCTTCCGGCGCACTTTCCCAGTCAATCCCGATCGAAGACATCCAAAAGCATGATCGACCGTCGCAATTTCATAAAAACGACCGCTGTCGCTTCGCTTGGAACTACCCTTAACACAGCCTGTTCTTCTATTATCACCAAGAGCCCGCTGCAAGCATGAGGCGAAGACCTGAGTTGAGTGATTTCTATATTGAGAACGATCCCTTTACCGCCACTAACAAAGATCGTAATAAATACACCACTACAATTGAAGGGCTTGAAGACTGGGAACGTGAAACGCTTGAAGGAGCTGTCAAAGAAAAGATATACATTTACTTCGTATATTTCGAGTACTTGGGAGGACCCCCCAGCCCATTACGTCTCAATGTCGTAAATCCTGACGATACTGAAAAATTCATCATGCTTCCAGCCGAGATCTCGCCCAACAACAGTAAGCAAATCACAAAGATGCTGATTCGCGACCAGGCCATTAAGTCGATTGAACTCGATCCACGGCATGAGACTGCCGATTCCGACTACTCAAACGACCACTTTCCAAGCCGTATCTACGGTTCTCGCATCGAGCTCTATAAGAGTGAAAACAAAACACGCGACATGATGGCTGACATGCTAATGAAACTCAGAGAAAACAAGGATGGTGAAGGCGATTCAGACAAGAAAGTGCCCCTCAAGAAGGCCGAGGAGTAAATAATTATTGGTTGCCATGAAAATGTGTAGGAAAAGCTTTTTTTTCATCGGACTCCTATTGTTCACTCCAATCCTGTCGGCACATCGAACGCCAGAAGGACTCACCACGATTGAGCGGAATCCAAATACGGATACAATCGAGATCACGCATCGCTTTCATCTGCAGGATGCGGAAGAGGCAATGCAGGTCATTCTGGCGGATAAAAACCTAACGCTTGAATCGATAGAGGGAAGAGCCAGACTCTCTCTACACGTCGAAACTGCTTTTCAAATCGCTGACGACGAATCCGATACCCCCGTTTCACTCCTCCTCGTCGGCGCTCAGATTGAAGGTGATCAGATTCTCGTTTTCCAGGAATACACCGGCAAATTTCCGCCGGCGATTAAAGTACGTCATGATGCCTTCCGAGACGCCTTTCCCCAACAAGCGAATACACTCAAAGTCAAACTCGATTCACGCATCCACACATTGGTTTTCCGGGATGCTAACAAGTGGAAGATCCTAAAGAGGTAGGGTAAGAGTGCCAGCCCTTAAAGGCATCCGTAGAACAGATCCAGGAGAACAATCACATCGCACTTCCCCGATGCGGAGTCCTAATCGCGCGAGCGGTCCCTGTTAAGAACAAACCCGCTATCGATCTGATTGTAAATACTCATATAGCAAGGAGACATCTTTACCTTCCGCAAGCGCGATTTCTAGCAGGAGGACCGTAAAGGAAAAGATTGGGAGCAAGCTCGGGGTATTGAATCTTCGTTTGATCGTAAAATGCCTCCTAGTACCCTGTGATCCACCCTCGGCCACAATTCAATTCTCAGTTGCAGCTAATGGGAACCAGCAAGGACGTAGCCTACCGTTACCACGACTAGTATTATGCCAAAATAGTAGGGGCGGCTTTACGCTGCGATTTGGCACAAAAATATCATTTTATTTTCATTCGAGTGAATACCTAGAATCTGAACTTGGCTTGTCGGTCGCTTAGTTGCTGGTTTTGGTAGCGGGCGATCTTCGTACGACAAAGCTCACCACCCTGAGCCTGCTGCTGGACCGAGCGACCACATTGAAATCCGTTTGTGGGCGCTCGAAGGACGCCCGCCCCCTCGAAATTTCGTGGACTTGCCACGGGGAGGCTTGTTCAAATCGCGGCGTCAAAGTCTTTCCTACGATCATTAAGAGCAGTATGGCGTGACCAGACGCCCTACCAACTATGTGCTCAACCTACCATCGAAATCGCTTCTATCATATTCCGGATACAGGGGGTACTGAATTGATTTTCCATCACGACTGCTCCGATAAATGGCTGTGAACAATTCGACCGTTTCACGACCCGCCTGTCCGCTTACGCAGGGTTCGCGATCTTCGATGATAGCCTCTAAAAAATCATCAATATTCAGGGCATGGTAGTGTTCCATTGCATTGATTCGATTGAATTGAGCCGTATCTTCCTTAATCCATTCTGGCAACTTACTCTCTTCCCCAGGAACGGTCCAATAGTCGTTCAAAGGAGGCTCCTCAATCTTTGACATTCCCGCTATGAACATGGCTCCGCCATCTGTCTGAACGCCTACCAAAGATCCATTCGATCCTAAAACACTCACCTTTCCATGTATTGCCGGATTGTAGGAATTGCTCACAAGCACTTGACCCAACGCACCCGAATTAAACCGAATAGACGCGACTGCAGTATCATCTACCTCGATACTTGGGTGATTCAAGTTTCCCCAATAGCCACTGACTTCAGCGACCGGACCCATATACCAAAGTAAAAGATCAAGCTGGTGCACGGCCTGATTCACCAAGACGCCCCCTCCCTCATCTTTCCACGTTCCTCGCCAAGGGTCACTGTTGTAGTAATCTTGATCACGCCAACCCAACACAGTAACTGATCCCAAGATGGGTTGTCCGATCTTTCCAGCCTCAATGCCTTCGCGAATTCGAGCACACGGTTCGTAAAAGCGGCGCTGGCACAGCATACCCAATTTCACGCCGCTTTTTTCGACCGCACCTAAAATAGAATCACAGTCCTCCAAGGAAGAGGCCAAAGGTTTTTCAATCAAAAGGTGTATCCCTGTCTCAGCTGCCGCAACAGATGGATCACGGTGGGCCGGGTGCGGCGTACAAATACAAACCGCTTCTACTCCCGACTCCTTCAGGAAAGCATCGAGATCGGTGTAGGCCTTTACACCATACCGATCGGCAAACTTCTGAGTTTTCTCGGTCGTGCGGCCGAGTACCGCAGTGAATTCGCTTTTCTGGTTAGAAGCCAAAGCGGCCGCATGCAAATGCCCTACTTTCCCCGTACCTATGATTCCTGTCTTAACTTTTCGCATACAAAAACTTCATAGCAACCGCAATTCTGTCAAAATATAGCTTGTCAATCTAAGTAGCGGGCGATCTCCGAGCGCCCACAATTTGAGTTACTGATAGGCACTCGGAGATCGCCCTCTACCCAAAACGTTCAAACAATCAAGGCTTCAGAATAACCTTGGTCAATCCCTCTGCACCTTTGTGCAGCCGGGCAAACCATTCTGCTCCCTGATTAAGAGGCTTCACTTCGCTAATCAGGCAATCCACATCAATGACACCGCGTGCAATCAAATCCAAGCACGCAGGATACTCGCCCGCAGACGCGCAAGTTCCGATCAATGAAATCTGTCGCGTAACGACTTTCTGCAATGGCATCTCAACCGTTTTGGCAAGATTTCCTACAAGAGTGCAACTTCCACCTTTCCTAAGCGACGCTATGGCGCCTAACATGGTAGGCTCAATACCCACCGCTTCCATCGCAATATCAACACCACGGCCTCCTGTTGCCTCGCGTATCGCTTCGGGAGCATCGCGCTCGGAGGGATTTACACAGAGTTCGGCTCCTAGCTTCTTCGCCATTTCCAGTTTACCGGCATCAAGATCGACCACTGCCGTGAATCCACAACCTGCTGCCTTAAGGGTCTGCAAGCAAAGAAGCCCAATCATACCACCCCCAAATACGACGGCCGAGTCCCCTAAGTGAACCGGCGTTCTCTCTACCGCGTGCACCGCGACCGAGACCGCCTCCACCATTGCCGCTTGCTCGAACGTGATATTGTCCGGTAACCGATAAAGTATGTGAGCCGGTACCGCGACATATTCAGCGAAGGCACCATATCTACGATAGTCATCACACGATACACCTAACACCATCCGGTCATCACAAAGATTCACTTCGCCGCGCCGGCAATGCCAGCATTCACCGCAATAGACCGTCGAATCAAAGGTGACCCGATCTCCTGTCTTCCATTGTTCTCCCGCAGTAGAACCGACCTCAGAAATCGTCCCAGCTGCTTCGTGTCCCATAACAATGGGAGGTATACGACGTCCACTAGAGCCATCCATACCATGAACATCGCTCCCGCAAATACCGCAGGCCGCGACCCGGATCAGGACTTCGTTTGGCTTAATCTCGGGAACTTCGATATCCTTGTATTCAAATTTCTCGTATTCAATTAGTTCTAGAGCTTTCATTTTCAATTAAATATTTGCAGCAACTGCTACGTGGAGCTATTTTCAGCCCATTTCGTTCCTATCATTATAAATTCAAGATCCCGGCACGGCACAATCGTTGATCCTACGATAAAATAAATAAAGCATCCCTAACGCAAGCTCCGAGGTATTTTAAGGTAACGGGTAACTAAGCCACTGAAAAGAGGGGTTCTACGACAAGCTTCGGAATATTTACCCAAAGGGGGTAAAGGCGGCCAATTCGAGGAAAACAAGCAGAGAAAAATCACGCGGTAGAATTGATGTTTCCAACGGAGTATCCTACTAGCTTTCGCGATGCATCGTAGCACCTGCCAACTCTGATTCCACCTCGGGTTTAGATTCCTGCGTTTTGCCAATCATATCCTGCAATTCATCAATTACCACGAAAACCACCGGCACGAGTATTAAGACAACTAGACTCGAACCCAGAGTCCCTAGTCCCAGCGAAATGGCCATGGGAACGAGAAACAGCGCCTGTTCATTGGTTTCGAATATCATCGGCCCCAGTCCCAGAAAAGTGGTTACCGCGGTGAGAAAGATGGGACGAAAACGTCGTCGAGAGGCCTGAATGATGGAGTTGAAGGAATCCAGACCGCGCTCCCTGTACCGATTTCGAGTCATAGCGAGGACAAAACCCCCATTGACTACCATACCGCAAAGGGCGATCATTCCAAGAACGCTATAGATACTCAAATCAAATCCTAACATTATATGACCCAATACCGCAGCCCCAAGACCCCAAGGAATCGTCAGGAGCACTACAGTAGCCTGGGTGTAACTTCTTAGGATGGAAGCCATGATGGCAAAGATTGCAAATAGCGAGGCGGTTAGTCCGATACTTAGACTCCGTGTAGCTTCACGCTGGTCTCTCTGTTCGCCTTCAAAAGTGTAACGTAAACCCGGATACCTATTTATCAACTGAGGCAGCTCACTTTTTTCCATTGCTGTCAGAACCTTATTCCCATTGGTCACATCGGACAAGACGTTCGCAGTCACATTGACCACTCGACCTCCATCAACGCGATCAATACGAACCGGAGCAGTCGTCTCGATGATCTCAGCAGCTTGGTTAATAGGAATCTCCGCCCCATTCGCCCCCTTAATCAACAACCCTTCCAACGCACTCAACGTCTTACGATCCTCCTGGGGTAAACGCACCATCACCCTGAGCTCTTCTCGGTCCCGAGGTTGACGCAGTGCTTCAGCACCATAAAAAGCATTTCGAATTTGCTGTCCCAAATCGCGTGCAGTGATGCCTAAAGCTTGCCCTGCTGGCTTAATCTCAAAACTGATCTGTGGCATTTCCCTGCCAAAACCCTTCCGAATATCGGTTACGCCCGGATACAGGGCCAACATATCACCTAGCTCTTCAGCCGCCTGACGCAACGTTCCCACATCCGGATGGGCCAACTGAACATATATGGCCGCTTCGCCCCCTGGTCCGACAAGGTAGTCGAAAAACAAGGATTCCATATCTGGAATCTCAGGCACTTCATTCCGCCAAATATCCACGAATCCGGCACCGGTGATTTCCCGCTGGCTCTGCGGCACAAGCTTCACTGCAACGCGGGCTCCATTCGTGTTCCGCCTAGCGATAGAGACGTTGTAGTTTCTAACGATGCCTTCCTCTCCGATTTTATCCATGGCCCGCTTAGCCGCTTCCTCAATTTGAAATATCACTTCCCGCGTTCGCGCCACAGGTGTCCCAGTCGGCATTTCCAGCTCTGCCTGAATGTAGTCGTTCTCGATCGTTGGATTAAACGTGAAATTCACTCGTCCGCTCATCGTGTAACCGATTAACACAAGAAGCGAAGCGGCAAAAACGGTGATCGTTATATAACGTAAGCGAATCGCTGTATCCAGAATCGGCCTATAAAAACGCTCCATGGCCGCATCGAGACGAATACGAAGACGCGTTTGCACCTGATCAAACCGAGTAAAGAGAGAGCCTTCGTGCGGATTCTTTCGGCCAAATGCCAAGTGGGAGGGAAGAATCAACAGCACCTCTACCAGAGATACCGTAAAGACCGCTATGATAACCGCAGGGAGTACATGAAGAAAACGGCCACTTTCTCCTGGCACAAAGAACAAGGGCAGAAAGGCTATGATATTTGTGCTGACAGCAAAGATGACAGGAATGGTCATCTCCTTGACACCGGCAACTGCCGCATCGAGGCGCGACATTCCATGTGTCAACTTATGGAAGATGTCCTCCCCAACCACGACCGCATCATCCACGACAATTCCCAACGTCACGATGAAGCCAAATACCGAGATCATATTAACACTGGCGTCCATCACCGGCAGGAGAATGAGTGAACCAAGAATCGATACAGGAATTCCGACCGCCGTCCAAAAGGCCACTCTCAATTCAAGCAGAAAACCGAGGGCGAGCAGCACCAGGAGAAGACCTACCGTTCCATTATACTTTAGTAGATTGATTCGCTCCTGATAGTCTTCCGTTCGATCGTAGCGAACTTCCACTAAAACAGAGGGCGGCAAAGTCGGGGAAACTTGCTCGATGTAGCGATTGACGGCCTCGGATACCGCCATTGGCGGCTGATTTTCAGAGGCATAAACCGAGAGGCTAACCGTAGGCTTGCCGTTGTAGTAGGATTCACGCTTCGTTTCTTCGAAACCATCTTCGATCGTAGCAATGTCACCAAGGCGAATCTCTCCACCCGTGTTGCTACTTTTAATCGGCAAATTCGCAAATTCACTACCGAAGTAGCGACGTTCGGTTGTCTTGAGAAGAATGTCGCCACCGGTCGTCTTCATGGTCCCCGCGGGCACGTCTTGGGCAGATTGCTCAATCGCCCTAGCAATTTCACCCAAAGTGAGATCCAACGAGCGCAGCTGAGCCTGCGGTACCTCAACCAAAATTTCCGGGCGACGCACACCATCCAATTCAACGAGAGAAATCTCTGGTTGAGCCAGGAGGCCGTCTTCAATCTGACGCGCAAACTGAGCGAGGGTTCGTTCATCCACATCCCCACAAACCGCAACATAGTTGACTCCTCTTCGACGGCTGGTTCCCAGAGATACACGAGGAGGTTCGATTTCATCCGGGAACAGACTAATGCGAGCCACCGCGGCAGTCACCTCTTGCAAGGCCCTGTTCCGGTCGAAGCTCGGCATAATTTCCACCGACACGGACGCTCTTCCCTCCGAGGCAGTCGACTCTATTCGTCGCGTCAACTCCAGACCGCGAAGTTCTGATTCAATGGGGAGAATGATAGACTGCTCTACCTCTTCCGGGCTAGCGCCACGGTACTGCATGTCCACCTCTACTGTGTCGACTTGGAAGAGAGGGTAGATTTCCTGTCGGATATTTCGAGCAACCACGATACCCACCACTACGATCGCAAACATGAGTAAGTTGGCGGCTACATGGTTGCGAGCGAACCACGCGATAACCCCAGTCGCAGAAGATGTGTCATTGTAAGGATTGCGTTCCATAGTATTTTCCTATCTTCCTATTGTGTTCCCGCTACGAGTTCAGGGTAAGCGGTTGAGGGTTGCGGTGACACCTTCATATTGGGGAGAGCCACTCTAAGATCGCTTACCACTAATTTCTGACCTTTTTCCAGATTATTCGATACGAGAACCGTTTCCTTTTCCAGCCAAAGAACCTCCGCAGGGAGGACTTTGAGCAGATTGTCTGACCCTACCACCCAAATTTGATTTCCCTCCCGAAGGGAATCACGCGGTATTCGCAAGGTGTTTTCGAGCGTTCCCGCATCGATCATGACTTCAACGTAACTGCCCAGCAAAAGAGGTAAACTTTGTTCCGAATCGCTGCTCAAACCCAAGGGATCTTCTACCGAAATCAGGACTCGAGCCATACGTCCCAGAGGATCCAGATCACTTAACAAGCGAATAACACGACCTTCCCATTCCGCCGTACTTCCTTCACCCGTATCCAAAATCACATTCGCCATGGCCCCTAGCTGACCATCTTTGGGAAAACGGATCCACTTCAGATCGGAAAAAGGCAATGTCACTTGTATCCAGAATTCATCAGTACCGACTAATTCACAAATCGTCGAATTGGGACTGAGCAATTGCCCTACTTCGATGGACTCTTCTACGACCATAGCGTTGAAAGGCGTTTTAATTACCGTACGTGAGAGCTGCAGTTCGGCCACCTCAATATCGTTGGTAGCCTTTTGCATCATCGCCTCGGCCCGTCGCAAATGGGGTTCACGCAAAACGAGCGAACGATTCACATCCTCGATCTCCAGATCCGATTGCAATTCATCCCATTCACGTTTCGCGATAACCTGGCGTCCACTCTCCACTTCACGCTCGAATCGCGCTTGCTCGAGATTAGACCTGACTTCGGAAAGCGCCAATTCGTAATCCTTTGGATCAATTCGCACCAACCCCTCACCTTTCACGAGCCGACCGCCAATCGTAATCGAATCGTTTTGATGTATCACCTGTCCCGATACTTGGGGTCTTATCGTCACTTTTCTGGCTGGAATGACACTGCCAAAAGCGCTCACGGAAACCGATCGCGTTTCAGCGGCGAGCGCAATGGTCTGGACGATCCTAGCCGAACTCGTCTTTTCTTCAGGCACAATCTCCGGCCCGGTCGAAATCAGCAAATAACTCACTCCACCTCCTAGGACAAGGATCAGGATTATAATCAGAATCGTGCTAGCGTGTGACTTTTTTTTCATTAGCGTTTGAGTCGGCTACGGAAGTGTCGGGTGAAAGAATGGGTCCTCCCAAGGCTCTATGCAAGGTGACACGAGAGCTCAGGATATCCCGCCTTGAACTCACAATCTGCCTCTCGAGGTTCTGGACGATATTTAAGGCCGTAAAAACGGGGAGGTAGTCGGTAAGCCCCTGGCTAAAGCGATTGCGTGCCTCTGTCAAAAGCCGTTGAGCAGTCAATAACTGGCGTTCAACAAGAACGAGACGTTCCTCCAACTTTCGCTCCCGCAATAGCACAGCTTCTACTTCCTGCACAGCTGTCAAAAAATTGCCCGAGTAGCGGGCCAGCGCTTCCTCTAGCTCTGCCTGTCGCAATCTCACTTGAGCCCTTCTTTCTCCAGCAGCGAACAAAGGTACGGCTAAATCGGCAAATGCCGCTCTGATTGCATCTCCCAGTTTAGGATCACCTCTCCAGTTGAGACTTCCCCCAATTCGCAATGTAGGAAGCTGTTCGGAAACGGCCTCCCCTACTCGATGATCCAACGCTAGGATTCGCTGCTGAGAGGCACGCAGATCAGGCCGACGCACGAGTAGCATAGCGGGCACGCCGACATCCGGTAGGGGGGGCAAGTTAGAAAATTTTGATGAGAACTGCCGCTGGCTAGATCCAGGAGTCTTGCCAAGAAGTGTGTCCAGCACGTATTCTACCTCTCCGATACGCGACTTCACTTCAGGAACGCGGGCTTTTGTTTCGTCAAGCTGCTCCTGCTGCTGTAGCACGTCGACAATTGAAGACTGACCCTGGCCGAAACGGAGCGATGTCAGTTTCAGCAGGGACTCGTTTATCTCTATCTGCTCCTGCAGTACCTCCAGTTGCCTTTGCTGTTCTTTTATTTCGAAATAATTTTCGGATATGGCGGTTGATAAGAGTAATCGGGCATCCAACCAGTCCTGGACGGATGCCTCTAACTGCAGTTTTCGGGCTTTGCGAGCCGATGAAAGGCGACCCCAAAGATCGAGTTCCCAACGCAACAGCCCCCCTATGCTTGCGGACTCCTCAAGATCACCCGTGGATGGAGCGGTGATCCTTTCGTATTCCTCCCATTCGTAGCTGCCGCTCATTTCTACGGTGGGGTACAAACGGGCTCCCGCTTGTCTGGCGACCGCGCTGGCCTGCTCGATTCGAGCCAGAAACACCTGCAAATCAAAATTGGAGTCCAAGCCCTCTTGAATCAGCTCATTCAGTACAGGATCATTGAAGGATTCCCACCAGGGCCGATCCCACGAATCGTCGGGCACCATTCCTCCAATATTCTGTTCAAACTCAGTATTCAGCTCAACTGCTGGGACGGCCGCCTTATCATTAACCCTGTGGATCGCGCAACCGCTCGCGAGGACGCAGATGATAAATGCCACCGGTCCAACTGTTTTGCGAGATCTCATTGGGTACCAAAACAAATCGAATAGGATTACGGTCAAGGCAATTGATATGGACGAATTCTAGCAAGTTCCCTCTAAGCAAACACTTTAAGCAATTTCATGGGGGATAATCCCCATGACGATTCCACAAGTTGTCTTGCCCCGTTCCGAGGAGGCCAGCTAAGATCCCGATTTCCGATTTCGTCATACCGCAATGGTGCCGCCCTGTCTCACTATTTCTCATCTTGATCGCGAGCGCCCTAACACTACTCTCGTGCAAACCCGTCACCGGGGCCGTCCCCTAATCACGAGGAATGGATCGATTCCGAAAAAGAAAGTTTGGCAACATCGAAACCGTTTCCGAGACCCCTAAAGCGGTTTTCCGACTGGAATACTCCCTCCCCGAAGCGGAATTCGCCTTGAAGGAACTGTGCCTCATCCCAGTCGGGTAGGGATCGACGACCCGGCCTTCCGAACCTGCAAAGCAAAGATCTCCGGAGCCACCGACGAATCGGGCTCTACAACAAACTTCGAGTTACTAGGCCCTTTGGAAATGTATTTGAAAGTTGCCCTAGAAGAACAAACAGGACGACTCACATATTTCCACGATCAACTGGAGCTGATAGCTATTCAACGTTACGAACAAACCTATAAAATTTCGCGACGTCCGATCCCTTGGACTCCTTCTCGCAACCATCCTCTTTGCAACCGGCTGCGTTACCGTGGCGAAAACAGCGGTGTGAGGTTCTGTCAAGGAAGCGAAGGCAGGGCCAAAGCCATTATCAAGGTCCCCCCTTTCATAATCACCGACGACAGCGACAAAGATACCGCAACGGACGCACGATAACTATTTCTCACAATACTAGGGTTTAAGACGAGTTCATTCCAGCCAGTCCCAATACCTACTAGTGCAGCCATCCTACTCCACGACTTGCCTGTCATGAGTTTGTCATACCGAGGGGTAAGCTGGCACCTCAACGAAGACACTGAGAATAACATGCGTCGGGGATCGTTGTTCTTAAAAGGATTGGGTTGAGGGTTTATGAATTAACAGGGACCGCCGTTGGCGAGCAGGATTCCGCTTCGCGGAAGCAGGCTTTGTAAAGGACTCGGCTCAGACTGACGTACTGAGCTACTTGTTGAAACGTGTGGTTCCTAAAACCGAAAGATCGAACTCAGCTTCAAGGTTGTATCCATTTGTTTGAGAACCAGTCCAGTTCGCTCGTCCAAGTAACTTTGGTTGAGAACGAGAAAAATTCGCTTTCCGGGGCGGTACTCCCAAATTAGTCGACTGTTTACGCCTAGCGTATCGGAAATGTTATCGTATTGAAAAACATTAGACCAGGTAAAATCCGGTGTGATATTTACGACTGCGGTAAGTGATGCCAGTTTAACGCTAAAGTCGCCTCCGGGTAGGTTTACATTTTGCCGAATATAACCCAGCGTCGTTCCAAAGTGTTTGGACGGGAGGTAGTTCACTTCAGTTTTACTCTCGGTTCGGTCCCCATCGTAAAAGTTTCCAAAGCTAAATTCCTGCTCGATGCTTACCGTACGCTTCGTCGCAGTTTGAAATCCTAAAATGCCTCGGTTCCAATCGTAGTCACCAGCCTGAATCACGACTCCATCCGATATTTCAAAATCAGCGACCAAAGCATCGTAGGAATTCTCGTATCGAGCGTAAACACTATCCGACGACTCAAACATAAAACTTAAGGGAGTGAGCTCATGCCGTGATGACTCCAGCTCATTAAACAGGTTAGTTACATACTCCCCTTCATAAATGAGAAAATACTGCCGCAGCCATTCGATGTCGTCTGGTCTAGGCTGGTAGGTTAAGACCGAGGCAAAGCGGCGGATTCCACGGCGGGGAGCGAAGCCCATGGCCGGGTTGAAATTCTCATCGATTTGCAGAAAAGAGCCGTCTATCTCAAAGTCGTCCGCTGGAATGATTACGTTGCCCCCAAAACTCGGAGCCAAGCTGTCATCAAAGTCCGGATCATCGGACTGCGTTCCAAGCACAAAGGCGTTTGCCTCGAGTCTATATTTATCGAGAAAGTTGTTGCTGAGATAACGGAAGTCCGAACCCGCTAATAGATTGTCGTAGTCTGAATTGGGATCTCCGTGAGTCATAATTACCCCAACCGTTGACTGATCCAATACCTGTTTCGTCGCTCGCCCAACAAAGAGATTCTGATTGTTCAATTCGGAGCTGGAATCTATCACCGCATCGATAACTCCAATATCGATATCACCAATACGTCCCGAGAGTTTCCCGGCTCCAATGAGGGGAACTACGGTTCCACTACTGTTAAGGCCAATGCGCCGACTGAAGTAAGGAAGAAACACTGGACTGGTTCTCGCCCCACGGCGGATTCTTCCTTCCAGTCCTCCAAACGTGAATACGCCAGCGTCTTCTAGAAAGAAACGGCGCTTTTCCGGAAAGAAAAGAGAAAACCGAGTCAGATTGACTTGGCGGGCATCGGTTTCTGCGGCAGCGAAATCGGTGTTATAGCTCAGGGTAGCACTCATCTTGGGCGTGATACGATACCTGAAGTCTCCTCCCCAGTCGAAATCGAATTCACTTTCTCCGGTTTCCCGGTTTTCCGTCTCCTTGCCAAGAATATAGGGATTCAACTCAAGGCCTAGCCCTTGCTTCAATCCGGAAAGCCCTTTGATCGTTCCCGCCTCGGCCATGTAGTAAGATCGGATGGACGCCCGTGGGGATGACCATATACCTCTCTGATCCAATCGCTTCAAATTACGCGTAAGGTTCATGCCCCATTCTGTGGAATCTGGATCAAAGCTGAACGTATTCAGTGGAAACGCCACCTCGGCAAACCAACCTTCCTCGGTTCTTTTAGTCTTAACATCCCATATTCCGTCCCATCGAATATTGATGTTCGAGTTGTTGCTGACTATTCCGTCCTGACGGGTACCATTCGGATTGAAGCGAAACCAATAGCCATTTCGTTGATCGTTAAATGTATCCAATGAAATGATAACATAGTCGTCAGGACGCATGCTGTCATCACGACGCATGTAGCGTGAGACAATTCTGTCCGGCTCTGAATCCCAACACCAAACGGCGACGTAGATTTTAGTATTGTCATAAGCCACTCGAAACTCGGTCTGCTGGTCCATAGGTGCTCCCGCTTTCGGCCGGTATTGAATCAATGGTCCTGCCACTTCGGCATTTCGCCACGCATCGTCATCTAGGATACCATCAATACGAGGAGGATTCTCGACGCGATAAGCTTTTATTTCTGGTTTATACCCCCTTTCCAGACGAATTGCCGGGATATCGGGATCGTCGGGAATCGTCCGCTCAATCATCGCTTCCGCAATAGCACGTCCAGATCCCAATGAATCTAGCAACAAAGCAAAAATAATTATCAATTTACCTATTACGTCTTTCTGGAGCATGGGGAGGCCTTGTGCAAGAATCAGAATAGGTATCTGTTGTCGCGGAGGCTGACCCGCAAGTACAAATTAGATGCCATTAGTTTCCGCTTTCATGAGTAAGCGTCCTGAATTCGCCGATTTGCAATTATCCAAGCTCGACTCCTCAGCATCTAGTCAAATAATAGAAATCGATCTTAGAAAACGGATTTTTTCCCATCCGTCACAAATCAACCCATTTGATCCAATATGTCGCCATCCAGAAGAAGCTTCGTCAAGTCGGCTGCTACCGCGGCAGCCGCCCTTTCCTTCCCAACGATCATCCCTCGCCATGTGCTAGGAGGTGCCAACTTCGTTGCCCCGAGTGACAAAGTAAACATCGGCATCGTTGGAGTCGGGGGTCAGGGCAGGCACAATACGCTCCAGCTTCTCCAGCTCGACGACGTTCAAGTGACCGCTATCGCTGATCCGGCGGAATACTGGAACCTCAACGATTTCTACTACAAGGCCATCGCCGGCCGCGGCCCCGTCAAAGACATCATCGAAGAACACTTCGAGAAAAAGACCTCAAACTACAAAGTAGCCGAGTACGTCGACTTTCGAAAGATGTTGGAGAAAGAATCGTCGCTGGACGCCGTTCTCTGTGCGACCCCCGACCATACCCACGCTTTCGTGGCATCCAATTCCATGCGGGCTGGCAAGCACGTCTACGTGGAGAAACCAATGGCCCACAATCTTTGGGAAAACCGTAAATTGGCCGAGATCGCAAAAGAAACGGGTGTCGCAACGCAAATGGGGAATATGGGCCACAGCTCTGAAGGAATTCGGCAAGTGGTAGAACTGCTCAGAGCCGGCGCTATAGGAGAGGTGAAAGAGTCCCATTCCTGGTGCCACGCTACTCGTTGGACAAACGGCCTACACGACCTGCCACTCGGGAGTACTATTCCTCAGCCTGATTTTGATTGGGACCTCTGGTTGGGTCCTCGTGAGAAGATCCCCTACCATGAAGATTACACCCCTGTGAAATGGAGAGACTTCTGGAGATTTGGCTGTGGGGCCATTGGTGACTTTGCCTGCCACGACATGGATGCTACCGTTTGGGCCTATGATTTGGCGGAGCCAGAATCCGTCCAGATCTACCCTATCGGACAAAGCAACGAAGAAATCGTGCCACATGGGGAACTGGGATACTTTGACTTCAAAGGCAAAGGGAAACAGAAGGACATGAAAATTACCTGGTATGCGGGATCAGGAAGGCCCGACCATCACGATTCGTTTCCCGAAAATTTCAACTTATCCAAAAGGGGACTTCTATTTGAGGGAACCAAAGGGACGATCCAGTGCGATGGCGCCGGTGGGGGACCTCGTGTATTCCCGCAAGAACTGCGCACATCCATTAAACGACCTGAGAAAACTCTTCGAAGAACAGGCGGACATCATCGCGACTGGATCGACGCCATAAAGGGAGGTCCCTCAGCAAGCTCAAACTTTGAATACGCATCGAGATTGACCGAGATCGCCCTCCTTGGGGTTCTCTCCGTGAGAATGGGTGGAGCTAAGATCGAATGGGATGCGAAGAACATGAAAGCCAAGGGGCTGCCAGAAGCCGACCAGTACATAAACGAACCGGTTCGCAAAGGCTGGGAAGTGGTGTAGAAAACCACGAAAAAGGTTTTCGCTCTCTGAAGACCCGATTCAAAAGTTTCGACAGTAGCTCAATACTCCAGCCTGAGCGGTATTTAAACGCTGGAACCTCGCTTAGTCGTGGTTCCTTAGATCTTCTTGACTGGTTGCTGTAAGGAATGGTCTTCGTTCAATCCCTCGGCCACCAGAGGGCCCCTTCTTCCAACGGGCGTACGATCTGTGAAGCGATTCGCATCGTCCCTCGGGGCAAGGTCAATTCAGGACGTTTCCATGCACTCTTGCGCTGAGCCATCTCATCAGCTCTCACCCGTACAAAGAGTTCTTCTGTGTCTCCATCGAGCCGGACAATATCGCCCTCATTTATCAGAGCGATCGGACCACCCTTCCACGCTTCAGGTTCTACATGAACCACCAGCGTGCCTCTGGAAACGCCAGACAGACGCCCATCGGTAACGACTGCGATGCGCGAGTCACTACCCATCCCCGTTAGCGCTGCCGTAAGTCTTAATAATTCGGGGCAACCCACTGAAACTCCCTGGTAACGCAACACAATGATGTCCCCATCGTTGATGCCGCCACTCAGCACTTCTTTTACCGCATCATTCTCGATATCAAAGACGCGGGCCGGTCCTTCCAATATCCTTTGTTGGGCGTTAACTTTGAAAACACAGCCGCGTGTCGCAATACTTGCCGTCGTCTCATTAGAGTGGTCCCCCTTTACAATAACCAATGAGGACTTGGCCTTTAGAGGAGATTCTACAGAGCGAATTACATCCGTATCCGGATCTTGGAATTCGGGAAAGGGGGCGTCCGTAACGTCAGCACCAATAGTTTTTCCGGTAATCGTCTTCGCTTCTGGATCGAGTAGTCCTTGCTCAATCATGTAGCGGGCCAACGGAGGCAGTCCCCCCGCCTTCTCATAGAGATCTACCATCACAAATTTTCCAGCGGGCAATAAATTCAGCAACACCGGCGTATTTGACTTCGCCCGAATCTCCTCTAGTCCAAATGGAACTCCAAAGCTTTCTGCGATCGCAGGGAGATGGATGACAGCATTGGTACTTCCTCCAATCGCATGCAGCATAGTGGCCACGTTGCTAAAAGATCGCTCATCGACAATATCGCCAACGGTTTGGTTTTCGTTCCACATCCGAACAAGTGCCTCGGCAGCCTGTATCGACTCATCGATTTTGGGAGCAAAGACATCGACATGATTCGAGTCCATAGCAGGTGTACTCGCGCTTGAAAAAACCGAGATGCCCAATGTAGAGGCTAACACCGCCAAGGTGTTAGAAGTCGCCATGACCCCGCACCCTCCAGGCGAGGGGAGCGCATTTAAAATAATGTCCTCGTATTCGCCCTTTGTAATCTCTCCCGTGGCCAGCCTGCCCGCCGCCTCAGTCGCGGTTTCTATCTGAATCGACTTTCCGGCCAGACTGCATCCCGTTCGAATCGTGCCTCCATGCACGAGAACGACGGGTAGATCCTTGAGCCAGGAAGCGGCCAGCATTCCACCCGCCACCGTCTTGTCACAACCCGTAATGATAATTACAGCATCCACCCGGTTAATCTCAACTTGCTGCACAATCGAACTCGCAAATATCTCTCGTGAAAACAAAGAGAGCCCCATCGCTCCGATGCGCGGGTCGTTCTTGTAAGAATGACCCATCGAAATCGCGTCAGTAACCGCCGCCACTGGCTCAATCGCGGTCACCCAGCCCTGCGTTTTGAAAAGGTGGGACGCCATTTCTTCGGCCAATTTTCGGTGATGAAGATTGCACAGATTAGTTTCCCCGCCTCCGTGCAGGATCATAACAATCGGACTTTTTTCGTTCGGCAAATAAGGAGCGTCCTTGCCTCCCCGGAAATCAGTTTTTACAGCCTGACGCATCCATCCGTTTTTCATGGTTAGCGTGCAGCCACGCATCTCACTGAAAAAATCGCTCCTCTTCTGTTTTTCCGAACTCATTGCCTACTGATTAGGCTGTTGGAATGCGTTTTCGCAAGGCTAACCTTAGCTTGATTCGCAATACTTCTCACCTCATCCCAGTAGGGAGGATCGGCCCGATTCTGCTAATTCAATCACCGCCCGAGCATTGAGTCCCAACGATTGCAAAGCCGATTGACAGGTCCTCCCCGTATAAACCAAAACACGACGATCATTATTCTCATGG
>Ga0213868_10001928_pt1 | contig 20034 bp, 13 predicted proteins | sample PICome_9_FD_160087 | JGI IMG/M metagenome (GOLD analysis project Ga0213868, IMG submission 160087) | Coastal seawater microbial communities near Pivers Island, North Carolina, United States - PICO127 | ecosystem: Environmental > Aquatic > Marine > Coastal | place: USA: North Carolina...
GCGCAGCATCCATTCACACAAGACTCGCCAAAACCGAGAGACGCCAAAAGAAAACATCGTGTACGAAGTACAAAATATTTATTTTTCAGAGATTTTTAAAGGTAAGAGATCAATTGTTCAATTGTTCCATTGTTCTTTCAAGCTGACATGAGGACTGGTTGATATGCTGATACAAAAAAGTAGATCATTGATTTCCTTATTTGGATCGAATTCAAAAGGCGAATTTTACTATCATGATGCTAACTCAATCCATAACTTTTCAGGCATTTATTGATCCCAAACCATCGTTATCAACTAGTAAAACAATGATTCAAGAGAAACTTGAGAACTGGAATCCTCGCACCATGACGATGGAGGAATTCCAAGAGAAACTTACCAAAGCTGAAAAGAGGAGAGAACACATTCTTTCTGACGTTACACTTCGTGCTTCGAACCACTTGAATCATGTACGGAAATCTGTAGAAGAAATTAACGCATTGAACCAAGAGAAGACCATGATGATAGAGCACAAGCTCAAAGAAAAGGTTTCGAGGAGCGCTGAAACCAAGGAATGCATTCACCAGGCCATTGAATCCAAGGTCTCTTCCAAGATGGAGAAAATCGCAACTTTAAAGGAAAGTAAAGAGAAAGAATTGAAAGCTCTTGAGAGGAACGTACAAGCGAAACTCATGAACGCGTTGCAGAGAAAGGAACAGATTTTGGCTCAAGAGAAGGAGAAAACGGTTGAAGCGAACAAGAAAAAATCCTTGAAAATCGAAATGATTCAAGAGGAAGCCAGTGCCAAAGTTGAGCAGCTTGATTCCCTCCAACAGAAACGCATTGAAGAAGCAATAGAAAGGAGAGAGCATGCTTTACATAGCAAGGTTAAGCAGCTCACCATGTCCAACAAGAAAAAAATTGAGCGTGCACAGTTGCTAGGGCATTTAAAGGAGTCTGAGTGTGAGCGCTTGAAGGAAAACCTTTTTGAAAGACTTGACGCAGTAGCTGCAAGGAAAGACGAAGTAGTAAAGGAAAAGGCTTTTAAGGCAGCGATTACGAATAGTAAGGTATTGGAGAAAGTGGAGGAAGTAAAGGCAAGCCAAAAGTCTGAAATTCTTGAAAAGGAATACAAGACATTGAACAAACTTGAAGCTGCTAGTAAAAGAAAGGTAAGAAGTCTGTACAGTTCAGTTTCGACGATTACCTTGAAACTCGCTGTTTTAAAAATGTTAACTCTTCCAAATCCTAACCTCAAAATAGGGCCAATTGCATGACGTGACAGATCTTGAGCAACGCAATGCTGCAAAGCTTGAAAAGGCTAAACAGATAGTTGAGTTGAGAGATGCTAAGATCGAAGAGCTTCAGCAAACTTTGAAAGAAAAGATTGCAATGGTATCAGAAAAGAAAGAAATGAATGTATCTGCTACCAAGCGTCGTGCCTCTCTTAAAAACGAATACGTCGCCAAGAAAGCGGCCGAAATTCAGAAGATAAGAGATGAAGAGTTGAAAATTTTGGATGCATCTTTGTCTGAAAAGTTGCACGAGGGATTTCGAAGGAGCCAAGAATACTTATCCAAGCGATCTGAGAAAAGTGGCAACAGAGCAAGGACGGGATCAAAGTCGTCGAGTTCTTTTGATACGCCGGCTCTCATCGAAAAGGTGTCGTCTGATTCCACCGTTTCTTTTGACTGCGCTGAAGATTTGAACGAGGATATTGTTGAGAACAAAGTTCAATTCTTCGAATACTTTCAGGGCTTTTCACTATTGATCTGGAATATGGTCGTTTCGTTCTTTAAAGGTTTTAACGTCAAAGTTTGATGACGATTGACGATGCTCGTGGAAATGAGCGACATCAATCATTTCAAGAAAGGATTTCTTATCGGGTAGAGTCCATCTTTCATGATCTTCAAACTAGTAATTATTCAGTTTTCATTCTTTCTTTTGCTTTAGCCACACTTAATGCGAACAATCTCTCTTGCTCTTGGACCAATTCTTCCTCACTCTTTGTCGAATTCTTGAAAGGGCCTTTTCTTTTTCGTTTAGATGTTTTCTTCTCACTTGGCAAAGCGCTATTTAATAGACCTTTAGCATCGTCATCTGATTTTTCTTGAAGCTTCGAGAGTATGTCATGAAATTCAAGTCTTTGTAATGCAGCAGTGACATCCTTTGGCATGATGGTGCGAACCCGTTCCCCCATGTCTTCTCCACCAGTCTTGCGATTCTTCGCTGGTGTCCCTTCTTCGCACGATACCAGTTCAGATGCTAATAGAGCTACAAACTGTCCATGACAATTTCGTAATATTTCCAAAGCCTTTGGTGTACATGCAATTTCTTCTGACTTGCCTCGTCCCGATTCGTCAACAAAAACATTCATCATCTCCAACGCTTTCTGAAATGTTGATGGTGGCAGAAGAGGTATACTTTCATACTCAGATGGTTCCTTTTTATTCGTGTCTGCCATCACTGTGCATATACTTAGCGGTGTACTCGTAGATTGGTAGATAGATATTTACTAATCTAGTTCATAGTATAGAGACTAGCTACAAGTAATTATCTACAACACATTCGTAGTTCAATCATTAACATTTCTGACTTTGGAATTTGCTGCTTCTCGCTTCTCGTCCTTTTGTCTCGTCGGCTTGGTATTTTTCTGACGTTTCTCGTTTCTCGAAACCAAATACCAAATACCAAATACCAAATCCATGATCATTCAAGCGACCACGAAGTAATCATTAGGGGGACTTCACACATTCTCTTCACCTTATAGAGCAATAGAAATGAGAAACATTATTTTCAGCATAGTGTGTGCTTTGCTAGTTACACCAACGACATGTTTTTCCAGCGTTTCGATCAAGTCGAGGAATGATAGGTTTCCTACAACCTTAAGTGTCAAAGAATCTGACATGAAGAATCGTCGTGACATCTTCTTCCCGATCCTTACTTTACCAATCGCGTTCACCTTATCGAATCCAGCAAATGCTTTGGTAGAAGGAAATCCCATCCCAATGAAAAAGAAGGCATTGGGAGAAGAGTATATGCAAGGAACTTCAGCCCTTGCAAATATGGACGCTGATGCTCCTATTCCTAAAGAGGCTTATCAAAAGCTTCCTTCTGGAGTCATCTATGCAGATTTAAGAGTAGGTTCGGGAGAGACTGTCAATGAAGGATCTCGTGTAAATCTTCAATGGTAAGTGTAATGACGTGTTTTTCCTTGGAACGAAGATCCTCGGTACTTTTTTTAAAAGAAAAGATCCTCTCTTAAGATGGATCAACGTTTTTCATAAATATGTTTCTAAATTTTAAAACTTGGATATTCCTTTTGGAACAGGGTACTTCGAAAATCAAATGGATACTTTGTCGATAGCTCGGAGGTGCAGAATGGAGTGCCATTCATTTTTACAGTAGGAGATAAAACAGCTATAGCAGGATTAGACGAAGCTATCCGAGGCATGAAGCAGGGTGGGACGAGGCGTATTTTAATCCCTCCCAGTCTCGCATATGTCACTGGCTTAGAGGATGGAAAACCAGGACCTTTGCCAGCAGGGTTCGGTCCAAGGCAGCAAATGAGGCGTGTTCAAGAAGTTAGGAAAGATGTTCCGGGGGAGTACATATTTTTAGAGGTTCAAGTGACACGAGTCAGATAAAATTCTTGAGATAACATTGAATTATTATTCTTTTCTGAAATTTCTGATTTTTAAAAAGAAGAGTAGAATGTATTCGAGTCTGTGGCCGTGCAGTGCCCCATGACCCATTTGCAAAAATAGAAATGTGAACGCGCAAAATTTGTAACGGATTTATCGGTTTCGATGGAAATTTGAAACCTGCAACATATGGAGATCGATAGAATAAAATAGACAAAGAAACAATACAACATCATTTATACTGCATCAATAATTTCAATTTTATAGTATCAATATCGTATAAAATGGAACTCAATGAAGAAGAACTCAATAGGTTCGATGAAAATGAATCAGATGTTGCATCAGAGGAGGATCAGGACGAACAAGCAGAAGAAAATGACGACGACGATGATGATAACGACGGTTTACTTTCTTATCTTTTTGACAGAGCCTTTCTAAAACAACATATTTTTGCAATATTAGTTGCAATTATTGGTAGCGCTATTAGCTATTTTCACATCTTTGGTGACGAACTGAAGATGCAAGTATTGTATCCCTCTTTTCAAAAAGGCAAAATGATTAATATGAACTTGAAGCCAAAGTCAAGACACTCATACTCGTTGAAACCCACTGTGTTTCATCATCACCATGAGTACAAAAGAACCAATACTATAAAATTTTGTCCGTTTGATGATGATATTGCTGGGTTATCAGAAACGGATTTAATTGAGAAGGTCTTCTCTAATCAAGAAAGGGATGTTGAAATCGATAAAGACTTGAAACTTTTTTACTTCAATTTTCCAAAGGAATATATAGATATTATGAATGACTATTTTATTGCAGATGACACAATGGATGATGATTATAGCCGTGTTTTAAGCCTTACGAGCCAAAATCCATCCAACAATAAAGAATACGCTTGCCTTCTAGATACAGCTCAATCGGCAACTCACCGAAACACTGTTCAAGCCGCAAGCCGTGGATTCATAGTGCCTACAGTCGATTCATTTTATATGGATGAGAGTAATCGTCAGAATCATGGTTTATCAGTTATGTCCCTGACAAGCAGTTCAACGAGTGGCTTAAAGCCTGTTAGTCTGACGTACACTGGCTTTAGTGTAAAGTTTGTGAATTTAAGCACCAAGCCTATGAACCTATATTGGGATGGTAAGAATAAACCAAGACTGCGGTCCCGTATTGAACCCTTTGAAAGTTTTACTACCGTGACACTTCCTGGGAGTTCCTTCTTTCTGGCTCCACTTTACGACAAGGAATACGCTGTTCAAAGATGGGTGGCAACCGAGGATGACGCTTTATTAGTATATGATGTCATTACCGGCGATGACGAGTTTTTAGATTCTCTTACAAATGAACAACGAAAATTGTACATGATGCAAAAGCTGAACATTGATTATGCTAGAGAATATCTTGTCAAGACAAAAAGAACGTGGCTTGCCATGTTTCCTAGGTCTTCCATCTTTCATCACATGTATTCCGCGGATTACTTTGGTCAAGAGCATGTAATTACATCGAAACAAACGCATATCACATCTCTTCCAAATGGAAAAGTTGGGTTGGAAAGTGTTTGGCGTCGTCTTGATTACACTGACTACGACTCCATGGTAGAAATATCCAAAACAAACGGGCCAGAGGCTGCTCTCAACCTACGCTCACATCGCGAAGAAGGAGAAGTGGAACTGAAATTGAAAGTGGCATCGATAACACCACGTGTATTTGAAATTGATAATTTCCTCAGTGACATAGAAGTAGATCATTTGATTCAAATGGCATACATGTATAATGCAACCGAAGACACCACAACAACACAACAAACTGATTCAAAAACTGTGCAAAATCCGCGAAAAACAACAACAAATGCGTGGGTTCATAGAGAATATTCTCCGATCGTTGATACTATTTATCATCGTGTTGCCGATATGCTCCAAATTGATGAATCTCTGTTGCGTCATCGAAATGAGCACGAGGAAAGTGGTTTAGCTACACATCACTCAATTGCAGAAGCCTTGCACCTGACACGTTATTTACCAGGACAAGGCTACCCTCCTCGATCCGATGCTACGCAACCATCAATAAAGAATCGTTATCAACCAAACCGATTTGCGACTATTCTATTCTTCCTCAATGATTTAAAGGATGGTGAAGCAGATACTACCTTTCCTCTTGCTGTCAATGCCTACAATCATGATGGAGTTCGTGTTGTACCCAAGAAGGGCAAAGCTGTTCTATTTTATAACTTGCTTCCTGATGGAAACATAGATAACCTGAGTCAGCACTCAAGTTCATTTTTGGACGATGATGTTGAAGGAGGTGCAGGTGAAAAGTGGATGGGCACGCTATTCGTTTGGGACCCGATTATTGACTAAAAATGTGTGCATTCAAAAATAGACGACAACAAGTACTAACTTACACTAACATGTCCATATTTTAAAAAGGTAAAATCACCACACAAACACACCATTCTTGACTTTATCAATATTGTTGACTAACTTAGCTTTTGTTATTATTCAGCAATCTTAGATCCTATTATCAGGCATGACGAACGAGGGTGAGAATAAAAAAGATGTTCGCCAGCGACCAAGAAAAGTGAAATCAAAGGGAAGAACAAACGCCGCTGCCGTTACGCGAATGAAAAATGAAAGTCAAAGTGGGATACAACTTAGTACTCAAGGGAAGGAACGTGTTCAAACGGAAAAGAAAGATATTGTCAAAGCAAAAGATCGAAAAAAGAAGGAAGCGGGCAGAAATGATTCGGATGCTGTAGTGAATCTGTCTGGAGGTCGAGCAGAAAATCGAACCAAAAATGATATGAATACGATTACTTCATCCGCACGCAATGGTGGACAAATTAAGAAAAAGCCAGGGAATAGATCTCGTACAAAGCATATTCAGTACCCTCAATATGAACGTTTATCAGATTGCGTCAGAAGATATGTCTCCGGTGATACCACTATTGCTAGAGGTAGAATGAGGACTATGCCTGGTGGGGCTCTTGCCTTTGTTTCTTGTGATCGAGGAAAGTTCGCTAAAGATATTGTGCTTAATGGAGAGAAAGCTAGAAATAGAGCTTTGGATGGAGATACTGTGTTTGTAGAGATTATAGGGCTTGCGAAAGAAGATACAAACATTGCGCTCGACAACGAAGTTGAAGTTGCCAAAGCCTCATTGGAAGATTTTATGAATACATTAGACATTAATGTTGAAAACGAGTGCGCTGGCAATGTTACGGAGTGTGAAGATATTATTACTGCTGAAGAAAAGAATGATGCAAGTGATGACTGGGAAACATGGCAAGACGATGAAACACAACGTGTCCTGTGGAATCCTACTGTTAGTGTTCGAAAACGAAAAGTAAAACAAGAATTGGATATCGCTAAAGAGCAGTACCAAGCAATGGTCATTCATGTTGTAATTCCAAATGGATCTGCAGTTAATCAACCATCAGAAATTAATCCAACAAACGAGGGAAAATCTGATGCTCAGCCAAGCAGGATCATCGTCGGAACGCTCATGAACATGCCTGGTCAAAGCAGTAAATATTTGTTCGTTCCGAATTCAAGAACATTGCCACGTTTTGTTCCAAGGGGAGTGCCTCGAATAGCTATGAATCCGAACCAGCTTTTTCGGGCGGAATATGTGTACGGGAGTTGGCGTGAAAATGATAAATGGCCACCATGCATCAATGTAAAAGCTATGGGACAATCGTGCAATGTTGAAGATGAAACTGCTGCTCTTCTTCTGGATCATGGAGTTGATCATGGTGAATTCAGCCCAGAGGTCTTGAAAAATGTAGACGAGGCCGTTCGAAATGGACGGATAATTTCTGAAAGCGGGGAAGATTTAGGTTGGGCACCAACACCGGAAATGTATAAAGGACGACGCGATTATCGCTCTGAAAGAATTTTTACAATAGATCCTACAACAGCAAAAGACTTAGATGATGCACTACATATAAAGCCACTTCCTGATGGCCGAGTTGAAATTGGTGTCCATATAGCTGATGTCTCTGCATTTGTACTGCCTGAAACACACGTAGACGAAGAAGCAGCACGGCGTACTACCACGGTGTACTTGGTCGACAGAGTCATACCTATGCTTCCTAGACCTCTTTGTGAGATTGCTTGCAGTTTAAATGAAAATGTTGAAAGATTAGCTTTTTCGTGTGTGTGGAAAATGAATATGGACGGTTCCATGTCTAAAAAAAGGTCTAAAAATTCACCTTCTAATGACAATGAAGTATGGTATGGACGAACTGTTATTAGATCTTGTGCGCGTCTAGATTATGCTACAGCGCAAAACATTATTGATGAAAAGGTTGCATATGGAGAGAAAGTTGAAGATGTCGACGAGACATTATGGCCAAAGAGTAGACAACCCACTGGTGGACACACTATTAATCAAGTTGCACACGACGTGAGACTAATGCATAAAGTCGCTATGGCTAGAAGAAAACTGCGTTTTGAAAATGGTGCACTCGCATTGAATGGTATCAAGCTGACATTTCAACTTGGCGATGATGGTCAAACACCTATGCTATGCGAACCATATCCAATCAGAGACTCCAATCGCTTGATTGAAGAATTTATGCTTCTTGCAAACTATCTCGTTGCTCAGCGTTTAATAACTCATGCGGGTGGTTTGGCTCTACTTCGGCAACATTCACCACCCTCACAAGATGGTTTGCAGAATGTAATTGATCTGGCCAAAGAGAAGGGTTTTGATATTGATGGGACAACATCGCAGACATTACAAGAGTCTCTTTCTCTCATGGGGAGAGTTTGCGAAGATGAATTATTTCTAAAATGCATCACAGAACTCCTCATGAGACCAATGCTACCTGCTGAGTATATTGCTTCTGGCGAATTTGAACAAGAAGAATGGTGTCATTTTGCTCTCAATATCCCGTATTACACACATTTTACCTCTCCTATTCGGAGGTATGCAGACGTTCTTGTTCATCGTCTTCTACAAGCAACATTAGATGGTAAAGATGCAGTGAAAGATTACCCACAGTCTGAAAGAGATATTCAATCAATCTGCTCCCATTGTAATGAGAAACGCATGGCTTCAAAGAAAGCACAAGAGCGTAGTGATCGTGTCTTTTTATCGATTTTTCTGAAGTCAAACCCAATCCAATCTACCTTGGGCGTTGTAGTTTCTATTGGCGAGAAGGCGTTCACTGTTTACGTTCCAAAAATAGGTGCTAGTGGTTTAGTCTACCTTGAAAATCATCAAGAGGAATTTGATACAAGAATAATTGAAGTTTCAGAAGGAAAGCGGGAAATGATAATGGTTCCAAAGACGAAACGAGTGGTCGGAGATGGTGATGCTCAAGGAGGTGTGGAGAATATTCCGATCAAAATATTTTCGCGAGTTGATATTGCTGTGCTTTGTAAGGAATCTGCGCCAATTGATATATCTTTGAGACTTGTCGGTAATTGGCGTGGTGAATAATTATAATGCATTGGTAATGACTGTAACCTCAACAACATTTAATCGGTATTCAAGTACTATCTAGGACCTCTATCTCAATTGCCTCTTGTCCATGAACGAGAAAACTAAATGCACCAATCTGTTCAGCTCTGTGATGTTATTTCATTTAAGATAAATACTTTAGCATACATCGGATAATGCATTTATCAGTCATAATCTCACATTTGATCCTGGCTTCAGTCGCCGATTCGTTTCTTTTAGCGCCAACGAAATCAATTCTGCCTTCTTTGCGCCTAGAAGATGTCAAGAAAACAGAATTGGAATGCCAACTCTTGGGGATGAACTGTCGCAATCCAACAGATTTCTCATTCAGTTTCAAGGGGTTTAGTTTGCGTGGAGGGGATACTGATATTCATTGTCATGGTTGGGGCGTAGCTATTTATGAAGGCCGCGGACTACGGGTATTCCATGATCCAGAGCCGTGTGCCTCATCTCCTATCGCTAAGCTTGTCACAAATCTGAACATAAAAACGCACAACACCATAGCACATATAAGATATGCGACTCAAGGGGAGGTATGTCTTGCAAATGTACACCCTTTTCAGAGAGAGCTATATGGTATACAATGGACATTCGCTCATAATGGTGATGTTCCTTTGTTCAAGTCTGATGCAGGGGCTAAATTGCCTTGGATAGGAAAAGAAGTAGGTGATAGAGCGTATAATCCAGTAGGTGATACTGATTCTGAAAAAATATTCTGTTCTATATTAAATTCCTTGAAGGCGAAATATGAAACTCTACCAGAAATGACGATTCTGTATCAATATTTAGAGGAGCTACTCGAGGAGATAGTAGATCATGATCCCGAGGGCAGTATTCTCAATTTTATTTTGGGTTGTGGAAGTCAATACCAATTTGCTTACTCATGGCCGGGGAAACGACCTGGTTCTAATGTATGGAACGGGCTATACTATGTTGTGAGAGAGCCCCCGTTTAAACGAACCGCATTGATTGACTGTGACTACGAAGTAGATTTTGCTCAGCTAGCTGGAGAGGATGACCGCATCTCGGTTGTCGCAACGAAACCCTTGACACATAATGAAGAGTGGATTGAATTTGAACGAGGTCAGCTTATTCTATTCGACTCGGGAACACCGAAACTGGCTTCCCATGAATGTAATGGTGTAGATTGCTTACAAGAGGACCAGCGACGGTTCAACCCCATGGGAAGCTCCGCTGTATCGTCATTCCTTGGATCTTGCATTTGAAAGATGATTGAAAAGGGAAATAAAAACTTTTATTTGGTAATAGTCGTCTACCTTTATAAACAATATGCATTCACTTTGCAAATGTGAACCTAAATCCAGTTCTATCAAAATGATCACCACTTCTTAGTGCACAGATCAAAAACTCCTTGGATGAGATCACTGCTTCTCTTGACAACAGCCTTTTCCATAGATGAAGCATATGGAACTGGAGCATCATCCATGCACAATCTCTTGATTGGTGCATCCAATAAGTCAAATAGCTCTTCAGATATGGTAGCACTAATCGTAGCTCCCACTCCTCCAGATTTGGTACTCTCATCAAGAATTGCAACCTTATTTGTTCTGGCCACACTTTTTGCGATAGTTTCCATGTCGAGAGGCTTCAATGAACGAAGTTCGATCAGATCGATATCAAAGCCTTCTTCCTTGATTGCATCAATCGAGATCTTTGCCTCCTTCACTCCATGAAGATAGGTCAAGACAGTCACTGCTCTTCCTTCTTTGACAGCGTCTTGGGATGCTTCATGTAGAAGGGCGGCCTTATTCAAAGGCATACATTTGTCAAGATCAACTGTACCCTTTGCCTCCTTCATCATCTTTACGGGTGCAAAAAGGAAGCATGGTCCATTGTCACGGATCATACTCTTCATAATACCATAAGCGGCATCGGGGGAAGCTGCTGTGCAAATTTTGAGTCCAGGAATTCCCATCACGTACGCATGGAATGGTTGAGAGTGCTCTGCACCTAGAGCTTGATCAGGTGCAGTACCTCCAGCTCCAACGATTGTCATGGGCATATCAAATTGTCCTCCAGTAGTAGCATAAGTATTTCCAGCGGAACTGATTTCGGCAATACCATAAATTCCGAAGTTAGTGTTCATCAACTCAACAATAGGACGGAAACCATTCATGGCTTCTCCTAGCGCCTTTCCAATGAAATGACCTTCATCAATGATCTCGTCGGCTGCGCGAATCTGACCATAAGTCTGTTGTGTGAGCTTAGGAATGTCATAAGACGATCCAGCCTGAAGATCTTCAGCATGGATGGTGGTAGTAGGATCACGAAGCATCTCCTCGTGAATAGCAAGATTGATAGCATCTCCGATGGAAATATCCCCTGCGACTGCCTTCTCACGCAAAGAAGAAATGTGGGCCTGAACAGTTGCCATTTGTTCGGGGCTGATTGTGCGAGCATTGACTTCGTCAGCAAAGGCAGGAGGTGCCTTCAAGTTGTAGTCAGTGTCAGCTGGATCTGGATACTCAAGCTCCTTCGCCAGTTCAACAGGTGGCATGACGGATTCTTCAGCGAACTTGACTGCTTCCTTTACCTCAGCAAGGACTTCCTTTCTTGCAGCCTTCAACTCGTCCTCAGTGAAAGTTCCATTATCGATGTATTTCTTTTCAAACTCCTTCAGAGGCTCTTGTTCAGCTCTGGCCCATGCCTTTTCTTCCTTACGACCACGCTCATGCTCAGGATCAGCAGGAGAGTGTCCATTGAAACGATATGTGTGAACTTGAAGCATAGCCGGCCCCTTTCCACTGCGAATGTAATCAATTACAGCCTTTCCTCCCTTGGCTACATCAGCAGCGTTGAGTCCATCCACTAGAAGTCCTGGCACTCCATAGTGCTTTCCTTGTTTGAAAACTTCACTGTTCATTGCAATATCAGGAGTAAATGTATTAATTGCTCGTCCATTATCAATGGTAAGGATCAAAAGTGGAAGATTGTCCTTCGATGCAGCATTTAGAATCTCAGCCATGCGTCCATTTTGAGAACCACCTTCTCCAATAAAGACTACAGAAATACGATCATCGTTCGCGGGTGGAGCTTGGTTGATTTTTTCCTGTTTTTCATTATCAGATAAGCCGAGAGCTCTCTCAATCAAAATACTCTTGGCAGCACCAGCAGCATATGGAAGCTGTTCTGAGACAAGTGCCCATCCACCTTGAAAGTATGTGGGCTTATCGAAAATATGCATGGACCCACCGGCACCTCTGCATGTTCCAGTGTCCTTCATCATGAGCTCAGCCATGACAGCAGCAGGGGAAACACCGCTGGCATTAGCATGAGTGTGCTCACGGTAGTAAGAATACTTCTTATCTCCATTTTTGATGGCATAATCTACAAGTCCAGGGATACTTTCCTGACCATTATCAAGATGCATAAATCCACGGATCTTTCCCTGCATATAAGCCTGATTACACGCATTCTCAAATGCACGAGCCATATTCATGGCTTTGTAAAGCTTCAATAGAGCATCTTTATCACTATCCAAAGCAGAGCTGTAAGATTCTGCCTCTTCAGCAGTGTACCCGAACTCACTTACAAGCTGTTGAATAGAAACGTTTGTATTTGAGTCAACTTTGGAATGTATTTTTTTATGAATCATATTGAAAGACACTTTTTGATGCAACTCACCTGGCTGGCAATTTCAGACCATGGCATATTGATGGGAGGGCGCATGGGTGTAAATGTTTCAGTAGACTGTTTTAACGTTCAGAGTAAGTAACAATCGTTATATAGAGTGAGAAACATATATAAGAACGAACTCTGTTCCATGAGAACTACCAACTACTCTTTCAAACTCACCTCTACTTCAGAGACTGTGGCTGACATCTTTCTAGACACATCGTATTTGGAAACACTGGAAACCCATGCCTTATTGGAAACTCCTCTAATCTGGGGAGACAGTCTGTCAAAAGTAAGGAAACATAAATGCGATGAAATGTGTTAGATACTGATATAGATGACAATGAGTTCGCTTCGCAACATCTTTTTTCGTGTTTTTCGCCAAATGTGGTTCCATAGTTGAACAAGCAAACAAAACACATGTTCAAGATGAAGAGCATGGATTGTGAATAGACACATGGATTCCTCAGAAGCTTCCATGAAATCTTAGGAGTACATAGAGTAAGAGTCCCCATGAAGGAACGTCCAATGCAAAAAGGAACTGCAACAAGAAAAATGAGAGCAAAGCGGAACCTGTCTCCCATGGCGCGTACTTACGTAAATGCTGATGCAGTACTGGCACAAAGTGCAGAAAGGATGGCAACACGTCCAAAGTACATGGTGCTGAAGTGTCAAGGGTATGAAATAGAAATTGGGAGGAGTGGATCGCCAACGAGAAACAAAATTGTATATTTTATATTTGGCAAACGGTTCCTGGTGAACTCGGTGCCGCGCGTACGTGGATTGCAAACATCTGACGTCGAAGTCGAAGCCAAATAATACGGATAACCACATGTCACATTTGAACTTGTCTGAATGTCTCGAGTTGTGTATTCTTATTTTCAAAGTTGGGGTCTTTTGAAGGTGATGTTCCTGGATCATCAAAATAGTCTGTTTCTCTTCTGCTGCTTCTCACGAAGATGTCTATGTCTACTGTATATCTTTTTCAGAAGAAGAGAGTGTGTACTCTTTACCCTCCTCTCTTGGATCCATAGAGAACCTCGATTCATTGAGAGTCTTTGATAGAATATGAGTACTCAAGGTGATGACAAGGATGAATCTATTCCCACGGAGAAGACTCCTCTTAATCGGCCACCACAGGTAGGAGATGTGAACGTTTGTGGTTATAGTTACTTTTGAAAATAACTTACTTTCTACTTCGTAGGTAGAGAGTGCCCTCTACAAAGTTGCATAATCATCAATATTATCTTACTCATTGTTCCTTTCGTTGGATATCTAACATCAGCCTGGCTTAAGCAACCAGTACAGTGTCCCTCTCAAGGGATTATCACCCCCCTTGGTTGGCAATCACCCCGTTCATCCCGTTAGAAAATCTATGCATGAAATGTCGAATCTCGTAGAAGACAATTCCGAATTCTACCCCTCCTCCTCTCCTCTACCTATGGCCAAGTCGTTATCCTACAGTGTGGCTGCAGATGGCACCATATCGCATCGCACGCCCTTACAAATGGGTAGGCATGAACTGTACGAACAAATACCTTTCACCGCTGTATTTGGTCTGCAGAGTAAGGAACGAGACATGTCTTTGGCAGTTGCAAGTTATGCAGCTGAATTAGACATTCTAGAAGCAGATCAGATTGCATATGCGACGACTCATAAGCATTTAAGTAGAGCAGATATCCAACAGAGACGTTCCCAAGCAAGTTTGATGCTCATGGATGAGCTGGAACTGGATAAGGTTATGGTGACTACACCCTTAATATTTGCCGTTTTTGTTGCTGCTATGGGACAATTCTTAGTAGGTTATAACATTGGTGTCATGAATGCTCCTGTTGGTGTTGTATTTCCAGGTCATACCACTGCGGAATGGTCATTTGCTGTCGCAGCGTTTTGTTTTGGTGGGCCGTTTGGTGCAGCAGCAGCTGGTCAGTTGGCCGAAAGTCGTGGGCGTCGTGGTGCATTGCTGATATGCACATGGACATTTCTTCTAGGTGGAATCCTTCAAACCTTTGCGATGAATATGATGTTCATTATCATATCCCGTTTTATTATAGGTCTTGCATCGGGTATTTCTTCAGTGATTGTTCCCATTTACCTAGGTGAATTAGCACCACCTACGCTTCGAGGTACACTTGGAACGATGACTCAATTTGCAACAGTTGTGGGTATCCTCATAAGTGATCTTTTCGCATTCCCTCTGGCAACTGAAACGAAATGGCGAATGCTCTTTAGTATTACATGTGCTGTATCTATTTTCCAATTGTTATGTGCCCCATGGTTGTTGGAAAGTCCTCGTTGGCTTTTGAGCAAAAATTCTGACTCCCGTAAAGCAAGATGGATCATCAAAAAACTACGAGGATTGCGATATGACCATGAGGTTGAGACTGAAGTTGATCATTTCGTCAGTGCCATGCAGGCACAAACCACAGATGGATCATCGCTGTCCAAATCCTCTGGAGGCCTTACTGCTATGCTGAACGACAAGGATGTTCGTCTTCTGGTAGTTAGTTCTTTCGTACTACAGACAGTACAACAACTTAGTGGGATAAACGCTGTATTCTACTATTCAACCTCTTTTTTTGAGGGCATCATTGATAATCCTCTGTTAGGGACGACACTTGTAGGAGCAGTGAACGTGCTTGCAACATATGCCGCTTTACTTCTTATGGATTCTTGTGGACGACGAACTCTTATTCTCTGGTCGACTGCAGGCATGTTTTTCAGTTGTGTCGTGATCGTTGCATCTCTGTTACAATACTTATCGAGCGTGGCAGCATTGATTGCTGTGAATGTTTACGTTATTTTCTTCGAAATTGGATTAGGTCCCATTCCATGGCTCATTGTGGCTGAAATGTTTGATGCAAAGTATGTGTCTACGGCCATGTCTGCTTCTTCTCAACTAAACTGGGGTTTTAATTTCGTGGTTGGTCTTGTGTTCCCATACATGGTGAAGTATTTGGGCCCATATTCATTTGTTCCATTTAGTATCGTTTTACTTGGTGGATTCCTGTTCGCGTTGTTTTTCCTACCAGAAACGCAAGGTACTACACCAGAAGAGTTACAGGCTGCTTTGATCAAGAGAAATTCATCGACTGTTTACCATAATATGAGTTTTGTCCATTATCCAACTGAAACTTCTGTTCAGGAGCAAAATCTTGGTGATGAATGGAGAAAAGCGATGGATCAAGTGCGTCAAGAGGAGCTCGCAGCGATGGAATCTGGGGAATACAATTATGGTTTTAAAATCATCGATGAGAAGTCACTTGATGAAGAGACAGATGTCACAGATGGCTTTTTGAAGTGGGGTGGAGCCCGTAATGTATCCCAAACGGATGAATAAATTTGATTTAGAATGAATTTACAACTTAGTCCTTACCTTCTCGCATAGTGCTGATTTCCGCCGTCGAGGTGACACGAACGATTTATTCGTTATTCATTCGTTCTCATTTCTGAGTTCTGAGGAATCTATCAAGTAACAGCGGAAAGCTAATTTCATTCAGCCAATATGAAAGATCATGTACCCGCGAATGATATCGACACACGCACATCAATTTGCCCTTCAATTCTCTCGTGTATTGGTCAAACGCCTATGGTAAGGCTAAACGTGATTGCCAAGCAATTAGAATGTGAAATCTTGGCGAAGTGTGAATTTTTCAATTGTGGTGGGTCCGTAAAAGATAGAATTGGTCTCCAAATGATTCTAGATGCCGAGTTGAGTGGGGAAATTAAGCCTGGTGACACGTTGATAGAACCGACGTCTGGAAACACTGGAATTGGGTTAGCCCTTGCAGCAGCAATCAAAGGTTATCGTTGCATAATTGTTTTGCCGGAGAAAATGAGTAAAGAAAAGGTGGATGTTTTGAAAGCCCTTGGGGCAGAAATTGTAAGAACTCCAACGGAAGCAGCCTATGATGCTCCTGATTCACATATATCAGTTGCGAAAAGATTACAAACTGAAATTAAAAACAGTCATATTTTAGACCAATATAAGAACGAATCGAACCCCATTGCGCATTATCAGGGCACTGCAGAGGAGATTTGGAAACAATGTGGTGGAAAGATTGATATGGTGGTAGCTGGAGCTGGAACAGGAGGCACTATAAGTGGTATTGCTAAAAAATTGAAAGAGTACAATAAAGACATAATCGTTGTTGGCGTTGATCCAGAGGGTTCAATTTTGGCTCAACCTGAATCTTTGAATGACAATCACCGTCTAGAATCCTATCAAGTTGAAGGAATAGGATATGACTTTATTCCCGATGTTCTTGACCGAAATTTAGTTGATGTTTGGGTAAAGTCTAACGACACTGATAGTCTCATTATGATGCGTAAGCTTATCCGTTACGAGGGATTGCTTTGCGGAGGATCGTCCGGAGCGGCTGTATCGTGTGCACTGGAAGCTGCGAAAGGGCTGAAAAAAGGACAGAGATGTGTAGTCATATTGCCAGACTCGGTGCGTAACTATATGACGAAGGCTCTCAGTGACGATTGGATGCTTGATCACAACTTCGTGGACAATGATGTCATCAAACCAAAGAAAACAGAAGCATGGTGGGCAGATACCAAGGTCTATCAAATTCCAATGTCAACCCCCTTAACTATTACATCCGATGTATCTTGCAAGGAAGCAATCGAACTTTTGAAGCACGAAGGCTTTGATATGGTACCTGTCATTGGGTCAGATGGCAATATTCTTGGAGTGGTTACGGAAGGAAATATGTCATCACGTATCTTGTCTGGCACTGCCAAGAGCGATCAGTCTGTGTCTGAAGCGAAAGTCATTTACAAGACCTTTAAGAAGATAACTTTGAACGATACGTTGGCGAACCTGGCCCGAGCATTAGATCACGAACCGTATGTGTTGGTCACCACTGAGCAAAGATGCTTTAATGGGGAGAGAGTTGAAACGAAGATGGTTGTCTCTGGAATCATCACAAGAATTGATATCTTGCACTTCGTCAGTAATAGTGAAAGCAGTGGGATCGTTTAAAAATAACTAGCAATATCGCAAAAACTAATGTAAACAATTAATGTACATGATGTTCTTTATCAAAACACCATTCAGTTCGTTTCTATCTCAACTACCAATACAGATGTACGCATCACGCAAGGGATCATTCAACTCATTTCTGATAAAATCAAGAACAATGTGAGCGCCGCGCTCGGCGACATTTGGAAACCCATCAATAATATGAACACATGGGCAATCACTATATCTTTCTTTGTAATGAATTTTGTAGCACCCAGTTTCTCGTAGTAAGTATTTGTGGTTTTTGCCATTTTGTCCAATGAAAAGGTCTGAGAACGTAAAATAAACAGATTCTGTGAGACATTACCTGAAAGAGAAACAAATTTGTAAAGAAAAAAGAAAACATACCTAGCAGAATGGTTGTATCAACACGGGGTAAAACAACGATCCACACAGTTCGCTTCTTTGTCCCCAAATCATGACCATTTTCCTCCTTGGCTCTATACAGAGACTTTGTATCTACCTTGACGTGATCCTTCAAAATATTGTAGTCGTAAAACGTATCTCGTAAAATCTCGTCGGCATTCAAATCTGGTCGCATCTTTCCGATCGAGTTATGAATATATCCATTCAAATATTTCAATCCGTCATTCACTAACTGTTGATTATCACCATAGACTCGAATTTGTGACCATTGATCATCCCCAATCAAAGTTAACCAGCATTGAATCTTTCGTTTCAAGGCTTGCGAATGCATTCCCTTCCTACCAATCACAAAATGTCCAAGATCCCTTGCAGGGAGCGGTATATTCAGAGCTCCACATGCAGCGAATTTTCTATTCGGTGCGATTGCATGGTAGGGTGATGTGGAATGATGTGTCATGGACTCCAATGGAGTGGACATCTCCGCTGTAGCTTGAAGAAGACCTTGATTATGTTCGTATTCCATATCACGGTGCTCTTCTGGCTTGTGATTTACCCATAGACCTCTACCTTCGCTACAAAGTTGGCACCAGTAAAACGTCTTCCCACCATTCATTCGAATATGGCTCTGACCATGTTTTGGAGGAATTCTCTTCCAATGAAGTTTGAACGTTTCGACTTCATCAGCCTTGTTCTTCAACGATGTGTCAGTTTCAGAAGAGATGTCTACGGTGACAAACGTTTCATCTCGAGATTTTTTGTTGGAAGTGTCTTTCACCACCACCATTTCGAAATCTACTTCATTCTTGTTCAAGTTGGTAGGGGAGTAAGAACGCTTCTTGGATGGTGTATCATTATCTTTGACTTGTGTATTACTATCAGGAACAGAATGGTTGGACTCTTGGTGTGGAGTATCTATTTCCACTTCTGTACATTCCGTAGATGATGGTTCTTCATCGACTTCATCCTTCACCTTCGACATTGGTGAGATAGCATGTGGGTAATCAGTCAAGGTTTTTGATTCTCCACCTTCTGTTTTTACATGGACTTGCGTTTGAGTAACAGTATGTTCTTGATCGTGACCATCATCTGAGGAATCCAGACGAAGCGTAAGTTGATTGGGACTAATGGCATGCAAGAGTTTCCATGACTTATCCGAGTCTAATACTTTTACAGTGTATTCATAGGAATGCTTTAAGGACAACTGACAATTCTTGTCGCAAAAAGAAATGTCTGATGGAATATCATAGCTACCAAGAACTACACCGAGAAGCGCCTTTCCAGTGTCCGAGTTAGGATCGTGGCCAATTTTATGAACATGTACTCGCGTACCATTACAAAATCGGAGTGATGTATTCTGAACCAATCGTTCTTGTCCTTTATGAGCTTCGCTTGTCAACTTTACTTGAAAAAGAAGGATTGGTGGTCTGTCACTTGCCATTTCAACAAAGACGTCCTTGACAATCCCATAGCCGATGGCTTTCGATGGATGAGAATCATCATACACATAGACAGAAGATTGAGGAGGAAAGGGAGTTTTGTTCAGTTGCTCGTGTCCCTGGAGTTTCACTATATGTTCCATATTTATTATCGAACCAGAGAACGTACTCTATAGTGAGAGAGTGAGATATGATGACATGTACGAATAAAAAATGAAAAATGAAAAAGTTGAAGTGCGAAACTGTAAACTGTTGCCTTGGTGCTAACTTGGTTGCCTTGTTTGCTTGTTGAAACTTGGACTCTGTGCTACTGAGATGATGGAAATAAGGTCAAATATCATTGGCAAGTGCCAACACGCCAACACAAGACTCGGAGGAAATTCCACACTTTATCCCTGTTTTTCGGTAAGGATTCCACACTTTGTGTGGAATTTCCTAAATTCCCATAGACTTTCCCACTAACATTTTGTTAGGG
>Ga0213868_10001932_pt1 | contig 20015 bp, 18 predicted proteins | sample PICome_9_FD_160087 | JGI IMG/M metagenome (GOLD analysis project Ga0213868, IMG submission 160087) | Coastal seawater microbial communities near Pivers Island, North Carolina, United States - PICO127 | ecosystem: Environmental > Aquatic > Marine > Coastal | place: USA: North Carolina...
CTGGCCGCCCTCCCCTGTGGCGATCAGCTCAGCGAGCTCGGTGCGAATATCGCCGTCGGGCTCAGCTTCGAGCCAGCTGCGGGCGGTGTCGAGCAGCAACGTTTCAGGCAGGTCAACCATCGGTCAGAAGAGTATGCAAGTCGACCAGAGGTCGCGGGCCGACGTGCGAAATAACCTCCGCCGCTGCGATCGAGCCAATTTCGCCGCACTTGGTGAGTGGCAATCCCGATGTGAGACCAAAGAGAAAGCCAGCGGCGAACAGGTCTCCAGCACCAGTGGTGTCAAGTACGCGATCAACCGGCTGAGCCGACACCTTGATTTGTTCGTTGCCGGCCACTATCACGCAGCCATCCGCACCAGCTGTGATAACCGCTAAGCCGCACTCACGTCCCACCATCTTGAGTGCTTCGTCCAGCTCGTCGACTTCGTAAAGTGACTGAATCTCGTCGGCATTGCCGAACAAAATGTCGACACTGTCCTGCACCAATGATCGAAAATCAACTCGATGTCGGTCCACGCAAAACGAGTCAGACAGGGTGAGCGAGACCTGGCGCCCGTTGGCGTGCGCGACCGTCGCGGCATGCCGGAACGCAGCCTTTGCGTCGTCGCGATCGAAGAGATATCCCTCCATGTAGAGCACGGCGCCCGAGGCGATAGCGGTGTCATCAAGGTCGTTGATGTTCAGGGAGCTCGACACTCCGAGGTACGTGTTCATCGTCCGCTCCGCATCAGGGGTAACAACGATGACGCACCGCCCGGTGGGTGTGCCGTGATCGACACCACCACCATGAAAAGGCACGCCAACGGCTCGCATGTCGTGGCCGAACACATCACCGAGGTCATCGTGATTGACCTTGCCGATGTAACACGCCTTTCCACCGAGGCTGGCGACTCCCACCATCGTATTGGCCGCCGACCCGCCACTCATCTCAACCGAAGCTCCCAGCGCAGCGTAAAGCTCGACGGCACGATCAGTTTCGATCAGCGTCATGGACCCCTTGGTGAGGTCCTGAGCGTCAAGAAACTCCTCAGATGCATGGGCAATGACATCGACGAGCGCATTTCCAATACCGACGACGGCGAACTGCGGTGCAGTGGCACCTGAAGCGCTATCTGCAGCCGGGGGCAGGTTCGTTGCGGACACGAGCCATTACGCTATCGCCGGTACCATCCCGGCATGACAGCGTCCCCCACGTCACCAGGCGGCCAACTCGATCCGTATCGTCTTCCCGCCGATGTCGCGCCGTTGCGCTACGACGTCCAACTCACACCCCTCCTCAACGAAGCGTCGTTCAGCGGCACCGTGACGGTGCAGCTCAACGTCGTAGTCCCAACGACCACGCTCGTCTTGAATGCTGCAGAGTTGGAGATTAGCTCGTGCCTAGTCAACGGAGCGCCAGCTGACTTTACCGTCGACAGTGAAACCGAACGACTATTCGTGCACACGGCGACGGAGTTGCCGACAGGTTCGGCCACACTTGCCGTCAAATTTACCGGCATTCTAAACGACAAACTGCGAGGGTTCTACCGCAGTACCTATACCGGCGCCGACGGTGCCGAGCAAGTCATCGCCACGACCCAAATGCAGTCCACGGATTGCCGTCGGGTATTCCCCTGTTGGGACGAGCCCGAATACAAAGCCGTGTTTGGAATCACCCTCGATATCGCAGATGGACTTCAAGCCATCTCGAACGGACCGGAGATTGGCCGCACAGCCAGTGGCGGGCGAACTGCGATTTGTTTTGCCGACACCATGCTCATGAGCACCTACTTGGTGGCTTTTGTCGTCGGCCATCTCGAAATGACCGACAGCATCGACGTCAACGGCTCCCCCATGCGCCTTGTGCACGTACCTGGCAAAGGACATCTAACTGACTTCGGTAAGGACGTCGGGGCGTTTTGCCTCCGCTGGTTCGAGGAGTACTACGGGATCCCTTACCCCAGCGACAAAATCGACCTGGCCGGCCTCCCTGACTTCGCTGCAGGAGCCATGGAGAACCTGGGGTGTATCACGTTCCGCGAGAGCTTGCTGCTCGTTGACCCGGCGACAAGCACCCAGAACGAGCAGCAGTTGGTCGCGGACGTGGTCGCACACGAACTCGCCCACATGTGGTTCGGCGACCTGGTCACGATGCGTTGGTGGAATGGCATCTGGTTGAACGAAGCATTCGCCACATTCATGGAGATCGCAGCATGTGATGCCTACCGACCAGACTGGGAGCGGTGGACCAGCTTCGGGATGGAACGCAGTGTTGCCTTTGATGTCGATGCGCTTGAGAACACTCGCTCGGTCGAATACGCGGTGCGTTCACCTGCCGACTGCGAGGGCATGTTTGACGTGCTGACATATCAAAAAGGTGGCGCTTTACTGCGAATGCTTGAGCAGTACCTCGGTGCAGATCGTTTCCGCGAAGGAGTCAGTCACTACCTCCGTGTGCATTCATACAGAAACACGGAAACAAGTGACCTGTGGGACGCCATCGAAACCAGTTCCAGCGAACCCGTGCGGCGGATTATGGATTCGTGGATCTGGCAGCCCGGGTTTCCGCAAATTAGCGCGACGCTTGCCGCAGGCGACTCCGGAGTTGAGCTGACCCAACAGCGATTCCGCCTCGGTGAAACGCCCGACGATGCAGCAGACCAGATGTGGGTCGTGCCGGTCCATGTTCGCAACGCCAACACCACCGTCACAGTCCTACTTGACAGTGAGAGCATTTTCGTACCACTCGTCGATCCTGATGCGTCGGTTGTCATTAATGCCGGCGGACATGGGTTCTTTCGCGTGAACTATGACAGCACCTTGCGCAGCCGCCTGACGGCCGATCTTGGCGAAATGAGTACCCTTGAGCGCTACAGCCTTGTTGACGATGCCTGGGCTGCAACCGTTGCTGGATCAATTACTGCTCCGGACCTCCTGCAGTTTCTCGAAGGCTTCTCCGCTGAGCGTGAACATGCAGTCTGGCAGGCAGTGGTCAGTGCTCTCAATGGTCTCAGCCGGTTGGTAGACGATGAGGCACGGCAAATGTTCGAATCGAGAGTCCGCAAACTAGTCCAACCTGCCCTCGACGAACTCGGTGAGCCTAAAGCTGATCAGAGCGACCTCACTGCCAAGTTGCGAGGGCTGCTCATGAAAACCGCTGGCACGCTCGGCAACGACGGATTGGTGATCGGTCTGTGTCGAGACTTGCTGAAACAGCCTGCGGACCATGTCGACCCAGAGTTGGTCGCAGCAGCGACATCGGTGGTTGCTGCGCACGGCTGTGTGGGGGACTTCGAACGACTGCAGAACGGATTCCTCGCCTCGTCTACTCCTCAGGAGCAACTGCGTCAGTTGTATGCACTTGCCGAGTTCGACGACGAAGATCTCCTCCTGCGTGCCTGCGAGTTCGCTCTCAGCGGGAAAGTGAAGACACAGAACGCACCATTCTTGCTTCGTCTGGCCATGGGAAACCGTCGACACGGGGCTGCGGCGTGGGAGTTCGTAAAAGACCACTGGGATCAGGCCAACGCCGAATTCCCGACCAATACCATCGTGCGCATGGTCGATCCGGTCAAGCAGCTTGCTGCACCTGAGTTGGTTGCCGATGCTGCAGCATTCTTTGCTGAGCATCCGATTCCGCAGGCAACGAAGACGCTCGATCAGATCCTCGAGCGGCAACGGATCAACGCTGCGTTCCTCGCCCGCGATGGAGTTGTTTTTGGTCAATCTCTAGCGACGTGACGTCGACGCCCGGGCCGACCCTTCTGCTAGGTCGCGGATGGGCATCGGTGAGCTGGCGGTGGAACCATCCGAGACTGTCGCTTCTGTTGCTCTCGGTATATGGAGCGACGTCTACGGCTCAGTCCCGATGGGGCCCGTCAGAATCGTGCACACCGGTACCTGATAGTCCCGCAACCTTAAGAAGCCGCGTGGGGCTTCGAAAGAGCTCGAGGAGGACAGGACGCGGAAGAAAGCCAGAAATGATCTCTGAACTGGGAAAGCGATGCGAGACTGACAACGAGTGGAGCTAAGGGGAATCGAACCCCTGACCTCGTCATTGCGAACGACGCGCTCTACCAACTGAGCTATAGCCCCTAATTATCAAGAGCGAGTGTATCGCTCCGGGTAACCGAACAACGGGGCGGGCATTGCCACACTCAGCGATGCTCGAGCCAGCCGACCTGTTCGCGCTCGCGCAACTGAGCAAGCACATAGAGGTAGCCGCAAGTCGCAACGAAGGAGAAACCGAAGACCCACAGCATCGCAACCGAATCTGTCGTCGCTGCAAGAAACATCGAGCAGGCCGACGTCACGACTAGGACGAAAAGCACGTTGGTCCGACGGCGGCGCGCCAACGCCGCTGGGTCAAGCGACTCCGCTGGCCTCTGGCGGCCCCGCGGGGCAGTGCGCACCGGATGCCGCCGCGACTGGGATTCGGACCGTTCTTGCCGAGCACCATGATTTTGGAGATCCGGTGCGCTTCGGCTGGGTTGCGTCTGATCTGGGCGATGTTGACCACCATGCGAGCGATAGCGGGTGGTCTCACTGGTGCGATCACTTGTCGCCGTTCCCCCGCCGCGAATCGATGCCTGGCGGGCGATTGCCGGCTGCCTTGGGCGGCCGTTGGCTACTTGGCGCTGCAATGGTGACGTCGACTGAGTCAACGGGCGCCCCATCGCACCACGAACCGAGCCTCGAGGCGGTGTGGCCGTGTTCTGTAGGCGGTTCAGCTGTCGACGGAAGTCCATGACAGATGAATTCGGACGGTTGTCGACTCTCGAACGAAGCATCGGAGGAATGAGCACAGCGGCCCATGCAGCAGCTACAACAAGGAGGACAAGTTTTGCCATGGTGAAGAAAGATTCCTTTTTCAGACAGATTGTGACGGACTAAGTCCGACACCCCCTGACAATTATGAAGATTCTACGACATTTGTAACGATCCGGACAACAACGCGCGTGTCGCTCGTCACGTAATCGTTGCACATCGGCCGCGGCGAAAGGTGGACAACCAGGCTCCAATCTGACACATCGTCACATTTCGGAGGCCCGCCGGTACGTTCCGGAACGGCCACCTGTCTTCTCCCATAGCGCCAAATCCGTGATCGCCATCCCTCGATCTGCTGACTTGCACATGTCGTAAATCGTCAATGCAGCGACGCTGCACGAGTGAAGGGCTTCCATCTCCACACCTGTCCGCTCGACGCAGTCCACCTGCGCCTCAATGGCGACATGGTCGTCACCAACCTCGAAGCTGATCGACACACTCGCAATCATCAAGGGGTGACATAGCGGAATTGTGTCGGACGTGCGTTTAGCCGCCATGATTGCGGCGACTCGTGCTACCGACAGGACGTCTCCCTTTTTCAGCTGGCGATTGACGATCGCCGACGCTGTCTCGGGCTGCATCATCACCTTGCATCTGGCGACTGCGCGCCGATGGGTTGGGTCCTTTGTTGTGACGTCGACCATCCGGGCACGGCCCGACTCATCGAGATGGGTGAATTCGAGGTCGCTCATCAACTGCGAACCGTACTCGCATTCCGATCTGAGCCTCCCACTATTGCGCTTTGGGCTACCGTCTGCTTCAAGCGCTACTCGGTACCGTGTGGTCTATGACGGTTTCGGCGGCGCTCCCCTACGACGCCATCGAGCACATCCGCCTCGACGGCACTGAACTCATCCGGCTCGTCAGCAACGCTGACCCAACGCTTTCCGTGCCGCACTGTCCCGGTTGGAGCCTCAGAGAACTCACATTCCACGTCGCTCGCGGGTGGAACTTCTGGGCGGGCGTTCTTTCGGCGGGTATCACGAGCCGAAATGATGTCCGTGAAATTCCCGAAATCGAGCGCTCACCAGACCACGCTCGCCTTGTCGATGCGCTTTTCGATGCGCACGTTCGGATGTGCGACGCCCTGCACGCAACCGATGCCTCAATGCAGGTGTGGACCTGGACCGGCTCAACGCAAAGGGTGCCGTGGGTTGCCCGCCGAATGACGCACGAAACAATGATTCACCTGTGGGACGCAGGCCAGGCGATCGGCCTCGACTTCGAATTTGCAGCTGAGGTTGCTGCCGACGGCATCGACGAATGGCTGACCTGGTTTGCGGCAGGGGAACGCGCCGAGGGCGAAAAGAAAGTTGGCGGTACCGTCAAACTCAAATGCACCGACTCCGAACTCCTGCCAGGGCACGGCGAGTGGTTTGTCTCAGCAATGAAAGAACCTAAGGCCACCTTCATCCGCGCAAACCGCAAGGGTGACGCAGCTATTCGGGGCACGGCACAAGATATTTTGATGTGGCTGTGGCGACGTAGCAGCAACATCGAGATCATCGGCGACGAAGTGGTCGCACGAAGATTTCAAGCCTTCACCGATCTCACGTGACGCAAGTCGCGCGGGGAATAAGCAAGTCAGACCCGCAGATCAACGACTTCGACTTGACGACGCGGTCGGTCTTCTGGCAAAGCGGCAGCTGGCATCAGCCCCCCAACTGCGACATTGATTTTGCAGGCCGGGTAAAGTTGACCTGGTGAATCTGGTGGCCAGCCCACTTCGTTGCGACAGCTGCTTCGATCCGGTCAGCGACCTGGTCGTCGCTTTCTCCTGATCGCAACGCCGTAAGGAGATCAAACTCCTTGTTCGCAAACAAGCACGTCCGAAAGTCGCCTTCGGCGGTAAGGCGCACTCGGTCGCAGTCACCACAGAAAGGCTTTGTAATAGTTGGAATCACACCGATCATGCTCCCGGGACTCCCCTCGCCGTAAAGACCTCCGTCGAGGAATCGGAATCGGTCGGCCGGCGCAGCGCCTCGGGCGGGTAGGACTTCCAAAGGGTACTTTGAGCTAATTTTCTCAAGGATTTCGTCCTGGCCGACTACCTTGTCGTTCATCCAATGACCCTCAGCATCAAGCGGCATGAACTCAATGAATCGCACCTCAACGTTCTGTTCCCGTCCGAAAGTGGCAAGATCGAGGAGTTCGCTGTCGTTTATGCCGCGCTCAATGACGGCGTTGATCTTGACTGGATCGAAACCCACTTCTTGGGCAGCGCAAATTCCATCGAGCACGTTGTTGAGCTCATCACGACGAGTCATCTGATGAAATTTCGCGCGGTCGAGTGTGTCAAGGCTGATGTTGACGCGATTGAGCCCAGCCTGCTTCAACGGGTCAGCAAGCAGTCGCATCGTTGCGCCGTTGGTAGTCATCGCCAAGTTGACGGGTCCGTCCGGACCAACGAGCTTCGAGAGTTTTGAGATCAACACTGGCAGGTGAGCTCGGACGGTTGGCTCGCCGCCGGTCAACCGGATGCCCTTGACGCCGTAGCGCTCAACGAAGATCCGGGCGAGTCGCTCAATCTCCTCAAACGACATTACGTCGCTCCGATTAAGCCACTGCATGCCTTCTTCGGGCATGCAGTACGTGCAGCGGAAGTTGCAGCGATCGGTGACGGAGATGCGGAGGTCTTCGATGTGACGGCCGAGCGGATCGATCAGCTGTTCGAATGATCCCGCCATACTTGCAGCCTACGACTGCAGGAGAAGCACAGCGACTTCTGAGCCAGCATCCACGCCGCCGCCATCGGGTACGACAGCCATCGCCTCGGCACTCGCCGTAGCCGCAAGCTGGTGGCTACCCTGAGCGTTGACCGGTACGACGTGGTATCGCCCGTCGCCAGCAAACCTTCCATTGACTCGCATGAAGTGCACCTTGCCATCGGCACTACGACGGAGGTCTTCGTCAGCGATTGCAACCACGCTGGTTCGTGCAAGCTGCGTGAACCCCATCATCCGGCGCAACGCCGGTCGAGCCATCAGTTCGAAACTGACCATCGAGCTGACCGGATTGCCGGGGAGTCCGAACACGGGCACGCCGTCGAGCTTGCCGAACGCAAAAGGCTTGGCCGGCTTAATTGCCATCTGCATCCAGGTCATGTCAGCGATCCTTCCGAGCACTGCCTTTACAACGTCGTAGTCGCCCATTGAGACGCCCCCACTCGACACGATTGCGTCACATTCGACCGCTGCTGCGCGGAGGACTCGTTCGAGTTCGGCCTCGTTGTCGCGGACCACACCGAGGTCGAGAACCTGGCACCCAGCTTCGGCAAGCATTCCGGCGAGCATGATCTTGTTGCTCTCGCGAATCTGACCCGGTGCGAGCATCGAGCCGTCGGTGATCAATTCATCCCCGGTCGAGAGCACGGCCACTTTCAGGCGGGGATGCACCCTGACTTCCTGAGCGTTGATACTGGCCAGAACACCTTCGATTGCTGGAGTGATCTGCGTTCCTCTGAAAAAGAGCTCCTCGCCCACGACGACGTCGTCGCCTGCTGCCCGGATCGCCGTTCCCGCTGCGACCGACTCGGTCAGTCGGACCCGTTCATTGCCGACATCGTCCTCACCAAGCCGATCAGAATATTCGACCATCACCACAGCATCAGCTCCTGGTGGCATCGGTGCGCCGGTCATGATCCGGATCGTCTCGCCAGGACCAACATTGCCGTCCGGCGAAGCACCAGCGGCGATTTCTCCAACAACAGTTAGTTCAGTTGGAACAACGGCAACGTCGACGGAACGCACGGCATATCCGTCGACGGCAGTGTTGTCGAACGGCGGCACGATCTCCGTCGACACGACCATGTCAGCGAGCACAAGCCCGCTCGCTTGCTCACGCCGCATCGTTATTGGCTCACCTGGCGGGCACGATTCGAGGACGAAGGCCTGGGCATCTTCCAACGGCGTCATATCGTTAATCGTACGGACTTCGGCGTTTGCACACCCATCGCATGTCGTCGGCACCCCCTGATGGACGTACGAACGATCAGCCGTAAGCTCGGATCTGTGACGATCGCACTGACTGCGTTCCCTGCCGATGGGTTTACTGCGCGATGGAATCGGGTCGGCGGCGGGGGCTCCGAACAGGTCGACCTCCGGTGGGAAAACGAGGGATGGACAGTCACCAGCGAAGTCAGCGGCCCAAACATCTCGTACGTGTTGCGCCTCTCGGCGACCTGGGCTGTCCGACAATTTCTACTGTTCCGCGACCTCGACGATCCAGATCTCTGGCTCGGTACCGACGGGAGTGGTCGATGGGGTGAAATCAATGGAGCGCACCGTCCAGATCTAGACGGCTGCCACGACATCGACCTGCCGATCACGCCGTTCACCTGCACCCTGCCGATCCGACGACTTGCGCTTGAGGTCGGCGATGCTGCCGATCTCAAAGTAGCGGTGCTTGATGTCGAGACGCTCGGGGTCGTACCCCTCCGTCAGCGGTACCACCGGATCGCTCTGCATCGCTTTGCTCGCACCGACCCCCTTACTGGGTCCGAGGTTGAATTTGACATTGACCCGTATGGGCTCGTCCAGGACTACCCCGAACTCTTCACCCGGTCCTAACAGTCAGACCTGCAAGTTCGCAAGGAAGGCCCGAAGATCCTCGCCCAACTCAGGATTAGCGAGGCCGAGCCCAATTGACGCAGTCAGGAAACCGAGGGGATTTCCGGTGTCGTAACGGCTCACATTGGATACCACGGCGTGGAACGCTGATCGCGCAGCTTGCGCCCTTAGCGCATCAGTCAGCTGGAGTTCGCCACCGCGGCCCGGCTGCAAGGCATCAATCTCAGCCCACGCGTCTGCCGTGAGGACATAACGACCGGCAATAATGAAGTTGCTCGGAGCATCCTCAACGGACGGTTTCTCAACAAGATCTCGCACCGGGATGACCCCGTCAGCTGATAGCTCGCCCGCAGGATCGATGACGCCATAGGAGCACACCAGCTCGCGCGACACGTTCGCTACAGCAACCACGCTGCCCCCGGTTGATAAGCACACGCCGTTCATCTGCGCGAGGAGTGCAGATGAGCCCATCAGCTCGTCGGGCAACATGACGGCGAAGGGCTCCTCGCCGATTGCCTCACGGGCACAGCCCACGGCGTGCCCCAAACCTTTGGGACTGTCTTGATAGACGATGCTGACTCGCCAGTCTCGCCCGATCGAGCGCAGGCGCTCTGCGAGAGCAGTCTTGCCCGAGTCATCGAGTTTGTTGAGAAGCGCCTCGTTCGGCTCAAAATACTGCGCAACTGCTGGCTTATCTCGGCTACTGACGACCACGATGTGATCAATGCCGGCTCCAAGCGCTTCGTCAATGACGAGCTGCAACGCTGGTTGATCTCCAATTGGGAACAGCTCTTTGGGCACGGCCTTGGTAGCCGGGAGGAATCGAGTTCCCATTCCAGCCGCGGGAATAACAGCACTACGCACCTGCATAAGGGCACCATAACCATCACTCACCGAGCACGGCCGGACTCTGTTCAATCGGCCCCCAACGAGCGTTAGCTCAGATCGAACGTTACGGGTGCGAACGTGGCAGCGAGCCTCGCCCTCGGTAATCTTTCCCGTGCTATGCCCACCTACGTCTACAAATTCACCGACACCGGCGAGACCATTGAGGTCCAGCAGTCGTTCCAAGACAACTCGTTGACCGAACTCACACACCCTGCCACGGGCGATGTGATGGCCGTCAAGAAGGTATTCCAACCGGTCGGCGTAACTTTTAAAGGCAGCGGCTTCTTCAAAAACGACAATCGCGGCAAGACCTCGACGACAACACCCGCCGGCTCAACCAGCGACTCTTCGAGCGGCGACTCCTCAGACAATAGTTCCTCCGACTCGAGCAACTCCAAGGACTCATCCGATTCGAGTTCGGTTTCTTCGACCGCAACGAAAACTGACTCGTCGACAGCTTCCCCTAGCTCGTCGAGCACGTCGTCCAACACCGCCGACTGATCTGCCACCGTTGATGTTGGTCTCGCTCGGCGGTAGCTCCGAGAGCCAGGAGGCGGTTTGCTGTTTCCGCGACGGGGGCAAAACCGTCAAAAAGCGATGTTGTCGCGCCAGCCGAGGGCGAGAATGACCAACATCAGCACGCCAACGGTGACGCGATAAATCACAAACGGCATCAAGCTATGGGTGCTGACGAGCTTGATCGTGCCCCAGACGGCGATCAGCCCAGCAGCAAACGACGTGACGATGCCTACCGCCATCGGAATCAGGAGCGTCTCATAGCCACCATTGCCCACCATGGACAGCATCTTGAATACAACCGCTCCGAAAATTACCGGCAACGACATGATGAAGCTAATTCGCACAGCCGCATCACGGTCAAACCCGACCCAGCGAGCGGCGGTCATCGTTATGCCTGAGCGACTCGTTCCAGGATTGAGCGCAAGCGCCTGTGCAACGCCAACCTTGAGGGCGTCGGAGGTACGAAAATCATCCAGCTTGCGGGAACCGGACTGACGGTCCGCCCAGCCAAGCAACAGACCAAATCCAATGAGTGATAGCGCGATGATGAGAGGCGTACCCAGCACCGTGTCGATTTTTTCCTCGAACAGAGCGCCCACTGCGGCTGCGGGTACAGTGGCGAGTACAAAGAGCCACGCTAGGCGCCCCTCGGTGTTCGTTGGCTTGGAGCGGGTAAAGATCAACTTGGTGCCTTCGACTACGTAGATCTTGACGTCTTCACGGAAGTAAACAAGCACGGCGAAGAAGGTTCCAAGATGCAATGCCACGTCGAACGACTTTTTCAGTGATTCGCCGCCAGGGCTACTGAAGTCGTCCCATCCGAAAAGCCACGGCACCAGCAGCAGGTGGCCGCTGGACGAGATCGGCAGGAACTCAGAGAACCCCTGCACGATTCCGAGAACGATGGCGTGGATAATCGGCACCCCGATGTTCTATCCGCGCTACAACCACTCCGGCGGCGACCCCAAAAACACAGGTGACTTTCGCTCAGGTGCCGGAGAGAGTGATGTCGCGGATCACGAGCGACATACCGTTCGAGCGCATGGGGAGCCAGTCGAGGTCTCCGCCGATCTCGACGATGTCCAGAAGCATGCGCTGCAGTGTCGACGCAATCGTGAACTCGCGGACCGGTGCCCCCACATCACCGTTGACGATGAGCAGGCCCGCAGCCCCAGTCGAAAAGTCACCGCTGACTGGATTGACGCCCGAATGTAGACCCTGCACAGATTGCACCAATAGGCCGTCATCAATGTCGGAAACCAACTCAGCTTGCGAGCGGGTGCCCGGCACCAGCGACATCGCAAGGCAGCCGACACCGGGTGTACCGGCAAATCCTCCACGAGTTGCGTTCCCCGTTGAAACCGTTCCTGCACGACGAGCGCTATAGGTGTTGTGCACAAACTGCTTGAGCACACCGTCTTGAATCAGCACGTTGCGGCGCGCCGCCAGGCCCTCACCGTCAACATCGGTCGAGCTGTATGCCCTGGGGTTGGTCGGGTCGTCGATCAATGTCACGAGTGGTGCCGCCACCTCGTCGCCTAGGCGTTCGGCGAACAGTGATCGACCTTTGACTACTGCTTCGCCATTTAATGTCGAGGAAATGACACCGAGGAATTGGGCCGTGACCATCGGGTCAAGCACGACCGTTGTGCGCTTGCTCGCCGGCTTCGTTGCACCGAGGAGGCGGGTCGCCCGTTCGGAAGCTTCACGGGCGGCCTTGTCGAGGTCAAACTCGAGCGGGCTCCGGCCCACGGAGAATCCGAATCCAGTTTGCGTCTCGGCGTCATCACCCTCGCCATCGTCGGCCAGTGTCGACACCGACACGTAGCACCCGTTTTCGCGACCCGACATGCGGATACCGGTCGTCGACGCCACTGCGGACTCGCCATGCGCATCGGCGTAATTCGAGTCGTCGACACGAACACGGGCGTCTCGTCCTGACGCCAACTGCTCGAGCTGCTTGGCAAGATTGATCTTGTCGTCTGTTGGATAGTCGGCGAGTTCGTCGTTCCACAACGACTGCTCAGTGACAGCTACGCCATCTGGCTCAGCCAGCGCTGCGTACTCGTCAGGTTCGCCGAACTGGACGTTGTCGCGAGCTTCAGCAAGCACCTCGGCAATCGCCGATTCGTCGAGTGTTCCGGCGTACGCGAAGCCGGTTCGGCCACCGGAAATCACACGGATACCAACGCCTTCACTCTGAGCGGACACGAAGTGCTCAACGGCGCCTTGATAAATCCGCACGTCGGTCTCACCACCGCGAGCCACGAACGCTTCAACCTGTTCGCTCGACTTTGCTTGCTCAACGATCCGGTCAGCTACGGCCTGCAGCTCAGATTCAAAGGCGCTCATGCTGCTGTGCCACCGATGGTGAGTTCTTTCACGCGCAAGGTCGGCTGGCCGTCGCCCACAGGAACGCCCTGTCCGTCCTTACCACAGGTCCCGGGATTCCCCATGGCAAAGTCATTGGCAAGCATGTCTATATCTTGCAGAACCTTGGGGCCGTTACCGATGAGATTGCCCTCGCGCAGTGGCTCGGTGATCTTGCCATCCTCAATGAGGTAGGCCTCGGTCATGCCGAACACAAAATCTCCCGTCGCAGTGTTGACGCTGCCGCCACCGAGTTTGGCGACGTAAATCCCGTTTGGAGTCGACGCAATGACGTCATCAGGCGTATCGGGCCCATCAAGCACGAACGTGTTTGTCATGCGCACCATCGGGAGGTGCTGGTAGCTCTGGCGACGCCCGTTACCCGATCCAACGCGACCCTCCTTACGCGCACGGAGAAAATCCCACATGTAGTCGGTGAGGATCCCGTTTTCGATCAGCGTGTTGCGTTGGGTGATATGCCCCTCATCGTCGTAACCGAGCGTGCCCCATTCGCCCTCCATGGTCCCGTCGTCAACGAGGGTGACGAGCGGGTTCGCAACAAGTTCGCCAACCTTGCCGGCATAGACACTCGACTCCTTCGCGACGAGGTCCGCCTCGAGACCATGTCCGCAAGCTTCGTGGAAGAGCACCCCACCTGAGCCGTTCTTGATGACAACTGGCATTGCACCGGATGGTGCAGGTCGGGCTTGCAGCTTAGTAATCGCTTGGCGCGCCGCATCCCGGGCGAGTTCTTCGACATCGACGGTGTCAAAGATTTCGAATCCAACGGTGTGTCCCATCGACTGGTAACCGGTCTGCATGCCGGTGTCACCGTCGGCGACTGCGCTGATGCGAAGCAGGGTGCGAACAATTTCATCGTCAGCGAGCACACCATCGGTGTTTGCAATCAACGTGCGCTTTGAGCTATCGCCGTAGCCGGCGGAAACCTGCGCAATCTCCGGACCATAGGTTCGGGCGGCGTCGTTCACGCGCTGCAAGAGTTCGACTTTGTGCGACTTTGCGATGTTGTCGGGCTGATGCACGACCTTGTTCGGTCGGTGGTTCGGCGACTGCGCGAGCGACACGGTCCGAACGCCGCTTCCGCCTTGCGCTGCGGCTGCTGCAGCCGCAGCTGCTGCCGTCGCTAGCCCAGCCTCAGTCAGGTCTGAAGTGTGCGCGAACCCTGTGGTGTCGCCCGCGATGACGCGGATGCCCGCGCCGCGGTCGCGTCCACTGGTGACTTGCTCGACCCGACCGTCATCGAGACCAGCAGAGGTCGAAGATTTGTCTTCAGCGTACACCTCAGCGAATTCAGCACCAGTGCGTAACGCTCCACCGAGGACTCGTTCAAGGACATCAACGTCGATCACCTAGATCAGGATACGACGCGTTCAGAAACATGACAGTTTCTGTCAAATCGTGTTGTGGTGGCAGGCATCGCGTTAGCGTTTCCCCTGTGGTATTCCAGACCGGACTGCGAGGCGTCGCCAAATTAATGGTTTCTGCAAGCGATACCGCAACGGCGCTCGGTTCCGGCACCGTCGATGTTCTCGGCTCTCCTCGTCTCATCGCGCTATGTGAAGAGGCTTGCCAAAACGCCATGACCGACCACCTCGAACCAGGCACGACGACCGTCGGCATGCGTGTGCAGTTCGACCATCTCCACCCAACTCCTGTTGGCGCGGAAGTATCCGCCGAAGCGGTACTTAAGAAGGTCGACGGACGACGACTTCGGTTCGAGGTTTCGGCCACCGACGCCGGCGGCCTGGTTGCTGCTGGCAAGTTCACCCGCGTCGTTGTCGGAATCGAAGATTTCATGAGCAAATGCTGCTCGGCAAGCAGCTGATTTTCTTGGCCACCGGAACCCGTCAGTCCAATTCGACCAGCCGCCGAGCTTGGATTCAAACAGACCGAAACGTTGCTCTACGATGAATCCGATGGAGGGCTCCAAGCCAGATGTTGCGCCAAGTCAGTCATCGCCATCCGCCGAGCAGCCCGCTGAGGCGGCCGGTCGGCAACATCGCCTTCGTTGGTGGAAGGAAGCGCTCATCGTCGCTGCCTTCTACGCCGTTTATACCTGGACTCGGAACCTCTTCGGATCGAACAAGATCGCTGCCGACGGCATCCCCGATCAAGCCTTCACAAACGCCGAGCGAGTGATTCAGCTCGAACGGTGGCTCGGACTTTTCCACGAAGAGACAATTCAGGACTGGTTCCTGCCATACCGCACGTTCATCCAGTTCTGGAACACTTTCTACGGGGTGCTCCACTTCGCTGTCACACTCGGGGTGTTCATCCTGCTCTACGTCAAGCGCGCCGACGTCTTTCCACAATGGCGTAACACGCTCGCAGCGATGACCTCTCTCGCCATCGTCGGTTTCGCATGGTTTCCACTCATGCCACCGCGCTTGCTCGACAAACCCTGCCCTGCGGTCGATCCGTCGCAGTACGGCGGCGCGTGCATTCCCAGCCGCTTTCGAGGTACCGGTGGATTCGGCTTCGTCGATACTCTCGCAGAGTATGGCGGGCCGTGGTCGTTTGACTCCGAGGCGATGGCGTCAATCTCAAATCAATACGCCGCGATGCCGAGCCTGCACATCGGTTGGTCGACGTGGTGCGCCATCGCAGTCTGGCCGCTTCTGAGCCGACGTCGAACCAAAGCGGTCCTACTGCTGTACCCGGCAGCCACTTTGTTCTGCATTGTCGTCACTGCCAACCACTACTGGCTGGACGGAGTCGGGGGACTCTTTGTGTTTGGTTTCGGCTCGCTACTCGGGTGGGGTTCTCACCGCTGGAACCAGGATCGGCTTGACCGCAAGTACGCCGATGCATGGGCCTAACTCGATCCAGTGGCGACGTCGCGACCCCAGGATCGCCTTCGCCGCCAAAATCAGTCGTAGCATGGTTGAACGATGAGCCAGATGCGTCTCAATCTTCTCAATGGGCGGTGGGTCACAATCGTGGCCGAACGAGCCAAGCGACCGAGCGACTTCGCGCCACGCAATGGCCTCGGCGATCCCGACAGCGGACGCGCTTGCCCTTTTTGTCCGGGTAACGAGGAAGCGACGCCGCCGGCGCTCGAAACAGTTGAAGCCGACGGTAGTTGGTCAATGCGGGTAATCCCCAACAAGTACCCGGCATTCGACGGCGACGAAGGTTTCGCTGTACACAACCTCGGTCCCGTCTTCGTTCAAGCCGAGGCCAGCGGAATCCACGAGGTATTCGTGTACACCCCTGACCACGACAGTGGTCTGCACCAGCTGGACGACCAGCATGCTGCCGACATGATGTTCGCTCTGAAGCGCCGGCTTAGAGAACACGCTGACAACGAACAGGTTCGATACACCCAGGCGATCGTCAACCACGGCCGCGAAGCCGGAGCTTCCATTGCCCATCCCCACGGACAGATCCTCGGTCTGCCTTTCGTTCCTGGCGAAGTCCTCGACGAAGAACGTGCGTTTGCTCGCTTTGCGGGCGGCTGCCTTCTGTGCACCACCATCGAAGCCGAGATCGCTGCTGACGCTCGGGTCGTCTTCGCCACCGACGAAGTCGTCGTGATCACCCCATTCTGGGGCGGCTCACCGTACGAGCTCCTCATCGTCCCGCGCCGACATGAGGCGCATCTGCAAGACGCAGACGACGACAGCCTCATCGCGATCGGCGTCGCACTGCGCAACGCTCTTGAACAACTCAATGCCGTGCTTGGCGATGTGGCGTTCAACCTTTGCTTCCATACCGCCCCCCATCAACACACAGGCGAGTACCACTGGCACGTGCACGTGTGGCCGAATCTGATCACGCAAGCCGGTTTTGAGCGCGGTACCGGCGTCATGATCAACGTTCTTCCCCCGGAGGATGCATGCGCCACCTTGAAATCCGTCGCAGCGAATGCCTAAACAGGCGGTTTCCGAAGTCACAGCGGCGAACTCGCCCATCGGCCAATTTTCACGACATGATCGACACATGAGCGACGTCACCGTTTCCATCGATCTCGATGCCACTCCGGCAGAGGTCTGGGCGATCGTTGAACCAGTTGAGAGGCACGTCGATTGGATGGCTGACGCAATCGCAATCCGTTTTGAAACCGAGCAGACACGCGGCGTCGGCACCAAGTTTCTCTGCGACACCAAAGTGGGCCCAATCAGGCTGGTCGACCAGATGGAAATCACCGAATGGGCGCCAGCTAGCGCTACCCAGGACGGGAAGATGGGAGTCAGGCACACAGGGATCGTTACTGGAAGTGGTGTCTTCACACTCGAGCCGCTGGCAGGCGGTCGACGGACGAAGTTCACGTGGTCAGAAAATCTTGACTTCCCCTGGTACCTCGGAGGGCGTCTCGGTGAGATCATTGGCGGCCGATTCGTTCTTGGATTCATCTGGAAGCGGAACCTGAAATCACTCGCGCGACTCGTCGACGCTCGCTGAGTGCCGCGCTTCGGGCCGGCGGCACTGATCGGCCTACGCCAGGTCGTCGTCAGCAGCGTCGCAATGACGCTGACATCACTGGGAGGTTCTTCGGCCTGGGGCACCATCGGATCTACTTTGCGCAGTGTCTGGTCGTCAGTGGTGACCGTTGCAAACTGGTAGCCGCACCCGGCACGGGCTACTAGACACACCGCCAACCAAATGCCCATTGGCCGTCGTCATCGACCATCGACAGGGGCTCAGGTTGCCAGTCGCACCAATCGTCAACAATTGACACTTTGCTGCACTGGACGCTCACAGCGCGAATTGCACTGAGATGAAGCCAGTCGACCTGGGCCTGACGAGTTGCGGGCCGAGGACCTCCCAAAAACGACGTTGATGCCCCTCGTTAGGCAGATGCAGGTCAAGTTCGCCAATTCGCCTGAGTGACAGCGTCAGCCAGTGGCATTGCCCCTCAGAGTAGGGTGCGCGACCGTGCGAGTGTTGATGTTGTCATGGGACTTTCCCCCTCGGGAGACCGGAGGCAGCGCAGCACACGTCGCCGGACTTAGCCGAGCGCTGGCACTCGACGGCCATGACGTTGTGGTCCTCACCACGGCTCATCCCCGCGCCGACACCGAGGCAGAACGTGTCGAATCGGTTCGGGTTGTGCGCGGAGTAGTCGACCTTCCGTGGCTCCCGAAAACCGAGCTCATCTCAAGAACGTCTTCAGCAAACCACGCGATGGTCAAACTAGGCGCCCATTTGCCCGACACCCTCGACGGTTGGCGGCCCGATGTCGTGCACGGACATGACTGGCGAATGGGCTGGGCAGCCGACGCCCTGTCGTCGATTTTTAGGGTGCCGTTTATTCTCACGATGCACGGCACCGAACGCGTTCGCCACGGAGGGCAGCTGCCAACTGGAACGCCATCAGATGTTAACTCCATCGAGTGGTGGCTTGCCTTCCAGGCGGACCGCTTGATCGCTCCAACCAAGTTCATGGTCGACCAATTGGTGACCGGTTTTGAACTCCCACCAGAACTCGTCGCACGGATTCCCAACGGCATCGACCCTGACCGGTGGAAACCCAGCCCCAATCTGGTCGACGCCGACGCCTCGGTCGAGCGTGAGCAGCTTGTGCTTTCTTGGGGCCGCGTTCAGTTTGAGAAAGGTTTCCAGGTGCTCGCACGTTCAATGGCAACGGTTCGGGCACGCGTGCCCGGAGTCGAGTGCACGATTGCCGGTCGCGGCAGCTACCAACCCGAACTCCAGGCGCAGATCGATGTTGAAGGCGTTAGCGACATCGTCCATATCGCTGGGTTCGTCAACGACAGCGAACTCCGCCTGCTAACTCAGCGAGCCGGGTGCGTCGTCATCCCGTCGCTCTATGAACCTTTCGGGTTAGTCGCGTTGGAAGCGCTCGCAGCGGGCGCTCCACTCGTCGTTGCCAGAACAGGCGGGCTCGCCGAATTAATCGAAGGAACAGATGCCGGACTGACCTTCGAACCGGGCCGGCCAGACGACCTAGCCAACTGCATCGAACGCATCTTGACCGACCAGTTCCTCGCCGATGAGCTCACGCGCAACGCCCGCGATCTAATCGAGCGGAAGTACTCATGGAAGGCCATCGCTCGCACTACTGCACGCGCCTACGCCACCTCCGTTGCAGCCCATCCAGGCTGACGCCAGTCTCCCGACGAAGTCCATCCGTTCTGGCGTAAGCGTGCGATCCATTCGTTCTACGTCGTTAGCCAAATTACTGGATCGCTTACTGCGCTGTCTGACCTCGCCGAAACCATGAGATCTCAATAGCCTTGGGGTATGGGGTCCGGGACGTCAGATGGCGTCTCCGAAAATACCCAGATCGACGCTGCCCAACCACCGTCGCCGATGGTGTTACTGGTTGCATTTGGCGGGCTAAGTGCTGCGCTGGCTGCCGGGTACGGTGTCCTCTTCACCATCGCTGCCGACTACCGAGACGAATACGACATCTCGGAGAACTGGATCGGAATAATCATCGGAATCGGCTTTATCGCCGGCTTCCTGTCTCAGATCACTATTGCCCCGCTTGCTGATCGCGGACATGCCCGAAAACTGGTGCTTGGTGGAGTGTTCGTCAATGTCCTCGGCCTCGTTTTAATGGCTTTGGGAGCCTCACTCGTACCAATTCTGATCGGTCGCTTCATCTCCGGGCTGGGAATCGGTGCTGCGACTCCTTCAATCAAACGCATCGTGGTGCTGGCTGATCCGGCGAACCTGGGGCAAAATATGGGACGCCTACTGGCTGCCGATGTGTTCGGCTTCGCGATTGGGCCGGCGATCTCTGCTGTCCTCGTCGGCTCGTTCGGTATTCCGTCGCCGTTTCTGGTCGTCGCTGCGGTCACTCTTGTACTACTTCCGCTAGTCGCTCGTGTCGACGTTGTGGAAACCGCTGAACCGCCAGCTCGGCGATTCGC
>Ga0213868_10001943_pt1 | contig 19941 bp, 22 predicted proteins | sample PICome_9_FD_160087 | JGI IMG/M metagenome (GOLD analysis project Ga0213868, IMG submission 160087) | Coastal seawater microbial communities near Pivers Island, North Carolina, United States - PICO127 | ecosystem: Environmental > Aquatic > Marine > Coastal | place: USA: North Carolina...
CGAAGATGGTGATGACACACCAAAAGCTTTTGCTAAAGGTTCTGATGGTAGTAAAGAATTACCAGCTCTTAGAGCAATTACAGATGATGCCTTTGAGAGAGCAAAAAGTCAGTTACTAGACAAAGGCGCTTCAACATATCACTATGCTAATATGCCTGATGCAAACCTTGATAGTATTATTTCTTACAAAGAATACTTCAAACTGATACAGAAACAAAGAACTCACTTAGGTAGTTATTCTTATAAAGATGCCAAGTATATGACTTTCTTAAAAGCAGAATACAAAAAATTTCAGAATGATAACAAGAAAACTGTTATGTATCTTGTAAAAGAATTTGAGATGAAAAAATCTGCTACTGCTTACAAGAGAGCATCGCAAGATAAAACTGGTGTCCTTGACCCATTAAAACTTAAAGACTACAAATTTTCAGATGATATCTTTAAAAGATTGACAATTATACCTGACGGTAAAAACCATGGTATGATTATGTTATTAGATTGGTCTGGATCCATGTCTGATACACTTGGTAATACAGTTGAACAGTTGCTAAACCTTGTTGAGTTTTGTAGAAAAGTAAACATACCTTTTGAAGTTTACTTCTTTACTTCTGAAAGAAGAGAAAAAGCTAAAAAGTCTTTTAATTATAAAGACGGTGATTGGATGTTTGATGACTTCAATCTTGTAAACTGTTTTAGTCACAGAATGAAAAAACAAGAATTTGAACAAGCATGTATGTATATGTACCACTTTGGTAAATACTTTACTCACAACTATACTTACACTAAAAACTGGAATGAAAAGGCTCAGATGTACAGATACGACAGCTTTGGTTGTCCTTCTTCATTGTACCTTGGTAATACACCATTAAATGAAGCGCTTGTATATATGGACAAGTTGATACCATTGTTTAAGCAAAAATACAATATTGAGAAGTTGACATTTATTACCTTGACCGATGGTGGTGCTAACTGTTTCAGAGGTTATATCAAATCAACTGGTATGTTAGATGACTATGGTCAGATTGAAAACAGAAAGTATGTTGGTTATGATGGTGTAAAAGTTATCAATCATGGTAAGAAAAAGATTGTACTAACTGATGAAACTTTAACTAGTAAACTGTTAAAACTTATTCAAGTAAAAAATCAATCTAACAATGTTGGTTTCTATATTCTTAAAAGAGTTAGAAGATGGGATATTGAACAGTATTGTGAGGGTGATTGGTTACAAAGAGAAAAAGAATACAATAAACTTAGAAAAGAAATGACCAGAGATAAGGCAATTGCTATCAATAAAAGTGGTTACAGTAAATACTTCTTACTTGATGGCAAAAAAATGAATGTTGAGAACTTTAGTTTCGATGATGCAGAAATTAAAAAGGCAACTCCTTCAGAATTCAAAAGACTATTTGGTAAATCAATGCAATCAAGATTGGTTTCCAGAGTTGTTCTAAACAAATTTATCAAGGAGGTGGCGTAAATGTCGCACCCTCTAGTCCAAAACCTAGACCAGGCAACGAAAAAAAACTTTAAAAAAAGTGAAAATAACGCTTGCCATTTGATAAAAGTACCTGTAGGATGGTACCGTAAAGTGAGAAAAGAAACATTTTATATTATTAACTAACAAAAGGACACATACACTATGTTAAACTTGAAACAAAAAGAGTTTGTCGATTACGCTCTAAAAACTTTCGGCACTAATGAGTTGACTACTGCTCAACTTAAAGAAGCTAATTCACATTTTGGTTGCAAGTATGCACCACAATGGTTGATTAAGAATACTGACTATAAAGTTGGTAAGTCTTTATTCAAATTGCCTACTGAAAACGAAAACGCTGTATCTACAGCAAAAGTTACACCTACAGAAAAGGTGTTGGCACCTCAAACCTCAAATACTGAAGCAGCTTATGTTGTTTCTAGTCTAGTTGGTAATATCGTACCACAAAAAGATAGTACATTCGTTTCGTTTGGTAACTATCCAGATTTAAAGTCTATTATCAAAAGCAAGATTTTCTATCCTGTTTTTATTACTGGTCTTTCTGGTAACGGTAAAACTTTTGGTGTTACTCAAGCATGTGCTGAGAACAGAAGAGAATTAATCAGAGTGAACATCACTATCGAAACCGATGAAGATGATTTGCTTGGTGGTTACAGACTTAAAGATGGTCAAACTGTTTGGCAGAATGGTCCTGTAATCGAAGCCATGGAGAGAGGCGCTGTGCTTCTACTCGATGAGATTGACTTGGCGTCTAATAAGATTATGTGTTTACAACCTATCTTAGAAGGATCCGGTGTCTATGTTAAAAAGATTAACAAGTTTGTAAAACCAGTTGATGGTTTCACAGTTGTTGCTACTGCCAATACAAAAGGTCAAGGTAGTGATGACGGTAAATTCATCGGTACAAATGTACTTAACGAAGCTTTCTTAGAAAGATTTCCAATTACATTTGAACAATCTTATCCTTCTGCTAAAGTAGAAGAGAAAATCCTAGTTAATACTATGGGTACATTCGGTAAGGTTGATAAAGAGTTTTGTCAGAAACTAGTAACATGGGCTGATGTAATCAGAAAGACCTACTTTGATGGTGGTGTCGATGAGATTATTTCAACTAGAAGACTAGTACACATTGTACAGGCTTACAACATTTTCAAAGCGAACAAAATGAAAGCTATTGAAGTGTGTGTAAACAGGTTCGATGATGACACTAAGAATTCATTTATGGAGTTATACAGTAAAGTCGATGCTGGCGCTACTGCTGAGCAGATAAGCGAAGAGGCTAGACAGGCTGATATATCTTCACAAGTGGATGAGGACGATGATGCCTCAGATGACAACGATGTTATCTAATATCATCAAAACATAGTAGTGTCCTGGTGGGGGAGTAGTGTCCCCCACCAACCTTATTATAAATAACACTACTCAATTTAACGGAAAGGACAACATGGTATATGTTGAAGTAAGAAACGGTAACTTAGAAAAGGCATTAAGAGTGCTTAAGAAAAAAGTACAAAAGTCAGGCCTTCTCAAAGAACTTAGAGACCGTCAGCACTATATGAAGCCTAGTGAAATCAAGCGTGAAGCTAAAAAGGCTGGTATAAAGAATTATAAAAAGAAGATGAAAAAGTTAGAGCAGATGCGATAACTAGAGTTTCCCTCGCCTGTGCCTGTTATGTAATAAATAGGGGAGTAGGCAAATCGTAAGACCTACTGCGAGGAAGGGGTGACGCCAGTGTTTTTAACACCTAATAGTCAGCAGTTGGTGGTCTGACTGAACAAAACCACCACCTAATTTGGGCTCATTGGTCTTCATAGCGTTTTTGCTTGCATGACGATAGGCTTGGTAAGACAAGTTAGTATAATGAGGGTGAGACCTACCTCAGCCCACCAGAATTCAGGGGCGCTAGCGTTAACCTGAATGAGTGTTTTGGCATTTGCGCCTGGTTTTAACTCTGAACAAACTTAAGCTGCGGCTCGATTTTGGTAGTTTTTTATAGCCTCTAATATACAAAAAACTACCACTTGAAATATGATAGATAATGATTATATAAATAACTATGACATGCTCATTAGAGGTGTCGAATATAAACTTGCTTAACAAAGGAGATTAATATGACAAATCACAAAGCAATTCATTCAATTTTTACAGGACTAAGACCGTTTACCGTGGGGTTTGACGATATGTTTGAACATTTCGACCACATGACTAATCATCTACCTAGTCTAACAGCCAATAACTACCCACCATACAATATCGTAAAGACAGGTTCTTTAACATATGATATTGAAGTGGCGTTAGCTGGCTATGGTAAAAAGGATATCTCAGTAGATTTTGAGGATAATATTCTTAAAATCCAATCAGTAAAAAGTAAAGAAGAAAAAGAAGTGGAAGACAATGATGGTGTATTACATCAAGGCATTGCTAAGAGAAGCTTCTCTAAATCATTTACAGTTGCTGATGATATCGAAGTTAAAGGTGCTGAATTAAAAGATGGTCTTTTAAAAGTATCTTTAGAGAAGATTGTTCCAGACCATAAGAAAGCTAGAACTATCAACATTAAATAATAATTAGACTATTGGCGTCCTAGGCTTGACATTAGGACGCCTTTAGTGTATTATTGTAAACAATGAACAAATGCGGAGTTAGTATAAAAGTAACACACTTGGTTTCCAACCAAGAGAAGATTGGGCAGTACAATCACTCCGCTCCAAATTTATGCGAGTATAGCTCAGAAGTAGAGCGCTTCGTTGCCAACGAAGAGGTCGGGATTGCGAAATTCCCTACTCGCTCCAATATTTAATTATGAAGGATATAGAATGATACCAAAAAGAATACCCGATGTAACTTTCCAATGCCGTGTAGGTGATGAACAACCAGAAGAAGGTGGTTGCCCTATTGGTGGTGAGTATGTTGGCCTATCATCAACTGAATTGTTTGGTGGTAAAAAAGTAATTTTATTCTCATTACCTGGAGCATTTACTCCTACTTGTAGTACATATCAACTACCAGGTTTTGAAGAGAACTATCAAAAATTTAAAGATGCTGGTATAGATGAAATCTATGTAGTGTCTGTTAATGACAGTTTCGTTATGAACGCTTGGGCAAAACACTTAGGCATAAAAAATGTTAAAGTAATACCTGATGGTAATGGTGAATTTACCAGTGGTATGGGTATGATAACAGATAAATCCGATGTGTGTTTTGGTAATCGGTCATGGCGTTATGCATGTATCGTGAATGATAATGCAATTGAGAAATGGTTTATTGAACCTAAAGATAGTGGTGAAAATGACCCATATGGTGAAACATCTCCAGAAAATGTAGCTAAGCATCTTGGACTTGCCATTTGATGAGATATGATATATAATTAATTTTTTAAAGGAGAAATATATTATGAATATAAGTAGTGAAACAGTTGCCGTTCTAAAGAACTTTTCTGATATCAACCAAGGTATCGTTGTTAGTCCTGGTAACAAAATTCAAACTATCTCTACACTTAAAAATATTTTGGCAGAAGCTGAAATCGGTGAGAAGTTTGAACAAGAATTTGCAATCTATGATTTGCCTGAATTCTTACGAGCAGTTGACTTGTTTGACAAAGCAAGTTTGAACTTTAATGGTGGTCAAAAACTGACTATTAAAGATGCTAATGGTAAGCAATCAATCAAATATTATTTTGCAGATAAATCAGTTGTAGTGGCGCCAACAAAGCCTATTACAATGCCAGATAAGTTTGTAACATTCCAACTTACCAAAGAGATGTTTACTAAACTTATGAAAGGTGTTAACACACTTGGTCTACCAGATGTGGCCGTTGAAGGCGATGGTAGTACAATCAAGTTGGTTGCATTAGACAAAAAAACTCCATCTTCAAATGATTATTCAATTGAAGTAGGTCAATCAGACAAAACTTTTAAGGCATATTTCAAAACTGAAAACCTTAAAATGATTATGGGCGACTATGATGTGGCGATTTCTCAAGCGAAGATTTCACACTTTGTAAACAGAAACCAAAAAGTACAATATTGGATTGCTGTTGAACCTGATAGTGAATTTTAAATTATGAAACAATTGAGGAGTATATTATGTCAGAAGAGTATTTGTGGGTCGAGAAATATCGGCCACGAAAAATTAAGGATTGTATCCTTACAGAAAGTCTAAAAGAAACATTTTCAGAGTTTCTTAAACAAGGCGAAATACCAAATCTGTTATTAAGTGGTTCTGCCGGTACAGGTAAGACTACTGTTGCTCGTGCTTTATGTGAAGAAATGGGTGCTGATTATATCATCATCAATGGTTCAGATGAAGGCCGACAGATTGATACATTAAGGCACAAGATTAAAAACTTTGCCTCTACAGTATCATTAACAGAACAATCAAACCATAAAGTGGTGATTGTAGATGAGGCAGACTATATGAATGCCGAGTCCGTTCAACCTGCCTTGCGTAACTTCATTGAAACATTTTACAAGAACTGTAGATTTATATTTACTTGTAACTATAAGATGAAGATTATACCTGCTTTACATAGTCGTTGTACTGTTATTGATTTTGCAATTAAGAATGGTCAAAAGGTTAAAACTGCCAAGGCATTTATGACTAGACTATCTGGTATTCTTAAAGATGAACAGATTAAGTTTGACCCAAAGGTTCTTGCAGAACTAATACAAAAACATTATCCAGACTTCCGTAGAACTATCAATGAACTTCAAAGATATTCTGTACGAGGTGAGATTGACACTGGTGTATTGTTTAATTTATCTGAAAGTAATACCAAAGAACTTATGTCTAGTTTAAAAGACAAAAAGTTTAATGATATGCGAAAGTGGGTTATCAATAACTTAGATAAAGAACCATCATCTTTATTTTCTACAATCTATAATAATCTATACGAGGCACTTGAAAAAAAATCAGTACCTCAAGCAGTATTAATTATTGCAGGTTATCAATACAAAGCAGCCTTTGTTGCTGACCAAGAAATCAATATGGTTGCATGTCTTACCGAGATTATGGCAAACTGTAATTTTAAATAGAGGGTGTAATGGTAAAAGGCATTGGTTACCTAGACTATTGTAAAGATAGACTAGATGAAGGCCATAGAACTCAAAAGACCAAAGACGGCACTGGCTATGAAGAAGCTGGTCAAGAACGATTTGTATTATACTTTGGCAGGTCACACATTAAAGATTTTGAAACAGGTGTACTTGCAAGAGGTGAATTAAAAATCGGTCAGGCCAAATTTCTTAGTGCCGTAATGCGAAGTAGAAACCAACCAGGAAATGATTTCAGATGTTATGTAGAGATTGTATTATCTTCAACATTAGAAACATATGAAGCGGAAGGTATTGTAAAAAAATTATACAAAGGCAGACGAATACAGTTAACACAAAATCAACAAGAACTATATAATATAAGAGATGACGAACTAGAAGATGTTGTAAATTTTGTATTGACTAAATTGCCTTTCAAACCGAAAGAGATTAAATATTATGTATGAATTGAAAGATTATCTAAACTCTATCAACTACAGTAAAGAACCTTTACTTGATAGTGAAGACACCGAATGGACTAAGAAGTATGCACCATTCATTATTAACAAGTGTGTATCTATGCATTATGATACCGTGATGAATGCTAATGAAATGAATGGTTATCATTTCTTACCAAAAACAATGCAATTTCATTATCTTATAAATAGTATCCGAAAGAAGAAGCGATTTGGTGGCAAGTGGTTATCACAAGCCAAACTAAAGGACATGGATATAGTGAAAGAGTATTATGGTTACAGTAACACAAAAGCAAAAGAAGCTCTCAACCTATTGTCTAACGACCAAATTGAAAGTATAAGAATAAACCTTTCTAAGGGTGGGAGAAAAAGAAAATGAGCGAAGAAATTATAAGTTGGTCGGCTAGTGATATGTTAGAGGTCACTATCTCACAACCAGATGATTTTTTAAAAATCAGAGAAACATTAACAAGGATTGGTGTTGCTAGTCGTAAAGACAAAACATTATACCAATCATGCCATATTTTACACAAGCAAGGCAAGTATTACATTACACACTTCAAAGAGTTGTTTGCCTTAGATGGTAAAAAATCTACTTTAGTTGAAAACGATATTCAACGAAGAAACACTATTGCATTATTACTACAAGATTGGTCATTAGTTGCAATTGTTGATACTAAAAAAGTAGAAGAAAAAGCACCACTAAGCCAAATTAAAGTATTACCATTTAAAGAAAAGAATGAATGGAACTTGACTGCTAAATATAACATAGGCAAAAAGATTGAAGGAACTGATGGCGGAAATGTTAGTACCAAAGTTTAAAGATTTTTTATCAGAAGCAAAAAAAGAACAACCTTTTCTAAGATTACTCATCGTAACAGATGAACCTGAAGAGGCGAAGACTTTTCATACGGCTGATAGACTACAAGAGGAGTGTGATAAACTAAAATATCCACACTACTTGTTTAAACTTACTGGTGGTTACACAACGCTAGAAGACGGTGTTCGTAGATTTCATAACAAAGACGACAAAAAAGGTTTTGAAATCGACAAGAGAACTGTTGCTATTATTCGTGGTAGTATTACCAGAAAAGATAGTTGGATGGACTTTGTTTCTATTTTAGAAAAAGAAGAAGTTTGTCTAGTTAATAATAGACAGTGTATTTCAATTTGTGCTGACAAGTATAGAACTTCATTAAGACTTGCAGATTATGGTTTAACAGAACCAAAAACCTTTTTAATAAACGACCCCGAAAAATCAGTAGAACAAGTAGAGAATGCTGGTCTTAAATTTCCTCTTATCTTAAAAACTTTAAGAGGTAGTAAAGGTGTCGGTGTATTGTTTGTTGAAAGTGCTAAGTCATTAGACAGTATTGTACAACTAATACACAAACAAGATGAAGACGCAGATTTATTGGCACAACAATATATTAAAACAGACTATGATGTTAGAGTACATGTATTAGGTGGTAAAGTTATTGCAGCTATGAAACGACCAGTTATTGAAGGAGATTTCAGGTCAAATGTATCACAAGGTTCAGAACCAGAAAACATTGAATTAACAGAATTAGAAATAGAAGAAAGTCTTAGAGCTGCTAAAGCAGTAAACGGGACATGGTCGGCAGTTGATTTTATACCTAGTAAGAATAGAGATAAAGAACCGCCATTTATGCTAGAGGTGAACTCATCACCTGGAACTGAGGGAATTGAAGATGCGAGTAATCAGAACATATCTCGTGAGGTTATCCAGCATTTTGCTGATAAAAGAAATAGATATACTACTCCAACGGAGTGTGGCTACAAAGAAGTGGTCACAATCAAACCTTTTGGAGAAATTGTTGCTAAGTTTGACACTGGTAATTCAGGCATGCCTGTCATACATAGTGATAAGTTTTCGGTATCTGGTAGACAAATTAGATGGTCTCTTCTCGGCAAAACAATAACTTCTGATATTGTTCGTAAAGAAGAAATCAAAGTTGGTGGCCTAAGAGATTATGATGAAGACCGATATGTCGTAAAACTAGATGTAGAATTCGCTGGTGGTTTTTACAAAGATGTAGAATTTACCATTGATGATAGAGAAGATAGAACACCTATTCTTCTTGACCGTGCATTTATGAATACATTAAATGTCATGGTAAACCCACAAAGAAAATATGTAATAACAACGAAATACAGCTTGCCAAATTAGGTCAGTTGTGTTATAATGTTTAAATAATGAAGGAGTGAGTATGAAGAATATTAAGATAATTCGTTTGGCAACAGGCGAAGATGTAATTGGTGATATCGAAGTGACGGATACCGAAGTTAAGGTTAAAAAGTCTTTCGTATTGATACCAAGACAACAGGCACCAGGACAACCTGTGCAATTGATGTTGTCACCATGGCAACCATATACAGATGATGCCGAAATCACAGTAGATAAAGATAAAGTTATCACTATGATTAATCCTAAAAAAGATATTGCAGATAACTATGCTGAAAATACTTCAGGTCTTATCAAAGCAACACCATCACAATCAAAACTTATAACTGAAGCAAAACTGCCGAAAGTATGATAACCATTTTCTTTCACAGAGAAGTGGGGGAAGTTACTTATGTCCAGAAAGTTAAAGTACCAGAAGGAACGACACTCATGGAGGCCGCTAAATTTCACTCGGATCCTCCCATTGAAGAAATACCAGCAACTTGTGGTGGTACTTGCTCGTGTGGTACTTGTCATGTTTATATTGGAGATATGTGGCTTGACAAACTTGGTAAAATAGATTATAATACTCCTGAAATCGACTTATTGGAATATAAGAAAGGTTACAAGCCAGGTGTAAGCAGGTTGGCCTGTCAAATTGAATTGAATAAAGACCATAATGGTCTAATTGTTATGTTGAGGAATGATGAACTTTTATAAAAATGTTATAGAACACCGTGGTAAACTTCTTGTACGAGGTATTAAGAATGGTAAAGATTATAAACAGAGAATGGATTTTATGCCAACTCATTATTCTCTTACTAATGAAAAATCACCATACAAAAATCTACAAGGTCAAAACCTAAAACCTTTTACTTTAGATAATATCTTTGATGCTAGGCGTTTTCGTAAAGAGATGACCGAGATGAGGTCGCCTGTTTATGGTTTAGAAAGATATCACTATCAGTATATCGGCCAAGAATATCCTAAAGATATTGAATGGTCAAAAGATTTGATTAAGATTTTCACAGTTGATATTGAAACAACTTGTGAAGCAGGTTTTCCTGATGTAGAAAATCCACAAGAAACAATTATTTGTCTTACAGTAAAAAATCAATCTAACAAACAAATCATTACATGGGGTATCGGCGAATACAAGAACGATAGACCAGATGTAACTTATGTTTATTGTAAACATGAGAAAGAATTAATATTTCAGTTTATGAAATTCTGGATTAAAAACTATCCAGATGTTGTCACTGGTTGGAATTGTAAATTCTTTGACATGCCATACTTGATGAACAGAATTAAAGCAATTGCAGGTAGTGAAGTGGCAAACAAAATGTCACCTTGGAATATTGCAGAAGCAAAAGAAGTCAGAACACAAGGTCGTGTACAAACTGTATATGATATCAAAGGTGTTGCTGTACTAGATTACCTCGACTTGTACAAGTGGTTTATACCAACAAGGCAAGAGAGTTACAAACTAGATTTCATTGGCGAACTAGAACTAAAACAACCAAAGAATGAAAACCCTTACGGCACATTCAAAGAATTTTATGAGAAAGACTTTCAAAAGTTTGTCGATTACAACATACAAGATGTTGAGATTGTTGATAAACTAGAAGATAAACTTGGTCTTATTGACCTGTCACTTACTGTTGCATATGAAAGTAAGGTAAACTATGATGATATATTCTCACAAGTTAGAGTGTGGGATACCTTGATTGCAAACTATTTGATGGAGAGAAAGATATGTGTACCACCTAGAGAAGAACACACAAAGGATTCCAAGTATGAGGGTGCATATGTAAAAGACCCTATACCTGGTCAACACAAGTGGATGGTTTCATTTGATATCAACTCTCTATATCCACATATTCTTATTCAATACAATATCTCACCAGAAAAACTATATGGTTCTCACGATACTATTCCTGGTGTTGAAAAGATGCTTCACAAAAAACTTGATTTAGATTTTCTTAAAGAGAATGATTTGACCATGACACCAAACGGTGCAATGTTCAAACGAGATAGTCAAGGTTTTCTATCTGAGATGATGGAGAAGATGTACAAAGAACGAGTGATTTACAAGAAGCGAATGATTAAGGCAAAGATTGAATTCGAAAAGACTGGTGATGTCACACTTAAAAGAGAGATTGCTCGATGCCATAATATTCAATGGGCAAGAAAGATTGCCTTGAACTCAGCTTATGGTGCAGTTGGTAATCAATACTTTAGATATTATGATGTACGACAGGCCGCTGGTATCACAACTGCTGGTCAGTTTATCATTCGTTTTGTTGAAAACCACATGAATAAATATCTAAACAAGATATTGAAAACTGATAATGAAGATTATGTTGTGGCTTCAGATACAGATAGTATCTATGTTCGACTTGATAAATTAGTTGAGGCAACATGTCAAGGTAAAACAGATGACCAGATTGTAGATTTTCTAAACAAGGTTTGTGAACAGAAGTTTGAACCAGAAATCGAAAAGTGGTTTACTGAACTAGCAGATTATTCTAACGCATTTAAAAATGCAATGGTGATGAAACGAGAAGTTATCGCCAACAAAGGTATTTGGATTGCCAAGAAAAGATACATGCTGAATGTACTAGACGAAGAGGGCGTAAGACTTGCTAACCCTAAGTTGAAACTTATGGGGATTGAAGCAGTCAAGTCTAGTACACCTCAGGTGTGTCGTGGTAAAATTAAAGAAGCGATTACTGTAATTATGGGCAAAGAAGAACATGACTTACATAAACACATTTCAGATTTTAGAAAAGAATTTATGAAGTTACCAGCAGAAGCCGTATCGTTTCCAAGGTCTTGTAACAATCTTAGAAAATATCGTGATGCAAGTAACATCTTTGTTAAAGGTACACCAATCCATGTGAAAGGTGCATTGATATATAATCATAAGATTGAAGAACTAGGATTGCAGAACAAATATCCTCTTGTACAAGAAGGCGATAAGATTAAATTTATTAAATTAATACCTGCCAATCCATTCAAGTTTGATGTGATTAGTTATGTGACCACATTACCAGAAGAGTTTAAATTACAAGAGTATGTTGATTACAATATGATGTTTGACAAGACCTTTCTTGACCCTATGCGATTTATACTAGACGCAATAAACTGGAAAGCAGAACCAACTGCTAACCTGGAGGCATTCTTTGGATAGTTTTGGCTTGCCATTAGCAATATTATATAGTATAATACCCTTATTATTGATGGCAATTTTATTATGGATATGGAACAATGAAGACCCTAGATAGAGAGCAAGCACTACATTGTGCTAATATATTTAATGACTACTTTGGTCAGTTTGACAGAATAGACCAATACATGCGTGACCAGAAAATGGCTCAGATAGAAAGTTTACCGACTTCTCTTCCTGGTATGGGGTTTGATAGTGATATGTTTGATGATTTTACCATATCACCACAAGACATGGACATTGAAATTGTTGAACTAGATAATCACACATGGGACAGTTGCATAAATATGATTTCTTCCCATAGTAATATGGTATCTATTCCAGGAAAGGCATTGAAACTTGCCGTCAAAGATAAGATTACTAATAAGTTTTTGGGCTTTATCCGTTTTGGTAGTCCTGTTATTAATTGTAAACCTAGGAATGACCTCTTGGGTAATGTCCCTAATCTCACTGTTTTTAACAAAACAGCCATTATGGGTTTTGTTATTGTGCCTTGTCAGCCCTTTGGTTATAATTATCTCGGTGGTAAGTTATTGGCTGGCATCTGTTGTTCACACTATGTTAGGGAAAAGTTGAATGAAAAGTATGGTATGAACCTGGTGCTATTTGAAACCACATCTTTATATGGGAAAACAAAAGGCGCTTCGATGTATGACGGAATGAAACCATTTCTAAGATACAAAGGTAATACAATGTCAGATTTTATTCCTATGATGCATGGTAAACCATACCTAGATATGGTAGAGTATGTTGAAAATATTATTGGTAAAGGTCAACTAGTAAAAGTAGATGCATCAAGTCGTAAACTTAAAATGACCACTGGTATTATTGGTCTTGTAAAGAAAGCCCTTGATGGTGATGAACTAGAAAAGTTTAAAACTACCATTGCAAATGCAAAGAATTTGACCGAACAAAAAAGATATTACACAAGTAATTATGGTATAGAAAACTATATAGATATTATAAATGGTAAGACAGATAAGATTGTCAAAGCAGATAACTATGATAGATATACCGTACCTGGAGTTGTAGAATGGTGGAAGAAAATAGCCACCAAAAGATACAACAAATTAAAAGAAGAAAACCGTATCAGAAATGATTTAGAAATATGGACAAAAGATGCTGAAATTGATATTATCAGGTAAGCTTGCCATTCATACTAAACTATGGTATATTATATGAAACTAAGGAGAAATGATGAGTGATTTTTTAAAAGATATAATCAAACAAACAGGCAATGAGTATGCCTCACTAGCAAGTGACGGCACAGGTGGTGATGTAGATAATTTCATTGACACAGGTTCATATTCATTTAATGCCTTACTAAGTGGTTCAATTTATGGTGGACTACCAGATAGTAGAATTACGGCAATCGCCGGTGAAGCTGCGACAGGTAAAACCTTTTTCGCATTAGGTATTGTAAAGGCTTTCTTAGATAAGGATCCAGATGCTGGTGTTATCTACTTTGAAAGTGAAAGTGCAGTATCAAAATCTATGGTTGAAAGTAGAGGCATTGATAGTAAACGATTAGTTGTAATGCCTGTATCAACAGTACAAGAATTCAGAACACAATCATTGTCAGTATTAGACAAATATATTGCTCAAGATAAGTCTGAGAGAAAACCTATAATGTTTGTCTTAGATAGTTTAGGTATGTTATCGACTACAAAAGAAATGGATGATACAGCCGCTGGTAAAGAAACTAGAGATATGACTAGAAGTCAGATTGTAAAATCAACATTTAGAGTATTGACATTGAAACTAGGCCAAGCAGGTGTTCCTATGATTATGACCAATCACACATATGATGTTATTGGTTCTATGTTCCCACAAAAAGAAATGGGTGGCGGTTCAGGTTTGAAGTACGCTGCTTCATCAATCATCTACTTAGGTAAACGAAAAGAAAAAGAGGGTACAGAAGTAGTAGGTAATATTATACATTGTAAAAATTATAAGTCCAGAATAACTAAAGAGAACGCACAAATTGATGTAAGATTATCATACAAACATGGTTTAGATAGACACTATGGTTTGTTAGAACTTGCAGAAGAGGCTGGTATCTTTAAGAAAGTATCAACAAGAATTGAATTGCCGGATGGTACAAAACAATTTGGTAAAACAATCAATGATAATCCTGAAACATATTTTACAAAAGAGGTATTAGACCAAATTGATGAGTACACAAAAAGAAAATTCAGCTACGGCTCTGACGAAGACGAATAGAAGATATGTCTTTGCTCAAAAAGAGGGCGAAGACCATACTTGTATTAAGTTGACCGAAGGACCATTTGCCGATACCATTTACAAATATGGTAAGGTTGGCATACCACCAAAAGTGGAAGAAGATGCTGAGGGTAAATTACCTTTGACATTTGATTATACAGTAGTAAAAAATCCAAGAGATTTAGACCTGCTTGATAATCAAGAATTTATAAATTATATAGGTGATATATTGGTAGAATTACTTGATGAACAACTAAAGAATGGGACGGCAATAATTGAATAGAATAGAAACCACAATACTGAGCAATCTCTTTTTCAGAGAAGATTACACTAGAAAAGTATTACCTTTTATTAAAAAGGATTACTTCAATACAAGAACTGAACAGTTACTATTTGAAGAAGTGTATAAGTTTATTGATAAGTACAATAATCTTCCTACAAAAGAAACTATCTTAATTGAACTTAATACTCGTAAAGATATTAATGAAGAAGAACATACAGCAATAAAAGAATATGTTGTAGGTTTATCAGATGAGAAGAGTGATGAACAGTGGTTGATTGATACTACTGAAAAGTTTTGTAAAGACCGTGCTGTACATAATGCTGTATTGTCTGGTATTAAAATCTTGGATGGCAAAGACAAGGCGATGACGCCAGAGGCAATACCAAGTATCTTATCAGATGCATTGGCCGTGTCGTTTGACAATCATGTTGGCCATGACTATATTGAAGATGCAAAATCCAGATTTGATTGGTACCATACTAAAGAGAAAAGATTTCAATTCGACCTTGATTACATGAATAGAATTACAAAAGGTGGTGTTCCAAGTAAAACTTTGAACATTGCTCTTGCAGGCACAGGCGTTGGTAAATCACTATTCATGTGTCATGTAGCATCATCTTATTTGACACAAGGTATGAATGTATTGTATATCACATTAGAGATGGCAGAGGAAAGAATTGCAGAAAGAATTGATGCAAACTTACTTGATGTATCTATGGAAGATTTACATGTCATGCCAAAAGATTTGTATGATAACAAGATGGATAAGATACAAGCTAAGACAAAAGGTAAACTTATCATCAAAGAATATCCAACAGCTTCTGCTCATAGTGGTCACTTTAGAGCATTGTTGAATGAGTTATCATTGAAGAAGAGTTTTAAACCAGATGCAATCTTTATTGACTATCTAAACATTTGTTCTTCAAGTAGATTTAAAGGTGGTAATATATCATCATACTTTTATGTAAAAGCAATTGCAGAAGAACTTAGAGGTCTTGCTGTAGAGTTTGATGTACCAATCTTTAGTGCAACACAAACCACAAGAACTGGTTTTGTCAGTACAGATATTGGTCTTGAAGATACTTCAGAAAGTTTTGGTCTGCCTGCTACGGCAGACTTTATGTTCGCTTTGATTTCAAATGACGAACTAGAACAACTAGGTCAAATTAAAATCAAACAGTTGAAAAACAGATATAATGACCCTAGTACAAACAGAGCATTCATTGTGGGTGTTGACCGTAGTAAAATGAGGTTGTATGATGTAGAACAAACAGCACAAGATATTGTTGACGCTAATCAAACCAATCAACCTTTTAAAAAGAAAGAGGACGCTTACGATAAGTTTAGCGATTTTAAAGTATAATGCAACAATACGCCAAATTATATAAAGGTGCTGTATCTGAAAGTCTATGTGAACATACGGTACATGCCATGGGTACTATAAATTTTCAGAAACATAATTTTTATAATGCAACAACAGGTGAAACTAAACCTAGAGATGAAGATAAAGAATTATCTATGAGTTGGGATAATGTACCAACTAAAAATCAACTAAACAAAATTGTTGATGACACAGCAAGCCAATATGTTAAAGATTTAAATATGCCTTGGTTTAGTGAGTATCAAGGTTACTCACATGTAAGATTTAATAAGTATGAAGAGAGTAAAGAGATGGCTCTTCATTGTGACCACATACATTCTATGTTTGATGGTGAAAGAAAAGGTGTTCCTATACTAAGTGTGTTAGGTTTACTTAATGATGATTTTGAGGGTGGAGAATTCTTTATGATAGACAAACAAAGAGAGTTTTCAAAAGGTGATATTCTAATTTTTCCTAGTAATTTCATTTATCCACATGTCGTAAAACCAGTAACTAAAGGTATTCGTTACTCATTTATAAGTTGGATATGGTAAGAACTAGAAAAAAACAAAAAGTAAGATTTCATAAAGGCGATAAACGACCACCGGAGGATTTAAAAACTGTGAGTTATACTACTGAGATGATTAAAGAAGGCAAGAAGATTTTATGGGGTGTCCGAGAGGAGCCGACAAACAATATTGTTGCTAAATATTTTTTTGAAGAAGACGCTAAGAAACTTGCAGACTTTCATAATAAAGAGAAAGTTTGGTTGCCTAATGGTGGTATTCCTAAGATGCTCTGGAATTACTAGTTGCCATCTTTCCTAGGTGTGTTATAAATATGTATAGGAGAGATAAATGTTACTTACTAAAACACAGTATAAACTTGTAGAACAAGCAGCTGCCAAAGCTGGTGCTAAGATATCTTATGAAAAAAAGAAATCTACATTAAGTGCAGATGTGTTTTTTGCTAGAGCAGCTAGTAGACCTACTGCTAGAAAACATGTTGGTAATCATTTTAAAAAACTAAAACTACCTGTTACAGAAAAGAAAACATCTTTATCTAGTGAAGACATTACCGAAACAACTATTGACGGCAAAACAGTACGAATAGTTTACAAACCAATGTCTGGTGGTATGACAGAGACCACTTTAAACTCCACAATTACAGAACTTGTACCTTGCCTTGCATTTTTAAATGGCATTACAGAAACAAATATAGATAAACTATATGAAAAAATTATAGGATTATCTAGTAAGTTACAACCACCTTATGTCACACAGAATGACTTAAAGGCTGGTTTAGATTTTATCGAACAAATGCCAGAGTCCTCTTTGTATAGTGTGAAGATGACTAACGCAATGGCGATTAGAAAATATTTAAAAGATACAAACAATAATAAGAAAATAGATACGGTATATTGGACATATCGTGCAAAACCAGTAGGTGTTCCAGCTAATTCACCTGCTGATATTGTTATCTTCTTTAATGATGGTTCACTATTAGGTGTTTCATTAAAAGCTGGTGGTGAGTCCACAAAAGAACCATTGCTAAACACATATGTAAAACCAATCTATGAATTTTTTGATAGAGGTAATACCAAATCTATCAAACTAAGAAAGAAACTATTAAAAGAAGTTTACAATGAGATTGATATTACGGCATCTAACTATGATGAGGGTGCTGAAAGAAATAAAACACTAGATGTATTAGAACAATTTGAAAGAGATAATCTAAAAAAATATGAAGAACTATATGACAAAGGTCTATATTGTATTCGTGAAGAGCTTTCAGATTTAATGGTACAAGATTACCATAAATTTGCAGATTGGTGTCGTGCTCAGATATTAAAACAATCAGATGTACCAGTTACTATTATCAAGGCAGTTAACGACACATACAGAGAAGTAAAGGATGGTAACAGATTGAATGCTTACCTATCAAAGGCAACTAGTGTAAAAGTAGAGATTTCCACCACCTCAAAACAGAACTTTTCATTCTGTTTATATCAAGGTAGTAAGAAAATTGCTACCATGAACATGGCTGTAAGGTCAAATAAGGTCGGTGTTCAACATAAACTAGGTCAATTCTTCAACCTGGCCGTAAAATATAATGGACTAAACGACCATTAACTTATAAATAGTAGTGGATTTGTTAATGGATTGACTGAGAGGGCTTGCCAAACCTCAACTTTTATAGTATAATGGACAAAAATGAGAGAGGCAAATGTTTAGTTTTAAAGGGTTTCAAACACAAGATACGAATACGCACCTAGAACATCTGGAAGATGATATCATCAACCGTGGTTCACAAGGAGGCGATAATGCGTTAAACTTCCTAATGACTGTAAGAGATATGCTTGCTGGTTCTGCCAGAAGTAAGGTCAATATTACGGTTAAATGGGACGGTGCGCCTGCTATTATCTGTGGTATCAATCCAGAAAACGGCAAATTCTTTGTCGGCACAAAATCAGTATTCAATAAAACACCTAAGATAAACTATACCAATAGAGATATTGATAGTAACCATGGTGGTGTTGTTGCACAAAAATTAAAAGTATGTCTTGCTTATCTATCTAAATTAAACATCAAAGGCATCTTACAAGGTGACCTATTGTTCACAGGTGATGACAAAAAGAATGTCACTATAGACGGTGAACCAATGATTTCTTTTACACCAAATACAATCACATATGCTATGCCAAAAAATAGTGCAGTTGGTAAAAAGATTGCAGCTGCCAAAATGGGTATCGTGTTTCATACACAATACAATGGTAAAACTATGGCAAGTTTAGCTGCTAGTTTTGGTTCAGTAACAGGTTCTACAAATAAAAATATATGGTTGGCAAGTGCAAAGTACCAAGACACTTCAGGTTCTTCAACATTCACTCAAGCAGAGTTAGCTAAGTTTGATGCACAACTTAGAATGGCACAAGGTTCATTATCAAAAGCAAAACCAATTTTAGATTTGATGAGTGGTAATATCAACGATGAACTATCTGTAGGTTACAGATTAAAAACATACTTTAACTCATACATTAGAAATTCAAATTCAAGCATGGCTAAAGTTAAAATCATGCAAGCACAGTTTAGAGATTACTTTCAGAATTACTTACAACAAGAAATTGATAGTAAGAAAACAGAACGAGGAAAAGAAAAATACAAAGTTGCTTTGAAAAAAGGTTTACAAATTATTGACCGAAATCAATCAGCATTATACTTTGCTATTGCCTCACACATTACATTAGGTATTGCGAAAGGTACTTTACTACAGAAGATGAACCAGATTAAGTCTATTGGTCACTTCTTACGAACAAAAAATGGTTACAGAGTAACGGCACCAGAGGGTTATGTTGCAATCAACAGTACAGCAGGTGCAGTTAAATTTGTAGATAGATTAGAATTTAGTAGGCAAAACTTTACTATGCCAAAGGGTTGGAATTAATGAAGACATTTAAACACTTCTATTTTGAGGCAATAAACGGACCTAAAATCATTATGATAGGTGGTCCTGGTTCTGGTAAATCTACCTATTCAGATATTATTAAGAAAGAATTAAATATACCCCACATTTATACAGGTGAAATGTTAAGAGCAATCTCAAAAACAAATACACCGGATGGTAAAGAAGTAAAAAGATTATTAGACCAAGGTAAATTT
>Ga0213868_10001944_pt1 | contig 19941 bp, 18 predicted proteins | sample PICome_9_FD_160087 | JGI IMG/M metagenome (GOLD analysis project Ga0213868, IMG submission 160087) | Coastal seawater microbial communities near Pivers Island, North Carolina, United States - PICO127 | ecosystem: Environmental > Aquatic > Marine > Coastal | place: USA: North Carolina...
TGACCGCCGCGATCATCGGACCGATGGCTTTGGTCACCAAGGGGATCAGCAGTAACCCAATACCAAAACCGATGATGCCGTCGCACAGGGCCGTGACAGCCCATTTGAGGAGCCCTTGCGCTTGCGCGACGCTCAGTGATGCAGCTTGGGCCAAATGGTGGATTTGGTCGTAAATCCACGGCCAGCCCAGAACCTCTAACCCATGGGTGATGATATTGCCGCCAACCCACAGCATCGCCCCCGTGCCGATAAACGACAGCCCTGCCAGCAGATAAGGCATGAAGCGAACAAGGCCACGGCCAAAGGCACGGGTGGCGGCCAAACGCGCCTCTGCCGCCATATGCAAGCCAACATCATCCATTTTGACAATCAATGCGACCACCCCGTAAACGGCGGCTGTGATGCCGACCGCTACAACTGCAAGGGTTGCGGTTTCCATGTAAATATTGGGTGCCTCAATCACCGAAAGCGAGATGGTCATAATCTCGGCTGACAGAATGAAGTCGGTTTTTATGGCACCGGCCACGCGCGCCTCTTCAAGGTGTTTTGGGTCCCGAGGGGTCAGGTCTTCCTCAATTTCCTTGCTGGCATGGGGGAAGAGGGCATGAACGATTTTTTCTGCCCCTTCAAAGCACAAGTACGCCCCGCCGAACATCAACAGCGGTGTAATCGCCCAAGGCGCAAAGTTGGACAGGAGCAAGGCTGCGGGCAGCAAGAAAATCAGTTTGTTTTTCAGCGAGCCTTTGGTGATGCGCCAAATCATAGGCAGTTCGCGGCGGGGGGCGAGGCCTGTGATATAAGTGGGTGTTACGGCGGCGTCATCAATCAGAACGCCTGCGGTCTTGCTGCCCGCCTTGGCGGCGGCGGCGGAAATATCATCGACAGAAGCCGCAGCGACCTTGGCAATGGCTGCAACATCATCCAACAAGGCCAACAAACCGCTCATACATACATCCTTAGGTCCTGATACGCGCCACCCTAGCAAAATTGGTGCTGCAAACAAGGCGGTAGCCAAACGGGCCGCGCTATCGTTAGCGCCAACAGGAAAAGTTTGCGCTAACATCCTGAAATACAGTCGTTTTTGACCTTTGAAAAACGGAATTCCTTGTGTATCAGCCAAAGGGGCGTATGGGAACAAGAGGGTTTGAGATGACAATCACCATTGGGATCAACGGGTTTGGGCGCATCGGGCGCTGTACTTTGGCCCATATCGCGGAAAGCGCGCGCAATGATGTGCAGGTGGTGGCTATCAATGCCACAGGGCCGATAGCGACCAACGCGCATTTGCTGAAATACGACTCGGTGCATGGGCGGTTTCCGGGGATTGTGCGCGTATCAGGCGATACGCTGGATTTGGGGCGTGGCCCGATGCGGGTGATGAGCACCTATAACCCGGATGATCTGGACTGGGACGGGGTTGATGTGGTGCTGGAATGCACCGGCAAGTTCAATGATCGCGAGGCTGCGGCAATACATATGGCGCGCGGGGCCAAGCGGGTGTTGGTATCGGCGCCTGCCAAAAATGCTGATAAGACAGTTGTTTATGGGGTGAACCACCGGCAGCTGACCCGTGACCATCATGTGGTGTCGAACGGGTCTTGTACCACGAATTGCCTGGCACCTTTGGCCAAGGTTTTGAACGATGCGATCGGGATTGAAAGCGGGATCATGACGACGATCCACAGCTATACCGGTGATCAGCCGACCTTGGACCGCCGCCATGATGATTTGTACCGTGCGCGCTCGGCCGCAATGGCAATGATACCAACGTCAACCGGTGCGGCTAAAGCCTTGGGCGAGGTGTTGCCAGAACTTGCGGGCAAATTGGACGGGACCTCAATGCGGGTGCCAACGCCTAATGTGTCGGCCGTGGATTTGACCTTTATCGCCAGCAAATCGGTAACAGTGGCCGAGGTGAATGAGATCGTGCGCGAAGCGGCATCAGGCTATATGGGGATGGTTTTGGCCTATGACCCCGAGCCGAAAGTGTCTATTGACTTCAATCACACGCCACATTCCTCTATCTTTGCACCGGATCAGACCAAGGTTGTGGGGCGTTCGGTGCGCGTGCTGGCATGGTATGATAACGAGTGGGGTTTTTCCTGCCGTATGGCCGATGTGGCTGGCGCGATGGGACGGTTGTTGTAAAATTGGGCGGCACATGCGGCCCGAAAGGGAAAAGGCCGTATGACGAATAAGCTTGCCGTTTGGCTCGGTGCCCTGATTTTCATCGCCGTTTTGGCAGATATTTTTCTGGATGACGGCGCGGCCTTGTTGTTCTTGCTCCGCAAATTTGCGGTTTTTATAGAATTTCTATCATTCTGGCGGTGAATCTGGCAGGCTGTGCTTGAACTTTGCGCTTAGATCGTGATGTTAGCGCTAGCAAGTGGGGCCTTTCGCCCTGCCCCAAGGATAAGGAACCTGCCATGACCGTTAAAGTTGCAATCAATGGATTTGGTCGTATTGGCCGTAATGTGCTGCGCGCGATTATTGAATCGGGCCGCACCGATATTGAAGTGGTCGCGATCAACGATCTGGGGCCGGTGGAAACCAACGCGCATTTGCTGCGGTTTGATTCGGTACATGGGCGGTTTCCGGGCGTGGTGACCACGACCGATACGACGATTGATGTGGGCCGCGGCCCGATTGCTGTTACTGCAATTCGTAACCCAGCCGAATTGCCGTGGAAACACATTGATATTGTTATGGAATGTACGGGCATCTTCACGGACAAAGACAAAGCATCGGTGCATCTGGAAAATGGGGCCAGCCGGGTTTTGGTGTCTGCACCGTCCAAGGGCGCAGACAAGACAATCGTGTACGGCGTGAACCACAACACGCTAACCGCCGCCGATGTGATCGTGTCCAACGCGTCTTGCACCACCAATTGCTTGTCGCCTGTGGCCAAGGTATTGAACGATGCCATCGGGATCACCAAAGGCTTTATGACAACGATTCACAGCTATACCGGCGATCAGCCCACCTTGGATACGATGCACAAAGATCTGTACCGTGGCCGTGCAGCGGCACTGAGCATGATCCCGACTTCGACCGGGGCGGCCAAAGCCGTGGGGTTGGTGTTGCCAGAGCTGAACGGCAAGCTGGACGGCGTGGCCATTCGGGTGCCAACGCCCAATGTTTCGGTTGTGGACCTGACGTTTGAGGCATCGCGCCCAACCACCGTCGAAGAGGTAAACGCCGCGATTATGGCTGCCGCCAATGGCCCGCTAAAGGGTATCTTGGGCTTTACCGACCAGCCGAATGTGTCGTCCGATTTCAACCACGACCCGCGCTCGTCGATCTTTCACTTGGACCAAACCAAGGTGTTGGACGGAAATATGGTCCGGATTTTGACTTGGTATGACAATGAATGGGGTTTTTCCAATCGCATGGCAGATACGGCTGTGGCGATGGGTAAACTACTTTAAGATAATCCATTAATGCACTGATTTAATTGCAAAGTTGCACATTTTTGTGCTCCTTTTCGCATTTTAGGCCATGCGCGAGCGGCATAGCGGGTTCCCCGCAGACGGTGTTGCGCGCGCAGGTCTCCGCCCTGATATAGAGCGAAGAGGCATCTGGCATGGGCCAGATGTCTGATGGATGTTAGGAAAAAACATGATAACACTGATCAACCGCGTCAAAACCGCCTTAAACGATTATGCGCGTTATACCGCGACCCGAAATGAGATTGCCCGCTTGCCGCTGGATGTGGCGCTGGATTTGGGCCTGTTTCGGGGTGACGCAGACCAGATTGCCCGCAAGGCGGTTTGGAATTGATAATAGGGGCGTAACGGCGCGTTACTTATAACGCTCAACCAGCGCATCACGCACGGCGGGGGGGACAAATTTGGTCACATCCCCACCCAGCCGGGCAATTTCCTTGACCAGTTTGGATGCTATGGCTTGACGCCGTGCATCGGCCATCATGAACACTGTCTCAATCGACGCATCTAGCGCACGGTTCATGCCAACCATTTGAAACTCATACTCAAAATCAGCGACCGCCCGTAGGCCCCGCACGATAACCGTTGCGCCGACATCGCGGGCGCAATCGATCAACAGGTTTTCAAACGGATGCACGATAATCTGGCCGCCGGTCTTGGCAGTGATCGCGGCACATTCGGCTTCAACCATCGCGACCCGCTCTTCCAGCGTGAACAAGGGGCTTTTGTCGCGGTTGATCGCAACCCCGATCACCAGCTTATCCACCAGTGCCATCGCACGCTGGATAATGTCGGTATGGCCCAAAGTGACCGGGTCAAAGGTTCCGGGGTAAAGACCGATACGCATGGCAGCTCCCATTTTCTTGCTTGGGCACGCAACAATATTGCGCGCCACATTGCAAGCGTCTTTTGCCTTGCCGAGATAAGAGCCGAGACGAGAGGCTCAAAACCCCTTGATCATGCCTTCCAGCGCGTCTTTTTCCATAGCCAGTTCTGATAGGCGCGCCTTGACTACATCGCCGATGGATATAAGGCCAATCATCACATCGCCGTCCATCACTGGCATGTGGCGAAAGCGGCCATCGGTCATTTTATGCATGACGCTATCGGCGCTATCAGCATTTGAACATCCAATCAGCTTGGCGGTCATGACCTTGTCGACTGTATCCGTCATGCAGGTAACGCCGCGCTTGCCCAATTCGCGCACGATATCGCGCTCGGACAAAATGCCAGCGGGGTGCTTGCCATCGCGCGAGATGATGATTGCGCCAATCCGCTTTTCAGCCAGTAAGGCTGCAGCCTCGCTGAGTGTCGCGCTCGGGGCGAGGGTAAAGACCTCTGCCACAGGTTTCGCTGACAGGATTTGTTTGACTAGCATAGCATCCTCCTCATTGACCAATAAAGTTAGCGTCCGCCAGCGTGGCCCCTGCTGTCAAGCGATAGGTTTGGGGCGCTTGCCGCTTCAAGCCGCAAAAGCTCGCGCCTCAGGCCCGTATTAAGCAGATCGGCAAAGGAATTGAGCCGCTTTATTTGCGCATCATCGGCGTGGCGCACCAACCAAAAACTGCGGGTTAGTGACAGCGTTTCGGGCAATACCTGCACCAGTTCCGGGGCAAAAGGCATGGCAAAGTCATGCACCATCCCAACCCCTGCCCCGGCCCGCAACAACTGGGTTTGAACCGAGACAGAGTTGGACGACAGGTTTGGCGTCGAAGTGCCAAATTCACCCAAATAGTCCAGTTCCTTGTCAAAGATCATGTCCGGAATGTAACCGACAATCCGGTGGGCGCGCAGATCCTCGCGGCAGGTGATGGGGGCATGGCACGCAAGGTAATCGCGCGAGGCAGCGAGGTGGAGGTGGTAATCTGTCAGCTTTTGCACAGTCAACCGGCCGGTTTCGGGGCGTGAGACGGCGATTGCCATATCCGCCTCGCGCTTGGACAGGTTGAAGACGCGTGGGAGGGCCACGAGTTGGATTTCAAGCTCCGGATGGTCGGCACTGATCTGGGCAAGGACTTGGGGCAGCAGGTAGTTTGCGCTGCCGTCGGGTGCGCCAATACGGATTTGCCCGGACAGAGTTTCGCCACCTGCATGCAGGCTGTCATGGGCCGCGGCATAGGCGGCTTCGGCCGCCAAGGCCGGGTCCATCAAGCGTTGGCCATCCTCGGTCAGGCTGTAGCCTTGAGGGGTTTTTGTAAACAAGCGGGCAGTCAAGGTGGTTTCCAGCCGCGCGATGCGGCGGCCCACGGTGGCTGGGTCTATCCGCAAGGTTTTTCCTGCGCCTGACAAGCTTTCACTGCGGGCAACGGCCAGAAATATGCGCAGATCGTCCCAGTCCATGCCCCACCCTTTTGCATAATTGCAAAACGCTTTTGGAATATTGCCCCTTTATCGGGCGAATTTGCAAGGCTAGGATGGTGAAAATTCACATTGGAGGATGCTATGCAAGACCTGAGCCACTGGATTAACGGCAAACACGTCAAGGGGACATCGGGGCGCTTTGCCGATGTGATGAACCCGGCCACGGGTGAAGTACAAGCGCGGGTGCCACTTGCATCCAAGGCCGAACTTGACGCAGCTGTGGCCGATGCCGCAAAGGCGCAAGTGGCATGGGCTGCAACCAACCCGCAAAAGCGCGGGCGTGTGATGATGGCGATGGTTGGTCTGATCAACCGCGACATGGACAAGCTGGCCGAAGCGCTGAGCCGTGAGCATGGCAAGACCATTCCCGATGCCAAGGGCGATGTGCAGCGCGGGCTTGAAGTGATCGAGTATTGCATCAACGCGGCCCAGATGTTGAAGGGCGAGTTTACGGATTCCGCTGGCCCCGGCATTGATATGTATTCGATGCGCCAGCCTTTGGGTGTCGCGGCGGGCATCACGCCCTTTAACTTTCCCGCGATGATCCCGCTCTGGAAAATGGGCCCGGCGTTGGCTTGCGGCAACGCGTTTATCCTTAAACCGTCCGAACGTGACCCGTCGGTGCCGTTGATGCTGGCCGAGCTGTTCAAAGAAGCGGGCTTGCCCGATGGCGTGTTGCAGGTTGTGAACGGCGACAAGGAATCGGTCGACGCGATTTTGGACAATGAGACTGTGCAAGCCATTGGCTTTGTAGGGTCCACCCCGATTGCCGAGTATATTTATGGGCGCGGTTGTTCCAACGGCAAGCGCGTGCAGTGCTTTGGTGGTGCGAAAAACCACATGATCATTATGCCCGATGCCGATTTGGACCAAGCCGCCGATGCGCTGATTGGTGCAGGATACGGCGCTGCAGGCGAACGTTGCATGGCTATTTCGGTCGCTGTTCCCGTTGGCGAAGAAACTGCCGATCGCCTGATCGAAAAGCTGATCCCACGGATTGAGAAGCTGAAAGTCGGCCCTTACACCGCGGGCAATGACATCGATTATGGCCCGGTAGTGACCGCAGCCGCCAAAGCCAATATCCTTAAATTGGTGGAATCGGGCGTGGCACAAGGCGCTAAGTTGGTTGTCGATGGCCGTGGGTTCAAGTTGCAAGGCTATGAGCAAGGCTATTTCGTTGGCCCACATCTGTTTGACCATGTGACCACCGATATGGAGATCTACCGCAAAGAAATCTTTGGGCCGGTGCTGTCTTGCGTGCGTGCCAAGACCTATGAAGAAGCGATCGGCATGGCGATGGACCATGAATACGGCAACGGCACCGCGATTTTCACGCGCGATGGTGACACGGCGCGGGATTTTGCGGCGCGGATCAACATCGGCATGGTGGGTATCAATGTGCCTATCCCTGTGCCGCTGGCCTATCACACGTTTGGCGGTTGGAAAAAATCGGGCTTTGGCGATTTGAACCAGCATGGACCAGATGCGTTCCGCTTTTATACACGGACCAAGACCGTTACTTCGCGTTGGCCGAGCGGCATCAAAGAAGGTGGCGAGTTTAACTTTAAGGCGATGGATTGACCTTCAAGCCGGGGGGCTTCGCCGCCCCCCGGACCCCCCGCAGGTATTTTTGCCAAGATGATTGGGTTGAAACAGTGTTGAAAGAGTTGTGACCTAAACAAGTGTTCAATTCTGACATGTTCCTGTTGAGAGACCTTTTATGACCCTTACCTTAACCGAAGAGCAACAGGCGATTTTTGAAATGGCCCATGGGTTTGGGCAGGATAGGATTGCGCCGTTTGCCCGCGAGTGGGAAAAGGCGGGAGATATTCCAAAAGATTTGTGGCCAGAGGTGGCGGCGCTGGGTTTGGGTGGGATTTATGTCTCGGACGAATTCGGTGGGTCAGGTTTGTCGCGGCTGGATGCGACCTTGGTCTTTGAGGCGCTATCGATGGCATGTCCATCGGTCGCAGCATTTTTGTCGATCCATAATATGTGCGGCGGAATGATAGACAAGTTCGGATCGGATGAAGCCAAAGCACGCTGGTTGCCAAAGCTATGCGCAATGGAGACAGTCTTTTCTTATTGTTTGACCGAGCCTGCATCCGGGTCGGATGCAGCGGCGCTGAAAACAAGAGCGGCGCGTGGCAATGATGGGTACCGGATGACCGGGACCAAGGCGTTTATTTCCGGTGGGGGATATTCCGACGCCTATATCGTGATGGCCCGGACAGGTGATGCTGGCTCTAAGGGAATTTCAGCTCTGATCGTTGAGGACGGTGCCCCAGGCCTGTCATTTGGCGGTCTAGAGGACAAGATGGGTTGGCGGTCGCAACCCACGCGGCAAGTGCAGTTGGACGATTGCCTTGTGCCGCATGAGAATCTTTTAGGTGAGGAAGGTCGTGGATTTTCCTATGCCATGGCAGGACTGGACGGGGGACGATTGAACATTGCGGCCTGTGCTTTGGGTGGCGCGCAGGAGGCGTTGGCGGCCACGCTGACCTATATGGGAGAGCGTAAGGCCTTTGGCCAAAGCATTGATCAGTTTCAAGGCCTGCAGTTTCGACTGGCCGATATGGAAGTAAAACTCCAAACCGCGCGCATTTTCTTGCGCCATGCGGCGGGGCTGCTGGATGCAGGGTCGCCCGAGGCCACGAAGTTTTGCGCCATGGCAAAGCTTTATGTGACTGATGCGTGTTTTGAAGTGGCAAACGGTTGTTTGCAGTTGCATGGCGGCTATGGCTATCTGGCCGATTACGGGATTGAAAAGATTGTGCGCGATTTGAGGGTGCATCAGATCTTGGAAGGCACGAATGAGATTATGCGTGTGATTATCGCCCGCCAGATGTTGGCCGCAAGATGAATGATATTCTGATCCGTGTTGAAGGGCGCTGTGGGCGGGTGACGTTGAACCGCCCCGCAGCATTGAATGCGCTGAGCGAACCTATGTGTGTTGCACTGGATGCGGCCCTGATTGAATGGGCCGTGGACGATGCCGTGGATTTGGTCGTGATCGATGCTGAAGGTCCGCGCGCCTTTTGCGCCGGTGGCGATATTGCAGAGCTTTATGCGGCGGGAACGGCGGGGGATTTTGCCCATGGGCAGGCATTCTGGCGCAAAGAATACCGGATGAACTTGCGGATCGCGGGCTATGACAAACCTGTGGTGAGCCTCATGCAAGGCTTTACCATGGGCGGCGGTGTCGGCGTAGGCTGCCATGCGCGCCACCGCATCGTGGGGGAGACGAGCCAGATCGCGATGCCCGAATGCGGGATTGGCTTGGTACCTGATGTGGGTGGGTCGTTTTTGCTGGCGCTTGGGCCGGGTCGGTTGGGCGAGTATCTTGGCACCACGGGCACGCGGATGGGGCCTGCTGATGCGATTTATGCCGGTTTTGCCGATGTATTTGTGCCCCAATCCCACTGGCCCGCGTTGATCGCGGCCTTGGTGGCCGAAGGTGCGGACGCATTGGGTCGGTTTGTGGCGATTGCGCCCGAGGGGGTCCTCGCCGCGCAGCAAGCGCAGATCGACCAGCATTTTGGCGGGGAAACCTTGGGGGATATCCTTCGGTCCTTACGCGGGGATGACAGTGCCTTTGCGCAGGCTGCGTTGAAAGCGCTGGGGCGGATATCGCCGCTGGCGGGCTGCGCCGCGATTGAAATACAGCACCGTTTGGGCGACAGCCCTACCCTGACCCGTGCCTTGGAGTTGGAATACCGCTATACCCACCGCGCGCAAGAACAGGGCGATTTTCTGGAAGGGATACGGGCAGCGGTGATTGATAAGGATCGTGCGCCACGCTGGTTGCATAAGAGTATTGAGGCAGTCAGCCCTGCTGCGGTGGCGGCGATGTTGATGCCTTTGGGGGCGCAAGCCTGGACAGTGGAGGAAAAGCTATGAAAATCGGATTCATTGGTTTGGGCAATATGGGCGGGCCGATGGCGGCCAATCTGGCCGCAGGCGGGCATCGGGTTGTGGGGTTCGACCTGACCGCACCAATGCCTGCGGGCGTAACTGCGGCGACAAGCGCAACCGAGGCCGCCAACGGTGCTGATGTGGTGATAACGATGCTGCCCAATGGCGCGATCTTGCGCAGCGTCGCTTCCGAGGTGATCCCAGCAATGCCTGCCGGGGCGGTGTTGTGTGACTGTTCGACCGTAGATGTTGAAAGCGCGCGCGCGGTGGCAGTGGATGCGGCTGCGTTGGGTCTTGGCGCACTGGACGCGCCGGTTTCTGGCGGGGTTGGTGGGGCTACGGCAGGCACGTTGACCTTTATGGTCGGTGGGTCGGATGCAGCCTTTGCGACGGTGCAGCCTTTGTTTGAGATTATGGGCCAAAAAGCGGTGCATTGTGGGGCTGCGGGCGCCGGCCAATCAGCCAAGATTTGCAACAATATGATCTTGGGCGTCACAATGATTGCTACCTGCGAAGCCTTTGCTTTGGCTGACAAATTGGGGCTGGATCGCCAAAAGATGTTCGATGTCGTCAGCACGTCGTCGGGCTATTCTTGGACAATGAACGCCTATTGCCCTGCCCCCGGCGTTGGCCCCAAAAGCCCTGCCGACAATGGATACACACCCGGTTTTGCGGCGGAACTAATGTTGAAAGACCTTCGCTTGTCACAGCAGGCCGCCGAGGCGGCCGATGCGGATACGCCGATGGGCCAAATGGCCGCCGCGCTTTATGCCCAGTTTGTTGAAGATGAAGACGGCAAAGGCCGTGATTTTAGCGCTATGCTGCCGAGGTTTGAAAAACGCGGGCGCGGCTGATCTAGATCAATTTTATATATTCAAATGTATTTAATGCTTCGAGGCGAAGGCAAGCGTTGCCCGTTCTTAGGAGTTAAACATGTTCAAAACCAACGTTGGCGGGATAGACCGCGTTTTACGGATTGCTGTGGGTATAGCCCTGTTGGCCGCGTTTTTCTTTATGCCGGGAATTGGCTATCGCTGGGCATTTTTGGTGTTTGGTGGCATTGCCTTGGCGACCGGACTATTGAAAACCTGCCCGCTCTATTCACTCTTTGGCTTTTCCAGCTGCCCGATGGGCAAAGGCTGAGTAGAGAGTGAAGCTGGCGCTTAAGGTGCCAGCTTCAGGTCCAAGTGGTCGGCCAACTTGAAACAATAGGTCCACCAATCCGTCAAATCCTGCCGATTGTTTGGATTGTCCCAATCACCGGCATCCCAGCGTTGATGCCACAGTTCGCGCTTTTTGCTGGCGGTGCCGGTCACGTAGCCGTCATTTGCCAGATGTGTTGCCTCACGTCGCATGGACGCAGCAGCTTTTGTGTAGAGATCCAGCGCTTCACTGCTACCAGGAGCGAAGCTCTGCTCGCCCAATAAAAGCTCAACCAGAACAGCGCACTCGACAAGGCTCTCTTTGATAGGTTGGCCCGCGACCGCAGGGCTAAATGGCAACCCGCCCAACACTGTCGCCAAAAGCAATTTCCGCATTCTGATCTTCCTCGTGCAAACTTGGGTTACACGAGGCTAAAAAGTCGATTTGGCGAAAATATGGCGCATCGGAAGGGGGATTATCGTTGACGCAAAGCTTAGGCAAAGGTTGCGAAATTATCGTCCCTAGCGCCAATTAGGCAAAACGAGTGCGAGCCAAAAGGGGGGCACAACCCAGCACCCTCAAAAGCCATAGAAAACAAACACGTTGAGACTATTCCGCCGCGACTTTGCGCGCTTTCAGCATATCGGCCAAGTAGCGGCCGGTATGGCTGGCCTCAACTTTTGTGATATCTTCTGGCGTACCTGTCGCCACAATAAACCCGCCACCGTCACCACCTTCGGGGCCAATATCGATCACCCAATCGGCAGTTTTGACCACGTCGAGGTTGTGTTCGATGACGATGACGGTGTTGCCTTGGTCGACTAATTCATGCAGCACCTCAAGCAGTTTTTTCACGTCTTCGAAATGCAGGCCAGTGGTCGGCTCATCGAGGATATACAATGTTCGCCCTGTCGCCCGGCGCGCAAGCTCTTTGGACAGTTTGACGCGCTGCGCCTCGCCCCCAGACAGCGTCGTCGCGGATTGGCCGACGCTAATATAGCCAAGGCCCACACGCACTAGCGCATCCATCTTTTCGCGAATAGAGGGGACAGCTTGAAAAAAGCTTTGCGCATCTTCAACCGTCATATCAAGAACGTCTGCTATACTGTTGTTCTTGAACTTAATTTCCAATGTTTCACGATTATAGCGTTTGCCTTTGCAGGTTTCGCATTGCACGTAAACATCGGGCAAAAAGTGCATCTCAATCTTGATCAGACCATCGCCTTGGCACGCCTCACAGCGCCCCCCCTTGACGTTGAAACTGAACCGCCCCGGCGCATAGCCGCGCGCCTTGGATTCGGGCAGGCCCGCAAACCAATCGCGGATCGGGGTGAAGGCACCCGTATAGGTCGCAGGGTTGGACCGCGGGGTGCGTCCAATCGGGCGCTGGTCAATATCAATAACCTTATCAAGGTGTTCAAAGCCCTTGATGGTTTCGCAAGGGGCCGGCGTTTCACGCGCGCCGTTCAAACGGGTCGCAGCCGTTTTGAACAAAGTTTCAATGGTCAACGTAGACTTGCCACCGCCAGACACGCCCGTGACGCACACAAATTTGCCCAACGGAAAGTCAGCCGTCACGTTTTGCAGGTTGTTGCCTGTGGCGCCAACGACCGTGACCTTTTTACCTGATCCTTTGCGCCGCACTTTTGGCACCGCAATCTCACGCGTGCCTTGCAGATATTGTCCGGTCAGGCTTGCCGGATCGGCCATCACCTGCGCCGGCGTTCCGTGTGACACCACCGTGCCGCCATGCACACCGGCCCCCGGCCCCATGTCGAACACATAATCCGCCTCACGGATTGCGTCTTCATCATGTTCTACAACCAAGACCGAGTTGCCCTGATCGCGCAGATTTTTCAATGTGGTCAACAAGCGGTCATTGTCACGCTGGTGCAAGCCTATCGAGGGTTCATCAAGCACATAAAGCACACCCGTCAGACCCGAACCAATCTGGCTTGCCAGCCTGATCCGCTGGCTTTCCCCGCCTGATAGCGTTCCAGCATTGCGCGACAGTGACAGGTAGTTCAGGCCAACATTGACAAGAAAACCAAGGCGTTCGCGGATTTCCTTTAGAATTGCGCGGGCAATTTCATTCTTTTGCTGTGTCAAATGGTCTGGCACGCCACTGATCCATGCATGCGCCTCGGCAATCGACATTTGCACCACATTGCCTGCATGCAACCCCGCGATTTTCACCGCCAGCGCCTCGGGCCGAAGGCGAAACCCTTCGCAGGCCCCACAAGAGCGATTGTTTTGATAGCGCTCAAACTCTTCACGCACCCAATTGCTGTCGGTTTCGCGAAAACGACGTTCCATGTTCGGGATCACCCCCTCGAACACCCTACTCACTTGGTAAATGCGACCACCTTCGTCATAGCGGAAGTTGATTTCTTCCTCACCCGACCCGTGCAAGAACACTTGCTGGACAAAGGCTGGCAAGTCTTTCCACTTGGCTTTCTTGTCGAACTCATAATGTTTGGCAATAGAGTCAATTGTTTGAATAAAGTATGGGGATTTCGATTTGGCCCATGGGGCCAAAGCACCTTGGGTCAGCGTCAGGTTTTGATCGGGGACAATCAGACGTTCGTCAAAGAACAACTCTACCCCCAAACCGTCGCAAACCGGGCAGGCTCCAAAAGGCGCGTTAAAAGAAAACAAGCGCGGCTCGATCTCGGGGATGGTGAAACCTGACACGGGACAGGCAAATTTTTCCGAAAACGTGGTGCGGGTTGCCTCCTCGCTTGCGAGTTCCAGAATTGCGATACCATCGGCAAGGTTCAGTGCGGTGCGCAAACTGTCTGCAAGCCGGGTTTCAATCCCTTCTTTGACCACAATACGGTCAACAACCACGTCGATATCGTGGCGGAACTTCTTATCCAGTGTGGGGACGTCTTCGATCTCATAAAATTGACCGTCAACCTTAACCCGCTGAAAACCTTGTTTCCGCAATTCCAGAAACTCTTTTTTATACTCACCTTTGCGGTCACGTATGATCGGGGCAAGAAGATAGGCGCGCGTGCCCTCTTCCATCGCCATGATGATATCGACCATATCTTGAACTTGCTGCGCGGTGATCGGCTTGCCCGTGGTCGGGCTGAACGGGGTGCCAGTACGGGCGAATAACAGGCGCATGTAGTCATAAATCTCGGTCACCGTACCAACGGTCGAGCGCGGGTTTTTCGAGGTGGTTTTTTGCTCAATCGAAATTGCAGGCGACAGACCAGAGATATGATCAACGTCAGGTTTTCCCATCATATCAAGGAATTGCCGAGCATAGGCCGACAGGCTTTCAACATAGCGGCGCTGGCCCTCGGCATAGATTGTATCAAAGGCAAGGCTGGATTTACCTGATCCGGACAGGCCTGTGATTACCACCAGTTTGTCGCGCGGAATATCCACGTCGACGCCCTTTAGGTTATGTTCGCGCGCGCCGCGCACCTCGATAAATTTCTGCTCGGCCATTACGTCGCCCCCGGTTTGACCGGATATAGATAGGCGATTGTGGCTGAGTCTCCAATCGGAAAAGGTGAACATTTGAAGAACAATCGATGTTTCGCAGATTTAATTTACGAATCTCTGGCGGCGTTGGGCTTGGACCTGGTGCAAGGCGATGCCAAGCAGGCTGGGCATCACCACGAACAGCGCCATTCCAGAAACGCCTTGCCCCGCGATCAGCGCAGCCAAAAGGGGCGTGCCTGTGGTGGTGCCAAGGTTGCCTAGCTGGGCAATCGCCCCTGCGGCCCGTGCACGCCCATCTGCCGTCGGGTTAAGTTGGGCAATGGCTGCAAAACTCGCCCCTTGGACAATACCAAGCATGCCCGCAAGGGTTAGCGATGCCGCAACCATGACCCAGTCATTCCCCCAGAACGCCCAAAGGCACAGGGCCGCAACAACTGCGACAGCAAAGCCAACTTGCACCATGCGAATGGCCGACACCATGCGCAAAAGCCACACGCCAAGCGTCAATGAAACGGCGATAGACACCAGTGGCATCGCGGTAGCGATTGAGATTTGGTGCGCCCCGCCAATCATCGGCGGCAGCAGCGTTAGCAAGGCAACGTAGGTCAATGTATAGCAAAAGAATCCCATCGCAGGAGCCGAAAGGTGCGGAGAGCGGTAGATCGTCGCGTGTTGGGCCAGCAAGTTTTTTGCGGTTGGAAAATCTGTATCCGCGGGGCTGTCTTGTGGCAGGCATATCCAAATAAGACCTGCGAAAACAGCCATGTAGGCAGCATGGGCCATGAATAGGGCCGCATCACCGTAAGCGATCGCCAAGGGCAACCCAAAGGCGGCTGTCAGGGCAAAAGATACCGCGAAAAAGCTGGACCAAAGCGTCATCGCAAGGCCTTGATAGCGCAACGATGATGTTTGCGCGATCATCACCGGAGCTGCAACCACGATGGCCAGATGCGAAAGCCCCTCCACCGCGCGCAGCGCCAGCATGACGGGTAATGGTGGAAAAACGGCCTGTACAGTCGAAAGCATCGCCCCTGCCCCAAGTGCCCAGACCAGCACCCGGCGATAGCCTAAGCGTTGCACCAAAAGCCCCGCCGTGGTGCCAAAAATCAACCCGACCAAGCCAACGATAGACACGATCAGCCCAATAGTGACCTGCCCCGCGCCGGCATAGTGCAGCGCGATCCTGTCAAACAGGATTGAAACTTTGCCAAATTGCGCCGCCGAGCCTAAACCCGCGCCCCAAAGGACCAGTATTATTACAAGGGGAGAAGCGGAACGCATAGAAATGAGGTAGAGCAAGGCAAGGCATTTTGCCATGAAAAAACCGGCCCCAATGATGGGGCCGGGCATTTTAATTGACCTGTTGGTCAGATTACATATGGATCACTTGGCCATACGCATCTAGCACAGCTTCGTGCATCATTTCCGACAAGGTCGGATGCGGGAACACGGTGTGCATCAGGTCTTCTTCGGTGGTTTCCAACTGACGGCCGATTACATAGCCTTGGATCAACTCTGTCACTTCCGCACCGATCATGTGGGCACCCAACAACTCGCCGGTTTTAGCATCAAAGATGGTCTTGATCATGCCTTCGGCCTCACCCAAAGCAATCGCTTTCCCGTTGCCGATAAAGGGGAAACGGCCCACTTTGATGGCGATACCGGCCTCTTTTGCCTTCGCCTCGGTCATGCCAACGCTGGCGACCTGCGGGTGGCAATAAGTACAACCCGCGATGGACCCCGGCTTGATGGGATGCGGGTGCTTGCCTGCAATAAGTTCAGCCACCATCACGCCTTCATGGCTAGCCTTATGAGCAAGCCATGGGGCGCCGGCGATATCGCCGATGGCATAAAGCCCGTCAACGCCGGTGCGGCAAAACTCATCTGTGACCACATGAGTACGGTCAATCTTCACGCCCAAAGCCTCTAGCCCCAAGCCTTCGACATTGCCAACGATGCCCACTGCCGAGATCACAGTGTCAAATTCCATCGTCTCGGTTTTGCCATTCGATTCCAGATGAGCGGTCACTTTGCCCTTGGCCTTGTCCAGCTTTTTGACTGTCGTTTTTTCAAGGATCTTCATGCCTTGCTTGACGAACGCCTTTTTGGCGAAGGCAGAGATTTCGGCATCTTCAACTGGCAGCACGCGGTCCATCACTTCAACCACTGTGGTATCGGCACCCAGCGTGTTGAAAAAGCTGGCAAATTCGATGCCAATGGCACCCGATCCAATCACCAAAAGCTTTTTTGGCATGCGTTTGGGTTCCAGGGCATGGCGATAGGTCCAAACGAGATCGCCGTCTGCCTCTAGGCCCGGAAGTGTGCGCGCACGGGCACCCGTGGCCAGAATGATGGCCGGGGCTTCCAACTCTTCGACGCCCTTATCGGTCTTAACGCTGACTTTGCCTTTGGCAGGCAAGGTTGCATCGCCCATAAACACGGTGACTTTGTTCTTTTTCATCAAATGGCCAATGCCACCCGACAGCTGCTTTGCCACACTACGCGAGCGGGCCACAACTGCGGGTAAATCATAGGACACGCCAGTCGCCGACAGACCAAATTCCTTAGCCCGGTGCATCAAGTGGAACACTTCAGCCGAGCGCAACATGGCCTTGGTTGGAATACAGCCCCAGTTCAAGCAAATGCCACCAAGGTTTTCACGCTCAACGATGGCTACGGATTTGCCGAGCTGGGATGCCCTAATGGCGGCTACATAGCCCCCCGGTCCTGCCCCAATTACGACCACATCAAACTTTTTGGCTGCCATTGTTTTCCTCCTCAGAAAAAGTAGTTTGCCATTAAACTATTTTATAAGCTCTAGCAATGTTCTCACCGCCTAAGGCCTATGCGCTGAGCGCATGGCTATGTATCTTGCCCCTGCAACTCCCGCACAACGGCGCCATAGCCACCATTGGCCATAAAGGCCTCTTCCTCATCCGTAGATGTACGGCCCAAGGCTGCGTTCCGAAATGGAAAGCGGCCAAAACGATTGATGATGGCTTGGTGGGCGCGGGCATGTAGCGCGGTTTCGGGGCTATCCATGCGATTGGTGAAGCAATCGACAGCCAAGGCTTGATCGGCCAGATCTTCGGAATGTTCAAACGGCATATAGAAAAACTGGCGCTCCGGCGTGGGTGTCTCTTGGTCCCAGCCTTGTGCAAAGGCGCGGCGAGCGGCATCGCGCGCAATTGGGTCCGTTGCAAAGGCGCGCGGATCACCCCGAAACATATTGCGGGGGAATTGATCAGTCAGGATTAAAAAGGCCAAGGTTCCTGTGCTGCCGTCGATCCAATGGTCCAAATTGCCGTCAAGGGCTGCCTGCCACAACGCGCCAAACTGTGCGGTTATGTCAGCATCAACCTTTGGGTTCACCTCATACCAGCCTTTTGGCCCGACGGAGTCGAGCCAAAACGATAGCACCGTCGCGGGATCAGACATAATCGCCCCTGCTTTCCTGCATTATTGTGACAAGCGTGGCAGGTTTGCGCGGCGGTTTCAATGCTTTGAAATCAACCGTCTCTTGCGTCGTGCTTGGCCTTGGCCTCGGCCAAGCCATGCTCACTTTCCGGGCCTTCACCGTCTGCGGCCGTCATTGCCACCTCTAGCACAATTGCGGTGCCTGAGGGCGACACGGCCGTAAAGCTGGACGTTGCATCCGCCGAACGTTTGCGGCGTGCCATGCGATACAAGGCGTAAACCGCAAGGGCTGCAAACAGAACCGCCATGAACAGGAAAAATCCGCTTGGGCCAACTGTCGCCATCATCCAACCCGTGATAACCGGGCCAGAAATCGCCCCCAAGCCATTGATAAACAAAAGCCCTGCAGAAGCCGCGGCCATATCTGTCCGGTCCAAATAGTCGTTCACATAGGCGAGTAGCAAGGAATAAAGCGGGTTAGACACCGCCCCGCCCAAAGCGCCGATACTGCACAGAACCCAGAATGGCACATCCCAAATCACCGGGATCATGAGCCCAACCGCCCCAATGGCCGTCACCCCAAGGATCACTTTGCGCCGGTCAATGCGATCCGAAAGCCAACCAATCGGATATTGAAACACCATCCCGCCAAAATAAATCCCTGCGATAAAAATAGAGATTTCCTTGACCGTCAGCCCTGCCTGTGTGCCCCAAACCGCCGCCATCCCGAACTGTGCCGAGAACACCCCGCCCAACACGAACATGCCAACACAGCCCAATGGAGATGCATCATACAGCCGCCGAAAGCTAAGCGGCTTGGTCGAAGCGAAGGCAGGTGCTTTGCTGACCGAAAGCAAAATCGGGGTAAATGCCAGTGACACCAACACCGATGGGATGATGAACAAAATATAGCCATTTGGATCGCCAAGGTTCAAAAGCCCTTGCGCCGCGATGATTCCGACCATCTGCACGATCAGGTAAAGCGACAAGGCCTGCCCACGGTTTTCATTGCTCGATGCGTCGTTCAGCCAGCTTTCAGCGGCGATGTAGACGCCCGCAAACGAAAACCCGATCACCACGCGCATCAACGACCAAGCGATCCAATTTGGGGCAACAGCATACATGATCAGCACGGCTGAAATCATCGACCCCAAAGCCGCAAAAACCCGCACATGGCCTACACGGCGGATCATATCTGGGACCATGCTTGACCCAAACAAGAAGCCAAGGAAGTAGCACGACATGACAATCGACAGTTGGAACGTCGACATGTTTTCTTGGCCGCCACGGATACCCAAAAGCGAGCCTTGCATCCCGTTGCCCAGCATCAAAAGCATCATGCCAAGCAGCAAGGCCCAGGAATTTTTAAGGACAGAGAGCATGGTGTGGCCTTTCAAAGTCTCGGATCACCCTGCCAAAGGGCAAGGCCGCGGGCTGTCACACGGGCGACAGATTATGCCGGATTGGTGCTGTCAGCTATCAGCAAAGACGCATCTCCGTAAGAGAAAAAACGATAGTTTTGGGCAACGGCGTGGGCATAGGCTGCTTTCATCCGCTCTTGCCCCATAAGTGCCGCAACCAGCATCAACAAGGTCGACTTTGGCAGATGGAAATTGGTCATAAGCGCATCAGTGGTTTTAAAGTCAAACCCGGGATAAATAAAAATATCCGTTTCACCCACCCAAGGTTCCACCTTGCCCGTGGCGCGCGCAGCAGATTCGATAAGTCGCAACGCCGTAGTACCGACCGGGATAATGCGCCCACCAGCCGCACGGGTCGCAGCAATCTCGGACGCAGCTTGGTGCGTTACCTCGCCCCATTCGGCATGCATTTTATGGGTCGTCACGTCATCCACCTTGACGGGCAAAAACGTGCCGGCCCCCACATGCAAGGTCACTTCAGTCATCGTCACGCCCATCGCAGCCAATTCGGCCAACAACGCCGCATCAAAATGCAATGACGCCGTGGGCGCTGCAACCGCTCCAGGTGTGCGGGCAAAGACGGTTTGGTAATCTTCATTGTCCTGGGCATCGGGGGCGCGCTTTGCCGCGATATATGGCGGCAAAGGCATTGACCCTGCGGCCAGCAATGCCGCCTCAAAGGCTTGGCCTTCCAAATTGAATGTCAAGCGCAGGTCCGTCTCGGTCTTCTCGACTACAGTGGCAATTAAACCATCTGCGAACAGAATCTCCTCACCGAT
>Ga0213868_10001947_pt1 | contig 19899 bp, 11 predicted proteins | sample PICome_9_FD_160087 | JGI IMG/M metagenome (GOLD analysis project Ga0213868, IMG submission 160087) | Coastal seawater microbial communities near Pivers Island, North Carolina, United States - PICO127 | ecosystem: Environmental > Aquatic > Marine > Coastal | place: USA: North Carolina...
GCTCTTCAACTCATCCATGACAATAGAGGAGTTTGAAAGACTTTGGAAGAAGAAAGACATGCCGACCAAACACCCAAGATTTCATCACAAAGTGTCAGATTCCGACGGTTACTTTGAACCAGTCGACGAAGAGCTTTCGACACATATCAGTGAAACTCTCCATATGAATGTGTATAGACTTGATCTGAAACGAAGAATTGAGAACTTAGTCAGTAATGTCATGGATGTCAAGAAGAAACTTTGGGAGGTGCAGATTTCAAATGGCGATCTCGGTTCATCTGGGGCTATTTCTAAATTGAAATGTGATGCAATACGTTCATCGGGCTTATCCAATGAAAAGGAAACTGTTCTATTGTTTCGTAGTCATCATTCTTTAGGAGATGCCGTAAGCTTGATTGCAGCTTTGAGTGACTTGCTAGATGAAGCTGATGATATCAAAGGATCAATAAATGAAGAATTGAGAAGAAGGAAGAATTCGAAGAAAAATCTGTCATTTCTACAAAAGTTGAAGTTATTTATTCAACGAATGATTTGGTTCGTTTTTGGTTCTCTTAAAGCATTGACGAACCAGGCGTATTTGCAGTTATCTACGAGAAAGAACCCTTTTTTGCTTGCTTTGAACATGTCAGAGGAGGAAGCCCGAAAGTTTTCGCCTGGTAGATCTGTGTCATGGTGCGACGTAGCACCAATCAGTGAGGTGAAAGATATCGCAAAAACTATCGGCGGATCTAAAGCTACAATCAATGACGTGTTCGTGAGTTGTGTATCAGCTGCTATATCTAGACAACTGAAGGAGCTTCAAAAAGTCCATAACACAGAAAAAACAAGGAAAGACCCGCAGCAAAATATCAATGTTGTCATTCCCGTTCACTTGGCTGGTGGAATCATCCCTCCAGGTAGAGGTGTGGGAAATTTAATTGGTGCTTTTGTAGCAAAAATACCGTGTGATTTACCTTACAACTCCTCCTCCTCCAAGCGATTCCTATCCGTGCACGATTCTCTACTTTCTTCAAAAAGCTCACCCGCACCTCTTTTGGGATATATGATGGCGAAAGCTATCTCTAAGTTCCTTCCCGAGAATGTTGCTGTTCGTATTTTCAAAGCAAGTAGTGCAAATGCGGCTGTGGCGATAACCAACAGTAGAGGTTTTCAGGAAAAGGTTCACATAGGCGGACGTAGAGTAGAAAGCATTGCTGGATTCTTGCCACTTCCACCAGGCTTGCCTGTTGGTGTTGTGATAGGTAGCTATGGAGGTGAAATTCATTTGTCTGTAAATGCAGAGACATGGGCTGTCCCTGACAGTGACAAATTTCTTGGATGGGTATTGGATGAATACAAAATAATACGTAAAGAGGCAAGTATAATGAAGGCTGACGAGTCCTAGAGAGATATATGTATTTAAAAATTGCTATTGAAGAAAACTTTTTTTAAAAAGCATATGCTATATAGTTCATGACAGTTTTTCAATTCAAATGAAATTTAAGCGCTGTGAGTAGATTCAAAAGTGTCGCTTGTCTCAAGTGATGGTCTCTCATCATCGTCTTTTTCTGTTAATGCGTCATCTTCAAGGCTCGTTGTATTTCGATAAAGGGCCGAAAGCTTAAACGGTGATATAGTTTGGTGTCTACCTATCTTCCCAGAGGCTAAACACCTCGTGAGCTCTACTTTTTCTACATGGTTTGTGATTTCAGGTTGTAGAAGAGTTTGTTCTTTTCGTCTAAAATTTCGATACTGCAGAAAGTGTTTGTCTTCTTCCTTTGTTGGAAGTGCTGTTTGAACCTTGCTCAAAGTGCGCCTTTCTCTCTCCGCTGATGATTCATCAAGCATATTTTGAAACTCTCTATTCTCCTGTTGCAAAGCAATACACTTTTTCTTCATCATGTCATATTTAGTTTTCAACGTTGAATTTTGATTTTCTAATTCACTAATCTTTTCTATCAAGCTTTCAATTCTCATGTGTTCACTTGATTTCTGCTTCTTTGAAGAAGAAGATATTGAAACCTCTTTCCTTTCCTGCAATGGAGTAGAATCCACTTTACTGGGGGTATTTATTCGTTTCCTTTTTGCAAGTTTTGCTAAAGCTAGAGGAGTGCTCTGACGATCCCTTGTAGTTTCTTTCATGCCCTTGCCGCTAGGGTTCTCAATATTGATGTCATCTTCAGAGACAGCGCATCTGACTATAGTGTTATTGAATGACATACCTCGTAGCGAGTGGATGTCGGTCAAGAGTTTTTTCTTTTCATAGTAGTCCTTCATTCCTGGATAAACAGACACGAATAATTTGACTGTTGTAACGTTTTTCCGAGCATTGAGATTTGTATGTGGGCTTCCGGATAATAATGGCTGAAGCAACATGAGTAGAGTATTTTGTCGAAAGAGGGACATATTGATGTTATTGGCCACAGACGAACTCCCAGGAGTCAGATTTTCTTCGTTATCAACTCCGTTTTGGTTGCTTTTGATAGTTCTCAAACATTGCAACACAGCTGATATTGTTGAGTTGATAGCAGCACTCTCTCTCAGATTCATTCCACTAGATATTGTATTTCCTTTTGTTCTTTCAATTCCTGCCATATCGAGAATCGTGATCGAGGAACCAGAAAAAATGACTTCATTTAGACCCATCATAACCGGTCTTAAAGTTATGATTGTGTGCCCACGAGAGCTTTTTTTGTTCATTCGGGTAGAAGAAACGGTATTATTCTTCTGAGCCACTTTCAATACTTTGCGAGCTTCGTCAGCGTTGTCGCAAATTAACGTATTAGCATTGACAGTAAAGTCCATGGTATGCTTATCTCTTGTTATTTTCAATTCTCTTAATGGTTTCGATGATCCGGAGCTATCAGTATTTGCTCTTGATGTATTTTCGAACATCTCTATAGTTTTACTCACATTCGATGTTTTTGTATTCGTTCTGCTCTCTTCATCGGTTGAAAGCATATCGTAAATACGATCATTGTGTACATGTACCATATTGATTTTTAGTTTCATATGCGCTTCTTTCAATCCTGTTATTTTGTGAAGTGCAGTTTTCATTGCAGGATCTTGTCGAGACGCAAAAATATCATCGATGATTCTAGGAACCATACCCTCATCTTGTTCGTTTTGGTCATCTCTACCAAACGTTGAATATGTCTTTCCCGAGTTTGATACACCCAAGCTCATCACAACATGGTTGTTAACTGTATCTATAGATTGATGACTTGCCTGGGATATAATTGGCTCAACAGCTTCCCAAGCCATATCCGCTCCTCCAATTTCGTCATACATTCGTTCCTGAGAACATTTCGAGTCAATTACTTGATCGAAGGAAAATGCTAATCTTTTTTCATTATTGGGAGTATTCCTTTGGTGGGATGAAATATTCTGCTGCTCAGGTTTCAGTAAATGGACAGTGTAAGGATCGTTTTCAGGCAGAGAAAACACCTCAGTCTCACCATCTTCATCATCCGTCAATGGCCTGATTCTTAAAACAGACCGAAATTCTACACTTGAATCAATTTGTCTGAACAATTTCCTCTCAACGCTTTCGTCTTTCACGTCTGAGACTGTTGCTCTATGAGATTCTTTTATAGTTGATGATGTCAAGAGCGTATCCATTACTGTGTAATACGGCTTTGTATTTTGTTGATAACTTTTGAAAATATTGTCTGACCGTAACATTTGAAAAATATATTTCGAATCAAATCGTTTTTCAAGTGGACTCAATCGATTCTTTTGCTAAGTGATTATGTTGTGCATTGGTATGAATTTCGATTGGAGGTCGTCTCTTTTTTTATTTGTCAGTATCGCCAAAATAGCACCCCCAACTACTCAGGGTTATTTTCAAATGTGTCTATTTTTAGTTTACTTCTTTACTTTTTATCTTCTCGTCAATATGAGAAGTATCGCTCGACTTCACAAATTCCATCAAACTCATCTTGCTCAAAACTGTGATTAATAACATCTAAGAGAGCTTCGACAGTCATTGATAGAGCTGATATGAAAACGACTACACCCATCGAATACGCCATGTACGAATGTCGTTCAAGACGTTTATTGTTTTCTATCTTTGTCGTCGATTTCCCACGATTCACTAACTTTCTTCCAAGAAACGAAGAAATAACTCCCAAAACAAAAAACATGTAGGCGTATTCGCGATCAGGGATAATTGATCCAAGAACGACGTACGAAGATGTCGATGCAAGGGCCGTGAACCAGTTTAAGCACAAACAAGTTGCACTTGCTACGGCAGGATTGACTCCAATACCAACTAACCAAGGAGCGAGAAACACAGAAACCCCAACTCCGAACATACCGCTTAAGATCCCAAAAAATATACAAGAGAGAGGGTATATTACAATGTTCCTGAAATCCCACTGGATGTCTCCACGAACGTAATCATATCCAACCGCCTCTTTTATTGCGTGTCTTCTCAATAAATATCGTCCAGCAAGAAAAGAGCATCCGATAAGCCAACATGCATTCAAAAATTCAAAGAACCAAAAACCTATTGATCCGCAGTAGATCCCAAAAGGACTCTCGAACGCTGCTCCACCCTTGAGAGTATTCATACCGATTACAAAGATAAACATGGCGATAATGTACGATATTTTGTTTTGTGGCAGATATTCAGCCTCTTCTTCAATCAATGAAGACTTAACAGAGTCGGCATCTTCCTTTCTTAAAACAATAAATTGATTGAGCGATCTTGAAAAGGAGCTTTGTGATCCATCATCTCCTCGTTTCGTATTGTTTTCTCCATCATTCAAAAATAATGTTTCTTGTCCAGTGCTGCTGTTCATACTATGAATCTTGGGAACAAATGGAGGATCTGCCTCTTCTAGTTTTTCGTAATTCTCTGGGTAAACGGGAGCTTCTGGATTGGACTGCTGATTCATTTTCTTTTGCTTAGCCCACTGTACACGCCTGATATATAGCTCTTCAGCATGATGCATTCTACGTGCTTTCTTCAAGGTATTATGAGCAATTACACTCAGAAGTAATACAAGTAAAACAATAATGACCTTTCCTTGAATTACTTTGTTCATATATGTCCCGATGATAGCCCCAAGCAAGATAACAGGTTCCATAATAAGTACCAAATCCCAATCAATAATCGGTCTATTCGATAATGGATGCTTTCTTTTAGCGTTCATAACGCTTCCTACAGTGCTCACGCCAAGATTAGTTACAATACTCAGCGGAATGGCCGCCTTGGGTGGGAAGTCCAGAACTATGATATTAACGGCTACAAGAATAGCTCCTGGACCGATACCTCCTCCAACAGATAGAATGATACTGAGTGCAGTGCATATAATTCCTGCCAAATCTGAAACTGTCATGGGAAAAAGTAGTCGTTCTTCTATTGTATCGTCGATATACAGATAAAAGTCGTCTTTGTACGAGATGATTGGACTGTGGTCAGTATAATGCGTAACGATGATGCAGTAAAGAGATGATAATACTTACCAACAGGTGGATAATAATAGTAATATGCATCATCTGTTTTGTTATAGTAAGCATCGTCTACAGCAGCCTTGTAATTCATTTGATCATCGACTGCCTGATCATTCTCTCCAGATTGATCATCTCTATTATTTTGATAATATCCATCTTCTAAATGTCTGATTGTGCTATGTACCCGCTTATGAAATGTCGTTTGAAAGGAGGTAGAAAACCGACTCCAATTGATGGAAATGGAACGCTGACCTCGGGGTATAGCTCGTCTAAATTTCTTTACATATGCAGGTCTAAGTATACACGATAAAAATAACACACCCGTAGCAGTAATATAAGACCATCGTAAAACCCTGTTCCGCGTCGAACATTTCGATCCACTACTACTAGAGGAAGAATCCTCTACTGTGGAAAGACGTTTGGGAAGGGAATCACAGTCTTCATTACTGTTCATACAACTTTGATGCATTGACGTTGATCCCTTTTAACTATCAAACAGTTTTCAAATGGAGAAATCACAGTTTATGTGGTGAGTTTTGTTGCTTCGTAGAAGGAAGTGCATCTAAATAATGTGACTACTTACTTAAGTAAGTTGGAATTGGAATGCTGCAGAACGTCTAACGTCTAACGTCTCTTCAGTTTGTCTCTTCCGTGTACGATAGTCGTTGGATGTAGTGTGATTGAATGTTGAAGAAACCAACGAGGATAATTTTATACGAACGTACAAAAAGAATTGATTCGTGAGATTCCCGGCAGTACTGAAGGAAAAAATGAAGGTTTCTGCTCTTTTCTTAAAAAATCAAGAGATATTCCAATACCACTTTTGTCATCATCATCCTACAAAAGATGAATAAAAAACAAATTTGTTAGATCTTTCCAGCAAACTAGAAATATTTCTATTTTTAAAATCACAACAGAGAACCATCTTCAGATTCAAGATGCCGATGGCTGATGCGCGCGCCGGAAAAATCTTTTCGGAGGATAAGCCCCGGAATTCTCAAGAAAAAGTTCTGACTGACGACGTTTTTTCAGGTTTCACTTCAACTGACATAAATTTCGCTAAACATAAAATAGAATCACCAAAATCCAACCGTTTCTTTTCTTTACTAAATGGATTGCTTTGAACATGGACATGACATTGATGAATACGTGTTTGTTGATATAAAGAATATCCAAGAATGTGATGGAAGTGAAAACAAGGATTGGAGCATTGCGGACGATGATGAGTCATTTGATTTGTGCGACGAAGAAATGGTCGATGATCTGAGCCAATGTCCCAGTGCCTCTGCAAGTCTTTGCAGCGAAACTCTGTTTCAATTGACTGAACATGGAGTTTCGAAGACAAATGAGGTAAACGAGAATCAAATGCATATCGACTCGTTCCCAGTTCGAAGCAGGCTCTCAAATAAGAAGAGGAGGAAGCAAATCAAAAAGATGAAAAAAGCCGAGGCTGCGGCAGTAGCTGCAGCAGCTCTTGCCTCTCGGGAAAAATTGAAGGCTTTAGATGTACCTCGTGGTCCAAAGAAGAAAATCACCTCTTCATCTAAAGGGTGCAAAATCAATAATATAGCTGTAATGTGCGCCACTCAGTCCTATGCAGAGTTCAGGGATGAGTGCAATGCAAAAAATTAGAGGATTGGATCCCATTTATATGCAAAAGAAATATAGAAAAAAGTAATGGAATGAAATGTAAATCTGTAACAAAACTACAACTTTGAAAAAAAAACATGATACTATTTGGACAGAACGTCAGATTTCCGGGGCGAAGGATGATGTCATTAAAGTGGAAATGTGTCAATAAATGCTTATTATAAAATATCCCAGAATAAACAACATATCAAAAAATACTGTTCAACAGAGAGCGTTGAATGAATGGACAGAAATCTTTAAACCTAAACAAGAAAATTTACCTATCCTTTATTTTGGCTAAGCTATTTTGCTCATTACAAGTGACTAAACAACTGTCTTGAGATCCATTACCTTACCAGCTTTGGCAGCTGCTTCAAAAGCAGCCTTCGAGCTGATAACAGCAACTGAAGGATCCTTGAGGGTTTTCAGCCTCATAGCAAAGTCCTTGAAATCGTCGGCAGTTGTGTTTAGAATCTCATCACGGAACCGCTGTCTTTCTTCAGGACTCTGGCGCAATAGCCACCTATTGTAAGCTTTGCTTCCCTTCTGATCGGGGGATAATGCCCCATCCAACTCTCCTACAGCACCAATGATAGCAGTGGCAAGCGCCTCGGGATTTTTCTCGAGCTCTTCAGCCGCTTCAAGCAAGGCATCAGCAGTGGCATCGTAAACATCAATCGTCTTATCAAGATTAGGATCGCGGTAACTTAGGAATGTGAAAATTCCATCACCTCCATTGGGGTTGAAGGTACAGAAGCCACCGTAGGCACCTCCCATCACACGAACATGATCCCATAAATATCCAGTGCGAAGATACTTACTAATAACAGTTGTTGAACCTGGAATCCTTTCTCCTTCTTGGTACAAGCGTCCTCCTTTTCCAACATATGAAACCTGTGTAGGTACGATGAAGCCTTCATCTTTCAATGGTGTGACCTTGGTCATCTCTTCCTTAGCCTTGGTGATCCATGGATGCTCAGTGTTGTAGAAATCTTGAAGCTTGTCTCCGTCAGGATTTCCAGGAATCTCTTCCAAAAACTGGGTTACGGATTGAGAGATTGTGTCTAAGACAGCTTTATCTCCAGTAATATCAAGTAGCATACCACTTCTGCATGAATTATCGGCAAGAATGGTGGAACGAATCTTTTCAAGACGAGATAGAACAGAGTCCCAATCATTCTCTGCATCCTTCAGAAGGGCAGATACCGAGTTCAAGTATGTGATTCCTCCCATTTTTTCATCGAGGAAAGCAGATGCACTGTATCGTGCTTTCATACGGGTGTTAGCATATGAATGCCCTGCGCCTTGGATACTGGATTCCAAACGTGTCTTCGTTTCTTTAAGCATTTCGATTACCTTCTTCTTTGAATCTAAATTGGCTTCAGTCAGAATCAGTTTGAAAATAGACAATAATTCACCAGTCTTCTCTGCAGTGGCTTTTCCAGTAATCTGTAGTTTCGTCAGCATATTATTCCCGTTAACTACAATATTGTTCTCAATGCCATCAGGATTTACTTTCGATGTCATGAGACCTACATTGAGACCACCGGTATGAGTTCCAATTCTTTGAGAAAGAGCTACATCAGAGTAATTTCCGGCACCAGTTTCGGTCATAATGCGACTAAAAATAGGTAGAAGAACAAGATCGTCATAGTCTACCCCAGAAACATCTACTGCAAATTTGACGTAAGCAATACCTGAAGTGGATTGCAACTCGTGACGAATTACGGTTACACCAGAGTTGCTCTCATTTTCAGTTACTTCAATAGGATACTCAGTCACTTCCCGCTTTAAATCAGAAAGTTCAAGTCCAGGAATGGTCGCGCGATCTTCAGGGGCATCCTCCGAAGCCTGTAGTTCTTTCAAGGCTTTTGTTTTCGCAATTACTTCTTCTAGTTGATCTTCGTTCATAGATTCCTTGATTGTGGCGAGACGCGACTGCTCTTCTTTTAATTGTTCCTCTTCCATGGTCCTTGATGGGGCCAATTCAATGGTCACACGGTGCATATTACCGACAAGATATTCCTTCAAGAACTTTTTAAAGACATCTGAACCGGATTCAGCAATCATGGCCTTGAGTTCAGCCAATGGCTCTTCAAACTTTAGTGCATCGGATGGGTCAGCATCGTAAATCCACTTGCTCATAGCACCAAGCATGAAAGATAGACCTTTAGGATAGCTTCCAGTATTAAATTCACGGAGTCTGAATTCAATTGTATTCATAGCTGAAGCAATGTCTTCATCAGAAAATCCTTCTTTTAGAATCTTATCGAGACTGTTTAGGACTAAGTCTTCAACAGCCTTAGAATTATCCTTCTCAACTCCCTTTAGGCCGACCGAAAAAGTAGCCTGGAGAAGTTCATCGCTCAATCCTCCTCCTGTGATGGCAGTTCCTAGTCCGCTTTCCATCAAGGTTTTATAGAGAACTGATTGACTAGTTCCCATGAGCAAATGATCCAAGACACTCACGATCAAGTCTTCAGTTGGTGTAAAAGGTTTATCATTCATAAGCCAGTTCACCATGATCATATTGGTCTCAGGTTGGTCTGCTCCTACAGGATAGAGATGAGTTTCCCATCTGGGTTCGGCGATCGTCTTCTTCTGCCATTCTACCTTACTAGCGGGCTTGCTATCAGGAGAAGGTCCAAACTCAGAGAGATACTCGTCCATTAAACTCAATCGCTCTGCAACATTATCATCTCCCCAGAAAAAGATACGCGAGTTGGCAGGGTGATAAAACTTGGCATGGAAGGCACAGAAGTCTTCGAAACTTAGATCAGGAATAACAGTAGGATCTCCTCCCGAGTCAACAGCATATGTATTATCAGGGAATAAAGAACGCTGCGCTTGACGGTAAAGTCTAGAGTCAGCAGATGAATAAACACCCTTCATCTCATTGTACACAACTCCTTTGTACGTAAGAGGTTGTTCCTTATCATCCAGTTCCAAATGCCATCCCTCCTGGGCATGGACCATTGGATCATTGATGGCTCTTGGATGGAACACAGCATCGGTATAAACATTGACTAGATTTTTGAAGTCCTTGTCATTCTGAGACGCCAATACATAACAAGTCCTGTCAGGGTATGTAAAGGCATTCAGAAACGTCTGAAGAGAACCCTGCAATAGCTGCACAAATGGCTCTTTCGTGCGATATTTACGGGATCCACATAAAACACTGTGCTCAAGAATATGAGGAACTCCAGTGCTATCCGAAGGGGGAGTACGGAAGGTAATTCCAAATACCTTGTTATCATCATCGTTTTCGACGGAAAGTAGTTCAGCTCCCGTAACTTTGTGGCGGTACAACGTACACTTGGCGCCATACTCATTGATGAAATCCTTTGTTACAATATCATAAGACGGGTGTTCTACAGTTGTAGCAAGCTTTAGATCTTCAGCTACTGTGGCGCTCTTGATCGATGAAGAGGAACATGTGGAAGCCGCAGTTCTTGTTACAAATGGGAGATGTCTCCCAGCAAATGGACTGGCATTTGATTTTGATGCCAAGCAGAATGCAGTGGCAGAAAAGGATCGACCCGACCGACGAGTAGCGATAGCCAAACATGCAAAGATTGCCATTTTGGCTGTGAATGATTTGCTTAGTTTCAAGATCATTGAAAAGAGATGAGAGTAAAGTCAGGGCACTCTGAAACGTATAACTGCGTTCAAATGAATTCCCAAGTTTAATGCGAAATCCAACTTTGTGAGCCGATTAATGCAATAGATATGCCAAGTATGTGGACTCAGCAGATGTAAACGTTCTGATTTCTGAGTCAACCTCTCGTTGATGTGTCTTTCTTCGAAGGTTTCAGAGAGATGTGTTTTTGGGTTTGGGGGCTGAAAGTGAGTGAGCTGGCCTCTAAATAATCTCCTTTCAAGGCAACGAGGTTAGATGACATCAGCATGAGGAAATGGAGCCAGGTTAGTATTACAAAGACACATATTCAACGGACGAGAAAAATGACTTCAACAACGTCTTCTGTCTTCTCTTTGAATATTATATATCTAGATATATGAACTGCATCAATGAGTAGGGGGACTCTCAAGTGGAAGAAATCGTTTCGCCAAACATTATCTGTTCGAAACAAGATTATTAGTGATGACGAGAGCACAGCCGCGCTGGTGGCGATGGTGAATGCGGCACGTGATGCGATAGTAAGAGATAGACAACACAGTACTTTCCGCAACATACTTGGTGACTTAGTTCTACAAAATAGGGAAGTTAGAACTGTTCTTCAAAGTCAAAGAGATTCGTTGGTATTTAGAGACTTTTTATGTAGGTTTTCAGATCAAACTACTCTCGATTTTAGAAAGTTTACAACCATTCATGAAACTATCGTAGATGCCTACATAATCGAGTTACTCCGATTTCTCGCAATGAAGGTACTTTTACATGGAGTACCAGATGCCAAAAATAATCGCATCGTACTTTTGAAGGAAAATCTTCAAAATGTATTGATTCCATCCTTACCAATCCGCGAAGCATGGAAGGCTCTTGCAATCCTGCCAATCTTATATGCTAATGTCTGCACGGTCATGGGATGCTCGGAGCCCATTGATTATGACGCAGATTTGGATGATTTGGAAATGGAATACCGATTCTTAGGAGTATCGAATGAAATTGTTCAAAGAAATCGAAGGCACTACCGATGGACTTTTGAAACCTACGAACGGTTTTTCGTGATAGAACCTCCTGTGATGTTCTGGCCACGGTTGGAAGGAGACGATGAAGAAGATAGGGATCAATACATGCTTGAAGACTTGAATGAATATGTTAATGGGTTATCAGTAGCATTAAAAGAGCGCATGAGTGGCAGTGCCAATATTGTCCTTCCAAAAGATGTGGCAATCAGTACTCAAAGTCCATCGCAAAATCCATCGTAGCCACATCAGCACAGCCCCATTTAATTCTTCTTTTTCTTTTTCTTCTTTTTCTTCGTTTTCGATTTTTCTTCGTTTTCAACCTGTGCAATTATTTCGTCAGCAACTTTATTTGCCTTCTCGATCTGTATCTTCATTTCCATTTCAGCCTGTTCCTTCGTCTCCTCTTTAGCACCTTCTTTGACGTAGAATTGAAGTTCTACACCTAATGTCTTGGTTACATCATGATCAGGACCTAAAACCATGAAGAACAGATTATGCGCAACTTTTGCAGCCTCAATAGCTTGTTTATGCATTCCGCATTTCATAGATAACTCTGCAATCTGTCTGTAAGATTGGGCTTGAGAAATTTTATCATTTGTCGCTTTGTAAATGGCAGATACTTGCATAAATGATAATGCCAACTGAGGAACTCCTAGTTGAAGATATACTGCTCCCAATCTCGAGTACAAACTTGAGAGAACCGCATGATTCGGCCCGGAAATCATTTCAACAAGGTAAATTAAAGACCTCATTTGTTTTATGGCTTCGGGAACTTGCCCCGAATTCAAAAGAGTATGAGATAAAGTCATTACTGCAGAAATCACGTCTACAGTATCAAATCCGCCCGTCTGTATCGTGAGAGCAGTTGCCTTTGTAGCATGGACACATGCTAAATCGGTTTCTTGAGCTTGGAATAAAATGTTGGCAATAAGATTGGCACATTCAGAAATTTTACTATGAAGGGGAGTGTCAGTGACTCGCTGATAGAGCTGTGATGCTTCTTGGCTCAGTTCTAACGCCATTTGCAAACTTTGAGCTCTCTGAAAGGCCCTCGCGTTATTGAGCAATAATTTGGCATCTGTAAGTGAAACATGAAGCAACGTATTTGCGGCATCTGCTCCATGGTTACATGGAAGAAAGCTAGAACTATCTTCTGTAGCAGCATGTTTCATCATCGGCAAGATTCCAGCAATATCCGAAGCGGAAATAGGAAAAGAGTTTTCAGTGCTACAGAGACATTTACCGCCTAGGCTGTACGCCTTAGCATAAAGACGAACACCAATACGTTCACAAACACGTCTCAAAAGAGCTCCATAAGGTGTTCTTGAGGAATGTTTTCCATGTGTATTGTAAAGATGAAGAGAGTACCTAAATCTTTTCCCGACTTCTTTCGAAATATCAGACCAGACTTCACCTCTTCCTCTAATTTCTACCTCATTTTGTACAGGCCATCGATACGCTAAATCATCATTTGTGCTTTCTCTTAAAGTCTTGCTGTTTATGCGACGATCCGTTTCTGCAGCTGACTCTTCCGATTCACTCACAAGGGCACTCAAAAAAGCTGCCACCATTTTGGATGGCTGAGACCTTGCAATTCCCAAGTTTTCAATCCAATACCTATCAAGTACATGTTTTGCAGCCCTTGCAACCATCTCAGTCTCAAGTAACTCTAGCCAACAAGGAGACATTGAGTACCTTGAGTAAGTAGTTTTCTTACCCGCCTTTAAATCCAAAATATATTGTTCACTATCTTTTAAGTCCTTTTGTTCTTCTTCAATAGCAAGGGTGGCTAGACGACCAAGATAGCGACAGTTCACACCATTGCGATGCAAAAATTCTGAGAGCCCCTTTCCATCAACGGGTATTGAGTCCGCATTTTCCTTGACCTCGTGTGTAATGACAGGTAGAACCTCATCCCACAAATAATTCGAAATATCTGTGATTCTTTTTATGTCATATTCCAGTTGAGTTTTTGCATTCGTATCAGACTCATCAATTGCTTTCACACGGGGTAGGAATACATTCAGATTCATCTTGAACTGTTTGATATAGTTCAAATAGATTTTCTCATGTTCTTCTGCCTTCGCATTTCGCTCGGATTCCATTTTTTCCTTCTCTTCCTCACTCAACTCCTTTTCGTTCTCAGACGCAGAACCATTGGAAGATATTTTTTCATCTCCTGATTTAGATTCTTCTTCTTTTGCCCGAATGGAAGCTACGTGCTCCTTTCCTTTTTTCTGAACATACCTAGTGATAAGTTCTGGTCTCAGCACTGCCATAATCCACTCATCGTCATCAAGCGATACTGGAATATCTAGCGGCTTTTCAGGGGCAACAGACTCAAATTTACCTGTACCACCTTTATCCTTGCACACCCAGTTTGCATCACGTGGCGTTAATCTAGAGATATCAAGGCAATATGTACGCTTATCGCTACCTTGAATACCTTTCATTTCTATTGAACCGAATACGTCAATCAATTCATCTGAACTAGAGGTTACGTTCTCATCCGCACTTGAATCCGTTTCGCTTAATACTGTTTCTCCCTGGTCTAAAGGTTGCTTCTTCATTTTTCTAGTTGCGATCATCAAAACATCTCCAAGATTTGATTCGAGCTTGTGATGGAAATCTTGATCCCAAGAAAGAGGATTTGAAGATTCAACGGAGCCATATAAAACTTTATGAGTCTTGTCACCAAGCAAAATACCAGGAACAACGCTCTGACAAACAAAACGTGACCCAAGATAATCAATCAAAGTCGTCGCAAGAGTATTCAATCCTTCAATATCCATACGATTTAAGATTCCAACACACCGAGCGTCTCGAGATGCTGCTTTTCTGGCTGCTTGGTCACCACTGTATACTTTAAATGTGTCCATTCCTGCGTCGGCAGCCCGTGAAAAGAAAATGTTGTTGAAAAGGTAAACATGATTTCTGGGTGGTTCATTCGGATTCAATGCTCTAATTTGGCCATTACAAATTGCCATCACCCCTGCAAAAGCAGCATGACCAAAGTCCACAAAAGTTCGATAAATCAATCTCGCTCGTTCAATTCTTTGATCGAGAGTATCACGGGCCATCTCACGCGCACCTTGAAGTTCTTCATTCCAATCTCTTGGCGCGCCTCCTCTTACATCTAGCCCAAACGAATCTTCGATACACGAAAGTTCAGATTTACCAAGATTGTATTCAAATATTGAATCCGTATCGTTTTTATTTTGCTCAGGAACAAGCCAAGATGGACATAAAGTCACAGAATCGATGAGCGATATGTTTCCTTTCTTGGCGGCTTCAACACCTTGAAACGTAGCATCACATACCGCCTGTAAGGGGTCATTACTTTGACTGTTTAATCTTGACCGTTCCAATGCTGCCATCAGCGCAGTTTGCTAAAGGTATGAATGTGAGAATATATTACAACATAATAAAAATGCCTCATGAAATGTTTTGACAAAACTTACCCATGATGAACGAAGTGAAGCAGACCAGGAAACAAGACAATCCAACAAAGTATGCGAAAAATGAGGTATTTCTTCAGGTAAAGGATTGAAAAGTGTACGAGGTCCAGATCCTTTGCTCTTATTGACGAAAAATCCACTCGATATACCCGTCACATGCACTATTTTACCATCTGGAAGAATGACTTCCAAATAAACAAGATCTCCTGCAGCTCTTCTTTGACTATTTGGAGGATTGAACCCTCCATAAGAAATGGAACAATTCAATCGACACAGTTCATCTATCACCATTTTCTTCTCTGCAAGCATTCGAGATCTGGATTTCTCTGGATCTACCATTTTCCCGTTTTTTAGTGTTGGACACCCCTCTTCATCTCCAAATACCAAATGGAAAAAGTCTTTGTAATTTGTCCCATCCATTAAAACCTTTTTCTCATTAGTGAAAATAGGAATATTCATTTCAGATAAGTCAAGCTCAGTATCCTCGTTCTTGGCTTTAGCCTGACAGATGAAACGTTTGTTATATACATTCGCTCAGACTTGCCCGCAAAAAATAAAACACATGAAATTTACTTACATCACTTGTATCACCATCATTCAGATTTCCTTCTGGATTGGTCTTATTTCCAGATTGCTCATCATCATCAGCTTGCTCTTTATTGCCAGCACCAGCAATGCCAGCCACAACTGGAACATTACCATAAAACAACAATCTTGTCTTATCCACATGAATCTTAATTTTTCCTAGATCATACTTCAGCAGTACCATACGTAGTCCCATATTAGACTGCAATAAACCCTCTTCCGCTAACATGGACAAATCTTCGTAATCATTCAATACAATTTCTTCACTATGAGCCGTCGAACATTCCACGGAAGGAGACATCTCAATACATGCCCCTTGACGAGTATACGGGGAAATAACATTCTCGCCAGAAGAAGCTTGTTTTGTCTTTTTATTACTGGAGGAAATCAACCACTCATAGTCTTCACCTTTTGTAGTTTCCATCTTTTTGGACGTTTCTGCGCGAACCATTTCAATGAAACCTTCATCTAACTGTTCTACAACAAGATGGTAGTTTGTGATATGAGCATAACCTTTGATCTCCCCCAAAGCAGCATAAATGGAGGAAACTGATTCGGTTGGAGAAATGGGAGGAAGTAGGATTGCATCTTTTGCTTCTTGTTCCTTGCTGACTGGACTTTTCTGACGAGGAGGAAGAATGCATAGATTTTCGAGGACTAAGGGAGCCTCCTCTTCAACCATGGGGGCTTCTTCTACGTCTTCTTCGACAAGAATAGGTTCCTCTGTACGTTTCTCAATTGCCATAATACTTCTTTTATAAAATTGCTTTCAATGTAGATATATATATATCTTTCAAGAAGAGTATCTTTTGGCTTCTCAAAAAAAATGTGAGGTCAAACGAGTCTTTAGTTTATTATTTTTGTAAACAAAGTCTAGTAATCCAGGTACATTGTCAGCCAGACAAGTCGATAAACGATAAACGATGAACGATGAAAGTCGACTGTCATACTCGTAGAAGACTCAATTAGTTGAGTGATAGAAACACGTTATTACTGTGATATGGAGTAGACCCCACAATTCAAATGACACAAACATCACTGATACCATCGTCGTCATCGTCAAAAGCAGCAGAAACGAAGCCTTTATTTATACTTCAACATTCTCCTTCTTCTCCTCCATCTGTGTCCACTAACAAAGGAGACAGCAGGGGACACGATGTGAGTTCACTGTGTTTTCTAGGTAAAAATGAAGTGGATTCAGATAATAATAATAATGACGGAATATGCGATGATAATGATTCTAGCAGTGATTCGGACTCATCTGTGAACAATATGGATTTTCAATGCCGATCAAAACTGTTCAACTCTAAACTTTATCAACACACTTCAGCTGTGGCACATGCAACAACATTATCATTTCAAAATGTACTATTGACAGCATGTCATACCAATGGCAATGCATTTATTTTTGATCTTTCCCAAAGAGCAGTAGTTAGAGAAATCATAGGGAATCCATCCGAACCAGGTCTGGCGTTGGGAAGAATCACAAATGGTACATTCTATTATCAAAAGCGAAATCCAAAAGGATCTATCGAAATTCATGACGTGGAAAAAGGTCATGTAGTTCAGACGTTTGAATGCCATTCACAAACATTTTGCAAAGCTGCAAGTGTGAAAAGTTATGAATCTATTCTAGTCACACCATCGAAACACGATGCTTTTGCTAAGTTATGGGATCTTCGACAACAGAGTCCAATAGGACTCATTCATGGAGCAAGATTGGATAAATTTGAAGATCGATGGAGAGAGGAAGGGATGCTTATGAGTTTAAGTGCTTGTAACATGGGTGACGCATCAATATTTGTTGCTTGTGGAATGGAAAGTGGTTCCATACATGTTCATGACATTCGAATGCTTGGCAATGATACATTTCCAGTAGACGAAGAGGGAATCATTCCATCACAAAGCTGTGCTCAATCGTTAGGAAAAGATCCTATTCTATGTTCAGATATGGTTGCTTCGAGTAATGGTAACGACGATTCCATTGATCAAAAACAGAAATCGGTCCTTGTTGCAACGGGTTCCGCAGCCGATGCCGCGGAACAGCTAGACTTACCACATAAAGATCGTGGAACCGTGGCATTAGTTAAGGCCCATTCTATATCAGATTCCAATTCATGGACTATGAAATCCAGAAAACGTGCACAGGTTGGAACTTGTAAAATTACTGACGATTGGTTATTCGGAGGAAAACCGGGTGTAAATACAATAAAGTTTCGACCTGATGGGTCTGTCTTTGCAATAGGAGGTTGGGACAAGCGAGTACGCATATACAGTCGAACATCAGCCAACCTGTTATCTATACTACGGGGTCCAAACAATGAATCCATTACAGCTATTGATTGGGTTTGCAATAATCAAGAATTGGAACATGCTGGAGTTCTAGCTGCTGGATCTGCCGACGGTATGATTTCGATTTGGAGAGCATTTCCTCATTGAATATTACAGATTCAAGGACTTTTTCATACTGTTACAGTCCTTAGTTTACAACATTCAACTATTCTATGGGTGCTTCTTCATTTGCGTTTGCATCTGCCACACTTGTTTCTTCGGTTATCTCAGTTCTTCCCGCAGCTGAGACAATATCATCATATTTATCCATGAGAGACAAACATCCGATTCCACTCATAAAGAAGGCAATCAAGATTGTGATACTAACACGTTGACTGACCCCTGCCTCGTTCATGGAGGTGAAGATTAACGTTGGAAGCCAAACGATGACTTGACTACTGAACAAATAAAATCCCATCAACTCAGCGTCTTGGCCAACTGGAATAATTTGCGTCACAGCGAAACGCTCAACTGTGTTCTTCCAGCCTGCACCTAATCCCCAGCCTCCAGCAATTAAGTAAGCTCGCCAGTTTTGATTAGGCCCTGTTAAAATCAAGGCTGCTAGACCAGTATTTGCAGCTGTGATTGCCTGACAAAGTTTGTTGCTATTGATTGGATTTAGCCAACGAAGTGACAGTTTCCCAATCAACGCACCAACTGCAGAGAAAACAAATAATACAAGGATTGCAATACCATTTTCGGTGGAAGTCATTAGTAGAGTATCTGTCATATATGTCAAGCTAACTGTTGCAATGGACTGCTGAGCTGATTCAACTAAAGCAACGTTTATCAGAAAGAGCATTATGCTCTTGTGTTCATGAAATAATTTTTTACCAGTTGCGTAAACCTTTTGAAATCCAATGGTCCATAGTGAGGAATTGTTTGGAATTACTTGCAATGCCGGCCGTTGTTTCATAAGACCTAACCATGTCCAAAGGTACAGAGGCGATACAATTACAAACGAAGAAATCATTGCAACTCGGGCGGACAAAATATCGTCCCCGTTGTAACCAGTAGCATATAAAATACCAATCATGTAAGCTAGAAAAATTATCAATGAAATGTATTGAATGAAATGAAAATTTGCCGTCCAACTTGCAAGGTATTTAGGATTGTCTGTCAGCTCTGGTAAATAGGCAAAGATACTCAAGGTATGTATCCATCCAATGAAAGCGGAAAAGACGGATAAGACTAGAATAGTTGGCCAATTAGTTGTTGTAATAAAAATTGGAACAAATAAACATATACATTGCAAACCAGCACTTATCAACCCAACAAGTTTACGATGACTTGTATGATCCAATATCGCACCTACGATGGGCAGACACGCAGCAGATAGCACTCCTACAACAGTGGCATATGTGGTTAATAACGACGATGGTTTAAGACCATACACTCTCCCGTCGCAATCAGGTGCTTTCACCTCTCCTTCTGGAATTTCGATCGAACAACCCGCCTTGAGCTTTGCAAGATTAATGATTGCAGTGGAAAGGTACACCGCCGGAGCAATAAATCCCACAATCCTTGCAACTCCATCCAAACACCAACCCAGAGCCTCTTTATTCCCATGATAAGGAGCATGACATTTGTGATTTTGTGGCGATGGTAGCGCCTCTTCTTTCATGATGCATCAAAATTGAATTCAATGAGAACTTTAACTTTTGACTTTTGAGTTTTGAGAGCGTTTTTTTTAAAAAAAATCTCGATAATAGAAACATTTCGATACTGTTAGTGCTTTCGCGGTAATTTGTAATTTCTGACGTCCGACGTCCACTGTTTTTTTAAACAGAGAAATACAAACTGAATTCCA